>Ga0163144_10004913_pt1 | contig 29928 bp, 26 predicted proteins | sample OliLak19BULKMAT1_FD_123175 | JGI IMG/M metagenome (GOLD analysis project Ga0163144, IMG submission 123175) | Freshwater microbial mat bacterial communities from Lake Vanda, McMurdo Dry Valleys, Antarctica - Oligotrophic Lake LV.19.BULKMAT1 | ecosystem: Environmental > Aquatic > Freshwater >...
ATTCCATAATCTTTCAAAATTGGGCGTTTTTGCCTGTTTGACAGCATTATCCTTTATGTCTTCACGGTAGCCCCATCCATCAAGAATAATAAGGACCACCTGCTTTTTTGCTTTCATATTATGCCTTAAAAGCTTGTACACCAGGAAACACTACAGCGCTTCCAAGAGACTCCTCGATACGAAGCAACTGATTATATTTTGCAAGTCGATCAGAACGAGAAAGTGACCCTGTTTTTATCTGACCAGTACCAAGACCCACCACAAAATCTGCAATCGTCGAATCTTCTGTTTCACCAGAGCGATGTGAAATAACAGAAGTGAAGCCAGCGTTTTTTGCCATCTTAATAGCATCGATTGTCTCAGATACTGTACCAATTTGGTTAAGTTTAATCAAAATCGAATTACCTGCTTTTTTCTGTATACCCATTTCAAGTCGTTTGATATTAGTAACAAAAAGATCATCGCCAACAACCTGGACTTTGTCGCCCATTCTTTTGGTCATTTCTATATATCCTTCCCAGTCATCTTCAGAAAATCCGTCTTCAATGGATACAATAGGATATTTCTTTACCCAATTAGTATAAAAATCAACCATTTCCAAAGAACTAAGTTTCTTTTTTTCTGTGGCAAGATTATATGTTTTTGAAGCGCCATCGTAAAGTTCGGTTGCAGCAGCATCGATTGCAATTGAAATATCTTTACCTGCTGTATATCCTGCCTTTTCTATAGCCTCAAGTATAAGCTCAATCGCGGCTTCATTGTTTGCGAGAGAGGGTGCATAGCCACCTTCATCACCCACTGAAGTATTAAATTTCTTACTTGATAAAATCTTTTTAAGCGCGTGAAATGTCTCTGCACCATATCGTAGGGCTTCTTTAAATGAGTCCGCACCTACGGGCATAATCATAAACTCCTGTAGATCAGTAGAATTTTCAGCGTGTTTGCCACCATTGAGTACATTCATCATAGGCACAGGCAACTGAAATTTATTGTTCATACCAGCGATGTCGTGGAAATATTGATATAGTGGTTTCTTCTCTGATTTTGAGGTGGCATGAGAAAAGGCAAGCGATACGCCAAGGATAGCATTGGCTCCAAGACGCCCCTTGTTATCAGTACCATCGAGCTCTATCATTGTATCATCGATGCTTTTTTGAGTGAAAGAGTTTCCAACAAGCACAGTAGAAATATCTACATTGGCATTTTTAACTGCTTTTTCTACACCTTTTCCACCATAGCGCTTCTCACCATCGCGCAGCTCTACCGCTTCGTGAGAACCAGTAGAAGCTCCCGACGGTACTGCTGCACGGCCAAAAGAACCATCAGAAAGTATCAGATCAACTTCAACAGTAGGGTTACCTCTTGAGTCGAGAATTTCTCGCGCCTGAATCTTTGAAATAGTTGCCATATGTACTCTTTAATATTAACTTAATCCAATTATTTTAACACAATTTTTTTATACCCACTCAGAGTACCTTATGAAAGGGCCACGTCAAGACTTCAATGATTTTACGTATTAAAGATCTCTTCTGCCACACGTCGTAATCAATCTCCGTTGAATTGAGTATATCTTTTTCAAAATGATGCCGTATTGAATCGATAAATGTGCTATTTGAAGAAGCAATGTTTACTTCATGATTAAAAAGAAAACTAAGGTTGTCGAGATTGAACGATCCAACAGTAGCCCACTGATCATCGATTACGGCCATTTTCACGTGATAAAAACTAGGAGTGTACGTGTGTACGCGAATCTTTGATTTTAATGCGCGAGTAATATACCAACTCTGAGCAAAATCGACAAAATACTGATCAGAAACCTTCGGTAATAACAGATGGATCGCAACACCCCGATGCGCAGCCACTCTAAGTGCACGTAAAAATCTTCGATCGGGTATAAAATACGGAGTAGCTAAGTATATTGAATCTTTTGCATTGCGTATCTGACCTACAAATGTATAGTACAAAAAACGCTGTCTAAAACGAGGAGAATTAAGAATTAATTCATAATCTTTGTGATAAATGGGAGAACGTTTAAAACGTCGATAACGCCCCGTTACTACACGTTTCCACACTAAATCAAAGGTATATGTCATGTTATAGACGAAGTCCCCTTCTATCTCCACCATCGTATCTCGCCAGGATTCCATGCGATCTTCAATACCTACACCGCCGATTAAACCAATATGTTGATCGACAATAAGGAGCTTTCGATGGTCTCTAAAAAAATGTGAAGTGATGTTACCAAGACGCCAAAGAGAAATGGGGTTAAAAAAAACTATTTCTACCCCTTTTTGCTGAAGTGTCGCTGGAACGCCTGATAGATAAAAAGAAAGACTACCAACCATATCAAAAAGCAAGCGAACTTTTACTCCTTGCTCTGCTTTTTTTTCTATTTCTTTTAGAAAAATGTTACCAATAACGTCATTGGTAAAAATATATTGCTCAAAGTCAATAGATATTTGTGCCTGGCGTATAGCTCCAAGCATCGCATCCCATGCTGCGCGCGTCGTGGTATGAAATCTAATAATAGGATTTTACATTTACACTATATTCCAACCATCTTTTTTGTATTGCTCCAACTGCTTAAATTTTATTTCCTTTTTTTCACTGCCTTTTTGTATCGTCACTTTATCATTTCTACCATATTTGTCGGAAGGATAGGTGTGAATCACACCACCTGCTGCAGATTTTTCTTCCCCGCCACCAATAAGTTTGGCCTGTGCTTGAACACGTTGCATTTCCTTTTCCTCAGCAGTAAAAGCATCTTTTTGGATGTTGGGTATAAGAGTAAGTACTTGATCATTGATTGCTTGTTGCATATCCTTAAATAACCTAAGGCCGTCTTTTTTATATTCTACCAGCGGTTCACGTTGACCATAAGCACGAAGATTCACTGAGCCGCGCAAGTAGTCCATCTGCTCCAAATGATCAATCCAAAACATATCGATTGTTTGTAACATCAGACGGCGAACTACTTTATAAAACTCTTCTTCACCAAGCTCGTTCTTTTTATCGTCGATAGTTTTTTTAATATCATCATTTGCACGTTCAAGGGTAAGTACTTCGGTGAGAAGTTCTCTTAGATCATCACCGCGACCAAGCAAAAGCTTCCTGCGACGATTATACACAATAGCACGCTGATAATTCATAACATCATCATACTGAAGTGTATGTTTACGCGAATCAAAATGTATTCCTTCAATTTTTGATTGCGCTGATTCTAGGCCACGCGAAAGAAGAAAATTTTCTATAGGCTCATCTTCGCGCATACCAACCTTCCCCATCATGCGCTTTACGAGATCAGATGCAAAGATACGCATGATTGAGTCTTCGAGCGAAACATAAAATTTAGTAGCACCAGGATCTCCTTGACGGCCAGAGCGTCCACGCAATTGGTTGTCGATACGACGCGCCTCATGACGTTCGGTACCAATCACAAAAAGTCCTCCAAGAGATTTTACTTCGTCGGCCTGTTCAGGTGTAGCGCCAATACCCCCAAGCTTAATATCGACTCCGCGGCCCGCCATGTTTGTAGCGATAGTAACAGCACCCTTTTTTCCGGCTTGTGCAATAATTTCCCCCTCACGTTCGTGGTTCTTTGCATTGAGAACTTGGTGTGGAATGCCTGCTTTTTTTAAAAATTCTGACAATACTTCATTGCGCTCAATTGAAACAGTGCCAACAAGAGCAGGCTGACCTTTTTCGTGAAGTTCTTTTAGCTTACTCGCAACTGCCATAAACTTACCCTTCTCACTTTGGAAGATAAGATCGTTTTCATCTTTTCTTACTACAGACCTATTTGTTGGAATAACTACCGTATCAAGACTATACACCTTATAAAATTCTTCTTTTGATGTGAGGGCTGTACCCGTCATACCAGAAAGTTTTTTATAGAGTCTAAAATAATTTTGGAAAGTAATAGAAGCAAATGTTCGAGACTCCTTTTGCACCGATACCCCTTCTTTTGCTTCAACCGCCTGATGCAAACCTTCTGACCAACGTCGCCCAGGTTGCATGCGACCAGTAAATTCATCAACAATGATCACTTCACCGTCTCGTACCACATATTCTTTTTCTTTTTTAAATAAAGCCTTCGCACGAACAGCGGTCTCGAGGTGGTGGACGTATTTTATACCTTTTTCGGTGTATATATTATCCACTCCGAGTATTTTTTCTGCTGTCTCAATACCAGCATCAGTAAGTTGTATTTGTTTAAATTTTTCATCAATCGTATAGTGTTCAGTTGGGTTAAGTGTATCGGCAATTCCCGCAAAGACGGCGTAGAGATTTTCTGATTCAACAGTAGGAGAAGAAATAATAAGAGGAGTTCTTGCCTCATCTATTAATATAGAGTCGATTTCATCGACAATAGCGTAATTATGTTCACGCTGGCGCAGATTATTTGGTTCGTATTCTATATTGTCACGCAAATAATCAAAACCAAATTCATTGTTGGTGCCGTAGGTGATATCGGCAGCATAGGAATCTTTTCTACTCGAGGGGCGCAAAAAATCATACATCACTTTGAATGATGCAACCTGATCTCGTACAGTATCCTCTTCTTTGTGTGAAGGATCATACATATATGACGAATCAGTATTAATTACACCAACCGTAAGACCAAGTGCAGAAAATATCTGTCCCATCCACACCGCGTCACGTCGAGAAAGGTAATCATTGACCGTAATCACATTGACCCCTTTACCAGTAAGTGCATTGAGATATGCAGGTAGTGTAGCCACAAGTGTTTTACCTTCTCCAGTCTTCATTTCAGCAATAGCACCTTCATGAAGTACAACTCCTCCGACAAGCTGCACATCGTAGTGTCTTTGACCCAAAGTCCTTTTTGCTGCTTCACGCACTATTGCAAACGCATCAGGAAGGATTTCATTGAGCGTTTTGCCCCCACCCAATATACTTTTAAGCACGACTGTCTGTGACTTAAGTTCATCATCGGACAATGCGGCATACTTTGGCTCAAGCGCATTTATATCGCGAACCTGAGACTTGTAACGGCTCAGTGTCCGCTTTTCTGGATTTGTAATAAATGAAAACATACGCCTATCCTAACACACTTTCTACCTCTCTTTCTATGGCAATACCTGTTGTATCAAAAACCGCACGCGCGATGAATGCTGCAAGCATATCAACGTTCTTTTGAGTAGCACGATCATAATTTACCAGTACCAATGCCTGTTTTTCGTAAACTCCCACTTCTCCCTGACGATACCCTTTAAGACCGCATATTTTATCAATAATCCACGCTAATGGAATCTTCATTTGTCCTTCGCCCACAGGAAAATGTGGTAAGTCCGAGTATTTTGATTGTATCTTTTTAAAATGCTCAAGTGTTATTACTGGATTCTTAAAAAACGATCCTGCAGTACCGACCAAGGCAAGGTCTGGAAGTTTTGCTTTTCTTATAACAATAACCGCTTTATATACATCGCGCAGTGATGGATTTTTTGTGCCATTTTTATCAAAATACTCTACTAAATCTTTGTGGTGAAGTTGCAGCAACGCATTTTTATTGAGACGAAGCGTCGCCTTCACAACAATATAAGATTTTCCTTCAGAGGTTTTAAAAAAACTATTTCTGTACACAAAAGAACAATCACTGGCACCGAAACGCTTCATCTCTCCTGTTTTAATGTTAATGGTGTCCACCCACTGGACTACGTCTTTTATCTCGCTTCCATACGCGCCAATGTTTTGAACGATTGCGCCACCGAAACTTCCTGGGATAAGTGCGAGATTTTCAATACCTTGCAAATTTCTCTGTACAGCCATACTAACAACGTCCTCCCAAGGTTCCCCAGCATAGACAATACAATCAACTGTTTTTGGGTAATCACTAAATTCTAGGCCTTTCAGATTCATCTTTATAACAAGTCCAGAAAAACCATCGTCTGAAATAAGGATATTTGATCCTCCACCTAATATAAAAATCGACAGTGACTTTGTAGCTGCATAGGCAAGTACAGCTTTTAATTCTTCAAAAGAAAAAACCTCGGTGTAGTAGTTGGCACTACCACCGATCTTAAAAGTAGTCTTTTGCGCAAGAGATATGTCGCGTTCTATTTTCATCACTGGGATACGTACAGAGTCCGTCGTCGGGGCTAGCTCCTTATAATGTAATATGTGAGTGCGACCGGCGACGGACCCTAAAAACATCCGCGCTATTTAGTATACACAATGTCTATAAAACACAAAAGCCCCCTTGCGAGGACTATGTGCTTACATTATTAAGTGCTAACAACTTTTTAAGCACTCACATGTGTACATTATAAATAAAATGTTTATGAAATGCAATAGCTCAAATCGTGTTAGTTGTACAAAAGTGACGTAGCACCTTTTTCAACAACACCTATGTAGTAGTCGATTTGTGATACAGACTGAGTATCAGTGAGCGTCTTTTTGAGATCATTTAGCACAGCAAGTGCTTTTATCTTATTGCCCGATTCAAGATACGCAGCAGCAAGGTAAAGCCCTGTTTCTAGCGAAACATTTTTATTTTCGCTCATATAGCTTTCAAGAAGACTAATAGCCTTCGAATAACGCTTGCTAATAATGAATGCTTGTATAATTTTTGGATCGGCTCTCATCATAGGGTTTTCCTTGAGTAATGCATTGAATATATCCTCGTGACCGGCATATACCGAAGTAATTGCGTACATACCAAGCGCCATAGTATTTGATGTTTCGGCAAAATAGGTGTCCTTTGCAATCTGAAATGCTGCTTCATACTGACCTTTATTTACAAGTACCACCGCTTCATCAAACCGGAATGTTGGCTTTCCGGGCGATAGTGCCTGCGCCTTACGAATATTTACGAGTGCTTCATCGAGCAAACCAATACGCGATAGAAAGGTTCCGTAAATTGAATAGTACCGTGCATCATTTGGTGCTGACGCTATCTGCGTTTCGAATTCCTTTTTTGTTCTATCAATTACAATTTTTTGAAGTTCCGGCGCCGCTGACTGAAATACAGATTGTGCTGCTACAGCAAGCTGCTCACGTGCTTCTGGAGTACCAAAACTATTGTAGCTTAGTGCCTTGTCGTATGAATCGTATGCATCTTGCAATGCTGTCTGGTTGTTGTATCGCGGACTTCCTTGTTGTGCAAATTCTGACTGATACTGCAATGCGAGCAATAGTGACGTGTTTGCTTGATAGGGTTTATAGTTTACGACGTAAAAAACGTACGCAAATGCAAGGATTACCATCGTTGCGACAACATACTGTTTATTGAGCACTACTTCTTTTTCTTTTTCTCTTCTTTCAATAGAAACGTGATGTCCGTATGCCAAAAACGCGAAGAAAATAATATAACTTGCGAGGTTATCGAAAACAAAAAAATTGTGGAAGAAATATGCAACCACAAGACCAGTAATGATTGCCTTTCCCGGCACACCCAAATCAGGATGTTTTGATTTCCATATCGCCCACAATAATCCAATATATAAAAACAGATATGCTAATAGACCAAGAAAACCTCCGGCAATCAACCAATCAAGAAAGACATTGTGCGCACGATCAAACCACTGTTCCTGACCGTATAAATTAGGAGTATAGTATTTATTAAATGGGTAATTAAAACTTTCTTGTCCCCAACCTAATATTGGTCGCTCTTCGACTCCATTAAGGGCGACTTTCCATATAAGTGTTCGGCCAAAACCTTGATCACGAAGTACCCCGCCCACATCAAATGTAATGAGACTCGCATAACGTCCGAGCATAGAGCTTTTTACGAAAGATGTATCTTTTGTCGCACCAAGTACCCCAACGACAAGTATCGTAAACGCTAATACCCCTATACCTATGTAGCGAAGTGTCTTGCGCTGCTTTTCAAAGAGCGCCAACAATACAGCAATAGTAATAATGCCGGCAACTAGGCCGACAAACGAGCCTCGAGTACCCGTCTGAAACATAATATATATATTAAAAAGTATGAAACCAATATACTTGTAGAAAGAGATCCAATAGGTACCATTTTTATCTGCTTTTGTTTTATTCTGAGTGTGTTTAAAAAGTAATAGTGCAGCAATAAATACGTGGACCAGTGAATAAACACCTAAATATGTGGAATTGCCCAATGTACCGTAAATGCGCTCAATACCGTTTTTTAAATCAAATAATGCATTGCCACCAACAATTAGACTTGCAAAAAGTGATATCTCAAAAAACCACCCCCATATTCGTTCTTTAGTAAAAACCGCTCCGAGGATAATAAAATAAAGGCATAGATGCAAAATAGTAATATAGCCTTCCATACGCTCATAATTGCCCCAGAAACTCTTGTAAGGATACGCGCTTGTCGCGGTTGCAATACCCATAATCGCGACAAAACTAAGCAATGCAATAGTTACAAAACTTTTCTTTGGTCTATACGAAGGATCTTTCAACAAAAGAAGTGCATAGAGCAGACCTGCTATTTCAATTAAAATCCTAAATGCAAAATTCTTTCCTGCAATATACGGAAAGAAGAAGCCATTCGAAAAGACAAGAGGTACAAACAGTACCGAAAACAAGACAAAAATAATCGAATTTCGCAAAATATCTGATGTTTTCATAATAGAAACTAGTATACAGGGCTTATGGCCATGTTACAATTGTCTTATATATTATTTCTTTCTTAGTATTTAATAAATTTCTTTATCTTTTCTTTGATGGAAACTGGAAGTAGTTTACGAACTATTTTACCGATAACATTAGTCTGTGGATGCCAACTTACTTCCCAATAGTGCACCGCTATGGTTTCCGACGTAACAAATGAGAGCATGTGTTTTCTGTTTTGGTTGTGGCGCTCTGCTGCAGGTAAAGGATAAAAATATGCCGATGGCAATATCGCATTAGCACTAGTGTCCCCGTCCTCGTGACAAGCTAGAAAACATTCTGTAAAAAATGGACCGTCGGCTAGTTTAACCTGAAGTTGTGCATCTCGGGTGGTAATAGGTTGCACCATGTTGTCTATACACTTTTTTAATACAGGATGCCTCGGAATAGACCCCATTAAACACGTAAGGATCATTGTATCTTCTCTATTATCGAGTAAACCACCATAAAAATCAGTTTCCTGATGAAGTTTCTGGAACGATCCAAAACACTCTACATCAGTATCTGCATATAATCCTCCAAATTGATATAAAATTTCATATCTTAAAAAATCAGATTTTGCGCCGAAATTATTAGTTTTTTCATATGCATTTCGATTTATCATATGTAAATTTTCAACCTCTTTTTCAGTCCATAACTTATACTCAAAATCAGGGTTAAATTTTTTAAATGTTTCCCCCCATTTCTTATATGTTTCTGGTATCTCGCTACCAAGCCAGACCTGGTGCACGATTTTTGGAATTGGTTTACCGTTTTTAACAAGCTTTTTTTCTAAAAAATTTTTGTACGAGTTATCAAAGATTTTTTTTCTTTCGACACTCGTATGATCAGTAGGAATACTTTTTTTACTCATGTGTTTATGTAAAAATTTTCTTAATTCGATGTAAAATAAGTGCGGGGAGATTGTGATGAAAATAATGCACAAATGTATAGTAGTCGGCAAACAGATTCCATACAAGCCTAGGGGGGTGTGCCAGAGGAAATTTAATCGAATACTTCGTCTGCATAACACTATCTTTTTCTTTTGTGTGTGTAGCATGTTCTCCAAACCCAACATTCTGAACAAGATTTACCTGGGGTAATAAGCCATACCCGCCAACCTTTCTTACTGATTTTTCCCACGCAGCATCCCACACATGGCTACGCTCTGAAGAAGAAACCAGCTCGTGGTCAAAATATTTCCACGAACGTGCCCAAGTAGCCCACCCCCAATTATGAGTATACTTTGAAACATAGTAAGAGTAGGCTCCTCGCTTGATGCCGTTTTGATAATTATTACCACTTATATGCATCACTTTATTACAATTTTTATATTTCTCTAATAATTCTTCACAAAATCTAAAAAAACTAGTATCGGGTACACAATCATCTTCTAAGATTATTCCTTGATCAACATTACTAAAAAACCAGGTAATTGCTTTTGCTGGCCCATAACCGCAACCCAAGTTTTCTTCTTGATACAAAGTTTTAATTACACAAGGCCAATTTACCTGTTCGTCAATTACTTTTCTTACCGCAATAACAGCATTCTGGTCATATTTATTATTCTTTCTTGGACCGTCCTGTGCAATAAAAAGATATTTCGGAGAAATAGCACGAATTGCATCGATAACGATTCGAGTTTCATTCGGTCGATTAAAAACAATAAGAAGTACTGGTGTCTCGCATTGATTCATACAATATTCCAATGAGAAGGATAATAATCGGGGTAAGACTCATTACTAGTCTGATGATACTTAGCAGGCGCGATGACGATCTGTCCTTCGCGCGCACCAAGCCATGCACCCCACCAACTAAAAGTACTGTTGGCAATTATATGGTGTTTACACGCACACATAAGCCGCATGTCTTCATAATTCGTATCATCATTGTTCCAATCCACCACAGTAAGCGGATCGAGGTATGCGAGCTGTTCTTTGGCCCAGGGAATATCATCAGAAAATAAATAGAAGACTGGACTAAATACTTTTTCTTTTATAATTGCTATTGCTTGAGCGTAAAAATCCATCGACAGCACACCATGATTTTTCGCTATACCGTTGGCATTATCACCGTGTCTAATGTGCACCGCAATAGCATTTTGATATTTAACGTTTTCAATAAAAGTTTTGTTTTTTCCTTGTGCAGGATTTTTGACCGTAAGCTCTTTCTTAAGTACTTCATGATACTCATCAAAATATTTTTCACTCTGCCAATACCCACTTATATAAACGTCTTTTTTTATTGGATGAGAAATAAAATTATGATCAAAACTAAAAAAAAATTTTTCAGGTTCGACAATATAAGATTTTCTGAAATAGTCTCCGAAGCGATTAATTTTTCTCACTGCTTTACCTATATAGTTGGGTGAATGATATATACCAAATTTCTTTCTGTCATCCACAGAAGCTATTTCACACTCAATGTTAAAATGAGAAAGACTAAAAAGACGTACTCCTTTTACTGGATCACCTAACGCACTTGTATAGTTTGAAACATCAAGCTTGAGAATGACATCGTGTCGCAAAGAAAGTGATCTTCCAAGCGCATATTGGAACATTTGATTACCAAGTCCACCTCTCATTTCTACAATAATCATTTTTTTGTATTATGTTTACGTACCTGCTCCGCAATCCAATGATACGTTTTTTCTACTCCAGCCTTAAGTGGTTGTGAGGGAGCCCAGCCAAGTTTTTTCTTAATAAGTGCATTATCGGAGTTCCTACCACGAACGCCCAGTGGTCCTGGTATATGTTTTATTTTTAGTTTTTTAGCATCGATGTGCATTACCATTTCTGCAAGACCATTAATAGTGATCATTTCATCAGAACCAATATTTATCGGACCAATGAAGTCAGAATTCATTAGTTTTCTAACGCCGTCGATACATTCATCGATGTACAAGAACGATCGAGTTTGCTTGCCGTCGCCCCATATTTCAATAGTACCAGCGTGCTTTGCTTCAATAACCTTTCTACATAAGGCAGCGGGAGCTTTTTCTTTCCCTCCCGTCCAGGTACCCTGTGGACCAAAAATATTATGAAAACGTGCCACTCGCACATTGAGATTGTAATTACGGTGAAACGAAAAAAACATACGCTCACTAAAAAGTTTTTCCCAACGATCTTCATTATCAGAATTAGCGGGGTACGCAGATACCTCAGAGCAGTTGGGATTATTTGGGTCGGTCTGGTTGTGGGCGGGATAAATACAAGCAGACGACGAATAAAATATTTTACCTATCTTCATTTCTACTGCCCTATGCGCAACATTAAGATTAATCAACGCTGAGTTATACATTACATCAGCATCGTGAGTACCTGAAAAAATATATCCCGCACCCCCCATGTCCGCAGCAAGTTGGTAGACTTCGTCAAAACTCCTATCGAGTACTTTTGCTACGACACGAGGGTCAGTAAGATCACCCTTTATAAATTCGTCAGCAGAAAGTTTGGTGTACTCGTGTTTTTTTATATCAACTCCCCTTACCCAAAATCCTTCTTTTTTCAACCGTTGCACCAGATGTCCACCAATGAAACCTCCAGCTCCGCATACTAATGCTGTTTTTTGTTTTTTTGCCATAGTGTTTTTGTTAATGAAGCAATAGCGAACATGTACCTAATTATACCAGTTGTATTTTTTTTACCGTCAAGAAGTATTTTGATGGGCTTAGCGTCTTTTGCTAATGTTTCGGAAAAACCACTGTGGTTATGCCCTGCGCCGGTGACAATAGTATGAATAGAATGTGACGTAAGTGCAACATTGTGGGAATTGAAAAGTTTTGTATAACTTGGCGCTTCCTGGCTGGAGTGAAGATACAAAGTACCGTTGTATGCTGAAAGTACATATGCAACAGCGGTATCATCAAACAAATCATTAATCTGCGGCTCGTCAATCCCAAGTTTCGAAAATTCATCAGCACGAACGTAAAAACCATTGGTTACTGTCGCAGCAACAAGTTTGTATCCTTTTTCATGAGCAAGTTTTGTATTTGCTGCAAGCGAAGATCCAAATGGAGTTTCTTCATTGTATTTTTGAAAAAGTTCGACATGGGCAGGTATCGTTGGATTGTGCTCAAGAAGAATCAAACGGGGTTTGATTTTTTCTATGCTTTTGAAAATATGGTAATCATTACTATCGATATCTATAGAGAGTAGGTCAATGTCACGAGGTGCGCCGTGTTTGAGCAACACATCGTCGAGGGTCTGATCTTTTTCAAGTGTCACAAATGCATTGATGAGTGTGATTGTTTTTCCGTAAGGTCTGGCGATTTCTTGCCACATTTTAAAAGATACTGGATTGGGCTCAATCAAGATGGCGTTCCATTTTTTACGTGAAATAAGATTCCACACATTACTTAATTCAGTGCCATTGCCCGCACCAAACTCAACGCAATATTTATTTTTTTCACCGATTCTTTTAAAAATTTCTTCAATAATTCCATCTTCTCCCCACTGCGACGTCACGTTTCGTTTGTATTGTACAAATGGATTTTTCATGAATTTATTTCTTTTTTCCAAACAAATAATACCCGCTCCACATATTTTTAAATATCTCTGACCACGCTACATCAGAATGCGTTTTTGTATAGTTTCTAAAATAGGCGACATTGTCTACGCCATCAAATTGTGCTTGATACCCAAATAAAAAGTATCGGAAATTTGAAACCATCGGTAAAACTTTTTCACGAATGGATATTGGTGATTCAGATACAGACCACGTTGCGATAAAAAGCGAATTAGAAGTATTGGCGCCCACGAGCACACGCGCTAGTTCATCCGAAGAAGAAACAAGTATATTCTGACCTTGTTCTTTTGACCGATGTTCATCAAAAAAGACTGCATCCTCTCCTACACCACGTAAATAGAATTTTTGAAGACTACTAAACTCAGGAAGATCGTAAATAATATACGTTCCGTTGAAACCAAGTCGCCTAAGGAGTAGACACGTGTTGCCATATCCCCCTCCAAATTCAACAATCGTTTCAAGGATTTCAAATTTTATTTCTGTAGAGCGTTTGCATTCAAGCAAATGATACGTGTGTACGATTCTATTACCACTACTTTCTTTGATCGTGGGGTCATGAAGTGGGTCACCAAAACGATCTTCAGCAATAAGTGGTTGCCATGTAGTTTTCCAATTACTATCTTGCATAAGTGCATCAATGCATTCTTGCCACGCTCGACCCAAGAACATGGGTTGACTCACCACATGCCAACGAAGAAATCTTCGAGCGTCAAATAACTGTACATATATCTTAAGTAACAAAGAAAACATTTTCCACGTCATACCCCCAGAATTTTTATTTGCTGAGCTACGAATATTTTTCTTAAATTGAGCAATAAGTACAGATTCTTTTTCAGTCGCAACAGCAAGACGAGGTCCCTTTATTTCTAAATTCCAAAAATCCTTAAAAAGCATTTTTACAGTGAGCGCAATTTTTTTAATTTTTTTCATGAAATATCCCACTACTTATTTTTCCAAGGGACTACTACTGCGACAACCCCCGGTCGCTTACTTACCCAAAATGGCGATTCGCTAAGACCGCCTGACACGTGCAAATCAAGCGCTATCCTACTGCTACCAGGACGAAGGAACCATTCTCTATAATAAAGGCCAGCAATAAGTTCTACTTTGTATGAACCTTCATTGATAACATGAAGTGGCAATTTGGTTCTAAAATTATTTTTGCCTTTTACTACAGTCGGCCATTCTTCTTTTTTGGTATCACTTTGAAGCGACCACATCAGCTGATTACCTTGTTCGTCAGTAAGGATGTAACCAAAAATGAGATCAGCATCAATTTCTTCAAGATGTACAGATAGATCAACAAACACATCTTGCTTTCGATCGATGGGGTTCGCAATCAATTTTCCTGACCCGTCAGTAAGTGAAAATGTGATTGGGGTAAATTTCGGATGTTTATATTCCTCGTTCTGATTTTTCCACTCAACAACGTGATCTCGAGAACCGCCCGCACCAATGTATTCATCGATAATCTCATCGACATTGGTACCTACTCGCTTTACTTTACCCTTTTCAAGTAGCACTACCTTATTGCAAAGCTTTCTGATCGAATCAAGATTATGACTCACGAAAAGCACTGTTCGACCTTTGTCATGACTTATTTCTTCCATTTTTCCAAGACTTTTTTTCTGAAAATCTGTATCTCCCACAGCAAGCACTTCGTCCACAATAAGAATATCTGGTTCAAGATGAGCGGCTACGGAAAACGCGAGACGTACATACATACCACTTGAATATCTCTTTACTGGCGTATCAAGAAATTGTTCTACACCAGAAAACGCTACAATTTGATCAAATTTATTCTGAATTTCTTTTTTGCGCATTCCAAGAATAGCGCCGTTGAGATAGATATTTTCTCTACCAGTAAGCTCAGGATGAAATCCTGTACCAACTTCCAAAAGACTTCCGACAGTTCCGCGAAGTGTAACACTACCATTACTTGGAGGAGTGATCTGCGAAAGAATTTTAAGTAGAGTTGATTTACCTGCGCCGTTGCCTCCAATTACCCCAAGCACATCGCCTTTCTCAACATTAAAACTGACATCAGTAAGTGCAAAAAAATCATGCTGTGGACCTCCGCGTGCCTTATTTGAAAGCCAGCTCAGAGGATGTTTAATAATATTGGCAAGTATATCTCGAAGTGCGGTATAGCGCTCCCTTTCACCAATAGAGTATTTCTTACCGAGATTTTTTACTTCAATAATTGGTTCCATGGGTTAAATAACGTCAGCAAAATAACGCTCTGTTTTTTTAAAGAAAATATATCCAAGTGCCCCATAAACACACATACTTACAAATGAAATCGCCAGTAGCGACCAGTCTATGGGTGATGTACCAAGAAATGCTGAGCGTGCAGTAGCAATGACACCCGACATAGGATTAAGACCAAGTATCCAGCGATACTTTTCTGAAACGATCGTCACTGGATAAATTACTGGGGTTATGAAAATAAGAAGCTGCATGAAGAAAGGCAGCACATATCTAACATCGCGATACTTTACATTGAGTGAACCGAACAAAAGGCCGATACCTAATGTTGAGAATACTGTCATCAAAAATAAAAGTGGAAAAAGGAGTATTCCAGTTAGACCCGGTACGAACTGATAATAAATCGCAAGTACGATAAACATGACAGACGCAACAAGAAAATCGATAACATTGGTGAATATCGTCGATACGGGCAAAATGATTCTTGGAAAATAAACTTTTGTGATAATGCGCTCGTTGTTTACAAACGAACCAGCAACTTCATTGAGACTTCCTGAAAATAGATTCCAAAAAAGTAAGCCTAAGTACACAAAAACGGGATACGGTACACCCTCAGATGAAATCCCGACAAACTTTCCAAAAAAAATAGAAAAGACGATCATCGTTGCGAAAGGCTGAAAAAGTGCCCACAACACACCGACCACGGTTTGTTTGTACTTTACTTTTACATCTCTCCATGTCAAATAGTAAAAAAGATCCCTGAAACGAACGAGTTCTTTGATATCTGAAAGCCACCACTTTTTCTTTGCACGTATGACGATTTCCATCGGTTTTGCTACTATACCATTAAATGATAACCATTAAAACATACGGCGGTCTCGGCAATCAGCTCTTCCAATATGCCCTTGGAAGAGCTCTTTCAGAGACGCACTCTCTCCCACTAACCCTCGATACAGGCTGGTATAACAAAAATTTTGCCAAAAACGTTACTCCTCGAGAATTTCTACTCGGAGATTTTCAATGTAACTTTAAAGTGGCTTCAGTAATAACTTTCGTGACCAGTCGTGTTTCTAGACACATACACATAGGCAAACCCTATATTACTGAAAAAGAAGCATTTGTTTTTGACGAAACACTATCAAACGCATCTGCACAAGGTGCTTATGTAGACGGCTATTGGCAAAATGAAAAATACTTTTTAACAATAAGAAACATACTTCTTAAAGAATTACAACTCAATAAGAAACTATTAAATGCGGATTCATATACAAAATACTCCGAAAAAATTATGCGGGTGGCTCAACCAGTAAGTCTTCATGTTCGACGCACTGATTATATTGGTCTCTCTAGTGTAGATCACATATGTGGCATTGAGTACTACAAGCGCACAATGAAAGAAATTTCAAAAAAAATTATTAATCCTACATTCTTCGTATTTTCTGATGATATAGAATGGACAAAAATACATCTTCCAAAAGAATACAAATATGAGTTTGTGGAAGCAAATAACTCGCACCCATCGATAGACATGATACTCATGAGCTTGTGCGAAGGTCATATTATTGCAAATAGTACCTTTAGTTGGTGGGGTGCATGGCTCGATCCTAAGCCTGATACAATAGTAATAGGGCCACAAATATGGAATAGCACTTTTCCCGAAAGAAATATAATGCCCCCATCGTGGCATCGAGTCTAAATACTACAAATCTAAACATATGAAACTACATACACAACAAAAAATACGACGTGCTCTTTTCAAAATCTATCGGTCGACCAAAACTCCATGGATCATAAAAGACTTGCTTACTTTCAGAAAAAAAGATAAAGATCACCGCTTTCCTTTGCGTATTAGTGATCTATACCCTATCAAGAGCGAGAAGACTTCAACTACGGATTTTGACCGTCACTATGTCTATCATCCAGCGTGGGCTGTACGCGTCGTAAAGGAAATCAATCCTGTATTCCATATCGATATTTCTTCTACACTGCATTTTTGCAGCATGCTTTCCGCATTTATCCCAGTAAAATTTTATGATTATCGTCCCGCAGAGCTTATCCTTGAAGGCCTTGAGACACATAAAGGTGATTTGATGAATCTTCCCTTCACCAATAAAAGCGTACAGTCGATATCATGCATGCACACCATTGAGCATGTAGGGCTTGGACGCTATGGCGATCCCATTGATCCCGATGGTGACGTAAAAGCTGTGCGAGAGCTTAAAAGAGTTGTTGCACCTGGAGGATCTCTACTCATTGTGGTGCCACTTGGCATGCCACGCATTGAATACAACGCACATCGTATTTACTCATATGAAAAATTGACGGGGATAATACTCGACGAGCATTTTACACTCCACGAGTATGCTTACATTCCTCAACGCACTTCCGAAGGACCACTTAAGCGACATGCAGATAAAGATGATGGCAAAGACGCATATTATGCATGTGGCTGTTTTTGGTTTAAGAGAAAATCATAAATTATGATCATTGCATTTAAACAATTTCTTGTAAACGTCTATTACAAAGTAAGACAAAAACTTGGGAATGTTACCTTTTCACAATCTATTCAGATTGTTTCTCCTGAAAAAACACTTATAAAGATTAGTGAGTGTATTGAAAAACAACAAATAGGTGCGTATCTTAGATTTGGGGATGGAGAAATAAATATGATCGAAGGAAGAGGTGCTATGGAGCAAGAACCGAACAAAAAACTAGCACATGAAATGCGCGAAGCATTTGAAGTGCATAGTGACACGATACTCAAATCATTGATGATTCATTCAAATAAATTTGGAAGAAGTGAAGGAATGGAATTGGGAGGGATGCACTTACTCGAGGATTCGTTTGCTGAGCAACTTCTTTTTCGATCATATGTATATTTTATCGGTGAACCAATCTATTCGCATGTAGCATTCGCATACAGCGCCGTCTTTGCACAGGAAGCATTCTTGCAGACTCTTAAAAAAATAAAATTGCATGATACTATTTTTATAGGTAACAAAAATATTTCAGAGAAACTTATAAAAGATATATTTGGAAACGACATACAAACTATTAAAACGGAGTCAAAAAACACATACAGCTCTATTGAACGTATCAACAAAGAACTAATTACAGAGGTTCTAAAAAATAACAATTCGTATAAAATAGTTATTTATGCAGCGGGTCCAACATCCAATATATTACAGAAAAGAGCAATAGAACGCAGTGACAACACATTTTCAATCGATATTGGAAGTCTCATTGATGCATTTGCAGGCAACGTGTCGCGTGCATGGATAGAAAAAGTCCCGGGCGGCAAATCGTACTGGACAGACTTACTATCAAAAATCAATACCTCTAAATGAAAACGTATTTTATTATTATCTCTGTTATAGATTTTCCTAATAAAAAATTATCGTATTCACCTATTCGATCTATATACTCAAAAGAAGAACGCTTGATTCAAACCAAACAATCAGTCGAATCGATACTACAGTATTCACCCGAGTCAGAAATTACACTTTTAGAAATTGGCCTCACTGATTATAAAAAAGAATTTTCTGACTTTAATAACAAAATCCAATATACATACGTAGGCAACAATAAAATTATCAAGCAAGCTGTTCAGTCGAAATTCAAGGCACTCGGAGAAGTTTTTGCCATGTTTTATATCTTGCTTTATCTTGTGCGTGATCCAAAAGCATTATATTTTAAACTCAGTGGGCGCTATGCCCTTAATAAAAATTTCCAACGCGTACAGTGGCATGGCAATCGATTCAATTTTAACGAAAAAGAAAAAATGTATTCTACTCGTCTGTACGGATTTCCAGGTGGATATAAGTTTTTTCTGTTTTTTGTACTACTCATTTCACTTCCAATAGTTTTATTAAATCTTTCAATCGAGAAAATCCTTAATATTCTCATACCCCGAAGATACATTTTTCTACAAGATACCATCGGCATAAGTGGTAGCATTGGTATAAACAAACACCCCATCGATGAATAATAAGCTTACAATACTTACCCATTCACCCCGTATTCTTTCTAAAGAATACGTTAAAGCTTTGGTAAAAAAACTAATGGGGCGCATGCGTGGTCCAAATGCAGTGGCCGAGAGTCTACACAGAGGATTACAAGTACTTAACGTCCCCCACCTTATTGATCCGCCAATTAATAAAATCTCAGATACCGTGCACGTCATAAGTGGCATAGAAGCATTGCGTTTCGCAATTAAACTCAAGAAGAATGGAAAAATAAAAAAACTAATCGCGGGACCGACTCTGGTTATTACTCCATTTGATAATGACAAAATTATATTGTCACCCGAAATAGATATCATCGTTTGCGCATCGGCATGGCCAAAAGATTTTTTTGTTTCTCTTGTTCCAGAGCTTGATAAAAAAATAATTGTCTGGCCTGCCGGCATAAGTATTCCTGAAACAATTTCAACAAAAAATGGACCGTGGGTCATATATAACAAAATCGGGCATGGTGACAGCATTTCTGAAAGCATAAAAAAATCACTATCTGATAAGCATATTTCCTGGATCGAAATATGCTACGGTGAGTTTAAACAAAAAGAGTATTTTTATTTGCTTGCAAGCGCACAAGCTGTGGTGTATTTATCTCATTCTGAAAGCCAAGGTTTAGCGCTGCAAGAAGCATGGGCTCGCAATGTCCCAACCCTGGTCTATACGAGAGGATACTGGGAATACGGTACGCACCGATGGGACGATTCGAAAATAAGTGCGCCGTATCTCAATGATCAGTCTGGAAGTTTTTTCAAAGATATAACAGAATTTGAAAAAGAAACAGACTATTTACAATCGCACATAGACCAGTTTACTCCGCGTTCGCATGTAGAAAAAAATCTAAGCGATATAAAAACCACCGAACAACTACTAAAAATACTAGAATTATGAAAGAAAAAATGAATATAGTACTTTGTACAAATTCAGCGTACGTCATGCCCACATTGACCTGTATGATATCTGCTACTACAAACAATAGAAATCATATTAATTTTTATATTCTATATTCTGACTTGCAAGAAACTGAAATGCGATACATTAAAGATGTTATCGTTACGCAAGGTAATACGTATTCTGCTATTTTTATTAAAATAGACTCTACTCTTTTTAAAGATTCGCCTGTTTTAGGCAGGTCGAAAGAAGCATACTTTAGACTACTTATATCTAGTGTGTTACCGACAAATTTAGACCGCTGCTTATATTTAGATAGTGATACCACAATCAATGGCACAATTAGTGATTTTTATGCAAGCGATTTTAAAAATCAAGCATTTGTTGTATCTGAAGATATGGGCGAAATATTACTCTTTCACAAAGAGAGACACGAGGTGTTGGGGATTCCTAAAGAGTACAAATACTTTAACAGTGGCGTACTTCTTTGTAACTTGTACTATTTAAGAAAACACATTGATCTAAATACCATTTTTGAATACATCTCGAAACATGCTGAAAAACTTATGTTTCTCGATCAAGATGTCTTGAATGCACAATTTTATGACAAAGTTACTTATTCAGACAATAGTTTTTATAACTACATGGAAATACTCGTTAATCCCCTTTTACCCAATACAGGTGTACAAAACGCAAAAATCATTCATTTTATACAAAAACCATGGAAATATACGTATACTGGTAAAAATTCTGAACTCTGGTGGAAATATGCTAAAAAAGTATATATAGGTGAGTACGCTAAATTTGCAGTAATCAACTTTTTCTATAGAAAATGTGTACAATTAACCCTCCTCATTATCCCCATTGAGAAATTAAAATGCTTCAAGAAAATCTTATTGAAATCTAGAAAATAAACACACAACATACATGATAAGCGTCATACTAGCTACAAAAAATGGTGAGAAATATATCGACCGAGCAATCAAAAGCATTCTCGCACAAACCGAGCGAAATTTTGAACTTATCATCATATCTGACGGCAGTACCGATGGCACAGTAAAAAAGGCTAAAGAATGGATGGCCACGGATAGCAAAATAAAATTTATCGAACTCACAGAAAATATTGGCCCAGGACTTGCCAGAGACAAGGCTATACGGGAAGCGGTGGGAGAATATATTGCAATCATTGACGACGATGATTATTGGATCTCTCACGACAAGCTAGCACTGCAAGAGCATTTCCTCGATCAAAATAAAAATTGTGTGCTTGTGGGGGTGGCAAAAACGCATATTGTGGACGAGCAAGAAAATCTTATAAAGTATTATTTTCAACCCGTACTCGACAAAGATATCCGATTACGCATGCTTATTAAAAACTGCTTTATAAGTTCATCAGTCATGTTTACTAAAGAAGCATACGTAAAAGCAGGAGGCTATAAAAACATGTACCTTTCAGAGGATTACGATCTCTGGCTTCGAATGGGTACTTTAGGCACCATGGTCAATCTAGGCGACATCGATGTTGCCTATACGTGGAGAAAAAGTAGTGCGAGTAAAATGCGCGCATTTGAACTGTATAAAAACAATGTCCAATTAGCACGCACCTACCGAAAAAAATATCGCTTCTACTATATTGGTGTGGTTAAAAACTACCTTCGAATAGCACTATTCCATTTTAAGAACCTTACGTAACACTTCTTCTGGCACTTCTCCTATATGAGTAGCTTTTAATTGTTCTTCTGTGGGCATTACATTTATATGTGGTGTTTTAAGGAGTGTAGGTGCAGCAACCGGCGCAGCCTTAGCTACGTCTTGTTTATTTTGAACGGTCTTTTGCTGAGCCAAGACTGCCTCAAGGGCTTTTTTAAGTGTAACGGTATTTTCATCTTTTGAAGATTGTCCGAGCTTCGTAGGCTTTATCAAGCGTTCATCTTGAGGATCTACTTCAGAAGGCGGCAAATTTTCACGACTATAGTTTTTCGGAATAACCTGTCGTTCTTTTGGTGTGGTGATAACCGTAGGCGCTGGTTTGGGCACCGTGGATAGTGGTTTGGGTACGGTAGGTGTAGCGGTCACGGTGCGTGTAGTTTGCTGTGGCCGAACCTCCTGTATAGGCTTATGCCATTCACGAATATCAGTTTCAACCATTACACGAGAACGTGCAAATTGATCACGTGACGCCTTTACGATTTCCTGCTTGAAATTGATCAACGGTTTATCAATTGGGGGAAGTGTCGATGCTGAAAAAGGCTGTGATGAAACACCGTCGATCATCAGTTTAAGGTAAACCTGTACAAAGCCAAGATTAACAAGGTCTTGTGCGGTAAACTGCGGCATAAATTCCTTTTCAAGAACTTCTGCATCGTAGGCGCCCACTCTAAAAGAAATCATACTACCAACGTTTCCAAAAACTGCCGCTCGCACCTCTTCACTCATCTGTTCGATATACTGGTGAGCAATGGTAAGGTTGAGTTTATATTTTCGTGCTTCCGACAATATGTCAGCAAAAGACTCGTTAGCAAAAGACTGGAACTCATCAACATATAAGTAAAAATTAGGTAGCCCTTTCAGTACATTTGGCGAAGCATCAGCACGAGACATAGCACTAAGATATATCTTGGTAATGATCATACTACCGAGGAGATTAGCATTGCCTTCGCCCACCCTTCCTTTTGAAAGGTTAATAATAAGTATCTTTTTCTTATCAATAAGATCGCGAATATCAAAAGATGACTTTGACTGCCCAATGATGTTTCGTATCATTGGATTAGAAATAAACTGACCAATTTTATTTTGAATAGCAGCACCAGCTTCTTGCATATACCTATCTCCGTATTTGGCAAATTCATCAGTCCAAAACGCCTTAACCGATGGATCGGTGATATTTTCTACTACTTTGTTTCTATACGGCTTATCAACAAGCATACGATTGACTCCAATAAGTGTAGAGTCAGGGAATTCTAGGAGCGAAAGTAGAATATTGTTAAGAATATATTCCATTCGGGCTGACCAAGCATCAACCCATATTTTTTTGAAAGCGCTCATGAGGCCGTTAGCAACCAAATGCCTGCGCTCATATCCCACATCTTCCATTACATTGAAAGAAATAGGATGTTCCAGATCAAAAGGAGCAAAATAAACAACATCGTTAATACGCTCTTTTGGAATATAATCAAGGAGAAGCTCTGCTGTCTTTCCGTGTGGATCGATAAAGGCCATACCGTCGCCATTTTGTATATCCTGCACTGCCATATTTTCAAGCAGTGTAGACTTACCCATACCAGTCTTACCGATAATATACATGTGCCTCGTACGATCAGAAGCCTTTATGCCAAACCTGACCCGTTTGTTACGAGAGTCTGTTTCGGCAAAATAATTTACTTTATCTTCAGGTATCATAAGGACGTATATACGTATTGTACCTTATTTTGATTTTATTCGTGAAGAAATAGGCTGTTAGTATATATACCGCAGTACTTCATATTAGATAAATTATGCGACTTTTGAAAACGTATTAGCTTTGGGTGAGCGCTCTACCTCCAAAAATGCGTCAGCTGCTATGTTGTCATGATGTAAACGTGGCATGAAAAAAAACTTGATTTCCCTGCTGCTTGCAGTGTATGCGAGAATGAGTGAGAGCAGTGTAAAAAGAACGGTTTTCCAAGATTCTGGTATACCTAAAAATGGTAATATAAGAATTGCGAACGCAATGGCAAGGAGAGTTTTTTGTTTCATACTAGTCATTTTCTCACAGAATTTGTAACAAAACAACTATTTAAGCAAGTAGAGTTTCGCCGATTTTGTATGCTTCGCCAGCACCTACAGTAATAAGCACATCTTCTTTTTTCAAATTAAGCTCGAGAAAATCTTCTATTTCCTTAAAAGTTTTAAACGAACATGCATATTTATTTCTTTGCTCTTTTAATGCCTCAGCAAGCATGTCAGAAGATATCGTCGGATCAAATATTTCTCGCGCGGGAAATATCGGTGTAAGTAAGACCATATCAGCATCATCAAAAGATTCTACAAAAAGGGAAAACAGAGTTTTTGTTCGACTAAAAAGGTGTGGCTGAAAAACAACAACAATTCTCTTATCTTTACCAAAATATTCTCTAGCACCTGAAAGCAGAGCTTTTACTTTTTGAGGATTGTGTGCATAATCATCGTAGACTACTATCCCCTTTTTAGTAATCCCTTTGTATTCAAAACGTCTCCATACACCAGTAAATTCCCCAAGAGATTGCTTAGCTTTTTTTGAATCAATCCCAAGCACCGATGCGACAGCCAGTGCTGCCCGTGCATTGCTTCTATTGTGTTCACCAGGAACCCTGAGTGTAAAATCTATTTTTTCATATTGATACGAAACGATAGTGCTGGTAGCATTTTTTAACACTGGCTGCACATGAATATCATCGGTATTTGCAATAAGAAATCCTTCTTTGGGAATTTTTTGGGCAACTTCGAAAAAAGAATCTTGTATGTCGGCCAAGTCTTTGTAAAAATCAAGGTGGTCTTCGTCAAGATTGTTTATCAGCAAAACCGATGGTTGAAGATTGTGAAACGATTTTTTATATTCATCTGCCTCCACTACAAGATATTTACTTTTGCCCGCAATAAAATTGGTATGTTGGTCAATAAGACTTCCAATGATTACCGTCGGATCGAGCCCTGCATCGATCATAATTTTTACTACCATAGCAGTCGTAGTGGTCTTGCCATGTGTACCGGAAATAGCTATGGTATATTTTTCCTTTGAAGCAACGTTAAGCATTTGCGGATACGACAATACATATACATCTGATGCTCGCGCCACCTTAAGCTCAGAATTTTCTTCGGGTATTGCGACCGTGTACACATAAAGATCTATCATTTCAGTAATAGATTCAATATTTTCTTTCTTTTGACCTATAAAAATAGTAGCACCGGTTTTTGCAAGCTCATCAGTTACTTTTGATGCATCGCGATCTGAGCCGTATACCTTGATACCCTGCAACATGAGCATACGAGCTATAGCAGATATGCCGATCCCACCAATGCCGACAAAATAGGCAGTTTTTATATTTTTTAAATCAAGAGTATCGGTATTCATAACTATGCAATAGTGCTTATAATTTTGATAAATTGTTCTCCCCGATCAAATTCATTTGTAAAAATTCCAAACGATGCGAATCCAGGACTAAGTAAAATAATATTTCCATTCTCAGATATATTAACCGCATGCGCAACTGCTTCGAACATATCTTTTACTACTGTTGGTTGTAGTGCTGCAAATGTATTATTCTTTAGCAACATATTAGTTCCGGTTCCAGGAAGACAAATAATTTTTTTAGTATATTTACCAAGAGGATCAAGTATCTTTTCCATCGAAATCATCTTGTCTGCGCCGCCCATAATGAGTACTATATTTTTGTTGCTACCAAGGGACTCGAGTGCAACAATAAGGGCATCGGGGGTTGTTGAGGTTGTATCATTATAGACTGAAATATTTTCTTTGATTTTTTTAATAAACTCAAGTCTACCCGGCACACCCTTATAGGCCTCTACTGCCTTTTGTATAACCGTATCCGCAACACCAAGCGCACGCGTTGCAGCAACAGCAATACCAATATTATATCTATTGTGTTCACCAGGAATACCCACGTTCCATTCTTTTGGTAAAATACCACTATCAGCTACAATTTTTGTGCCTAGAGTTTCTTTGATTAGCAAACCAAGCTGGCTTCCCATAATCACGATATCACTTTTTTTTTGATATAAATAAATATTGGCCTTATCGGCAAAATATTGCTGAATATCGTTTTTGTAATAATTTACGTGATCTTCCATAAACGTCGTAAACACAGCAACATGGGGACTTATTTTTGCTTCGCCAAAACCCTGCAATTGCCACGAATCGAGCTCAAGCACCACGATATCACCCTGCTTAGCCTTAGTAAGCATGGCAAGCGTGGAGACACCTCTAACATTGCCACCGAGATATATTTTCTGCATTTTCTCTTGGTAAGCAGCATGGAGGATTTCATAAATAAGATGAGTAACGGTAGATTTACCACGCGTGCCGGTAATACCCACAAGTGTAGCCTGTGTGAGTCTCGAAAAAAGAGCCGTGCTCATTTCTATGGGAATATTATTTTTGCGCGCCTCGGCAATGAATACTGAATCAAGGGGGACACCTGCAGGCTTAATCACCATATCTCTGTTTCTAAAATCTTCTAACCTATGCTCCTCAAGCACATAAGTTATATTTGAATAATGTTCAAGTTTTTTAAGAGATGACGCAAGTTGCTCTCTGTTTTTAAGATCAGTAACAATAAGCTCAGCGCCACACTCCGCTAAAAATGCTACATCACCGACACCACGACCCAAAAGCCCTAATCCCATGACGGTGATTTTTTTGCCTTTAAAATATGAATTGTAATTCACAACTTTAGTCTACCAAAAGAAGTTTTACGTTTATCATCTCATCAAGCAGTGAGCGTAATTTTATTTTGTCATTGTCGGCTACTGCTGTCGCAGCTTCAAATTTTGCTAGTTTCGCCAAAAATAATTTATAAATGTCATTGAAATACGCTTCGAGTATCTTTGTTTTACCCTCTTCGCCTTTTACGGGCGGTGTATCGTGCAAAATTTGCACGAGATTACTGATTACATAACTTTGTGTATCCATAATTTTCTAAGCATAGTTAACGTCCACACTAATAAATCCTTCTTTGCCAATAATAAGATGGTCGATAAGGTGTATGCCAAGCACTCTGCCCGCTTCAATAAGCTGTCGCGTTACTTCTTTGTCAGAATCAGAGGCAACGAGGACACCTGAAGGATGATTATGCGCAATAATGACAGCAGATGCACCGTGCTGTAGCGCAGGCTTAAATACTTCGCGTGGATGAATAAGATTTGAATTGACGGTGCCAATTGAAATTATCTCATCGTGAATCACCTGATGGTGGGTATTTAGATATATACCTCTCACATGCTCCTTGGGGAGCTGTGACATGTCCCTGAGATACTGATAGGCATCTTGTGCTGTTCTTACTACTGCCATGCCCCCAGTGTTTTTTTCATAAAAACGACGGCCAAGTTCGCTTACTGCAACAATCTGCATAGCTTTCATTAGGGGAATATCTAGTTCTTTAGCGAACTCTTTCGGGTCGATATGTCTTGAAAGAATCTTTTCGCCATATTCCTTGACGACTCTATGGCTCATAGAAAGAACATCTTCTTTTTTTGTTCCATTGCCGAGAACAATCGCAATAAGCTCAGGCACCGACAATGCACCTGGGCCAATCCTAAGAAGCCTCTCTCGAGGTTTATCCTCGGAGGGCAAATCTCGTACCTTGATAACGTACTGTGCCTGACGCTTTGTGTCGATATCAAGCAATAAGTCACTTTCACGAAATGAATATGCAAATGTGTGCATAAAAATAGTATATACCCTTAGGTATGAAGAATAATTAAAAAAATAATAAATTAAATACTTTTCAAGTATAACGTATATATACCGATTTCAATATTGTTAATTAGATCGTTTCTACCACCATCATATTTGTTTCGGTCATTTTTCCAAATGGAAACGCTGACGCAATAATGATTCGGTCGCCTTTCTTGGCAAATTTCTGTCCAACAATATGTGATTTAATAGCCTTTTTTGCTGATTCAAAGTCTTTCATTTTTGGAATAAGGATCGGAGTAACTCCAAAAGTAAACAATAACTGATTGTACGTGCTCTTTTCAAAGGTAAATGCAAGGATGGGTTGTACTGGCTTATATCGCGAAATCATGCGGGCGGTGAAGCCTGTAGCGGTCAAGGCAACGATAAATTTTGCATTAAGGCTTTGAGCGGCATCGAGCACTTCTGATGTAACAGAGTCGGTTACATTGGCTGCAGCACGCTTGAGATGCTTTACGTCAGTCACCAATTCCTTATACATAGGATCACTTTCCGTACGTTTTGCAACAGTTGCCATAACACGCACAGCCTCTACGGGATAATCACCAAGTGTTGTTTCCTCTGAAAGCATAATAGCATCAGTACCATCGAGAATAGCATTCGCAATGTCTGATACTTCGGCACGAGTAGGTACTGCATTTTTAATCATTGACTCAAGCATGTGGGTGGCGGTAATAACGATCTTACCAAGCTCGTTGCACTTCTTAATAATCATCTTCTGATTCATTGGGACATTTTCAGCACCAATTTCAATCGCAAGGTCGCCTCGTGCAACCATCACCCCATCTACAAGCTCAATAATCTCATGAATATTTTCGAGACCCTCAGTGTCTTCAACCTTAGCAATTATTTTTGCTTTTGATTTACCCTTTTTAAGGAGCTCACGAAGTTCCACAATGTCGCTTGCTCGACGTACAAATGAAAACGCAACAAAGTCGATGTTATTTTTAAATCCAAATTCAAGATCTGCTTTATCTTTTTCCGTAATTGAACTAATAGAAAGATAAGCACCAGGAAGATTCACACCACGCTTGTTCTTGATTTCACCTCCAACAATTACTTTACAAATCACATCATTGCCCTTGATATCGAGAATCTCTAGTTTCTTCTTACCATCATGAAGCAGTATAGATCCACCCTTTTTAACCTCCTTAGGAAGTGGTTTATAATTAACAGAAACTCTTTCTTCATTACCAATTATCTTATCTGTCGTAAGTGTAAATTTCTGGCCTTCTTCTAGGACAATCACACCTTTTTCGAATTCTCCGATGCGGATTTTTGGACCACCAAGGTCTTGCATAATAGCAACAGGAATACCTGTTTTCTTACTTGCCTTTCGCACATTATCTACTTTTATTTGATGTTCATTAAAATCTCCATGAGAAAAATTGAGGCGTATTACGTTGAGACCCTCCTGAAGAAGTTTTATAAGCATTTCTTCTGATTGGGTTACAGGACCGATTGTTGCTACGATTTTTGTTTTTTTATCCATGAGATCTGTAAGGTTAACGTTTGTTGTATCTTTTTATTAAATGAAAATGACGAAATGCATCTTACTATAAAACACACAAAAAAACAAAGATAAACCCCATCGTTGATACGACGGGGTTTTCAACCGTTTTAAGCGACGGTTGACGCGGTACGGAGCTGCGCTTTAGAAGATAGACGCTTCTTTTTTCGCGCCGATGCTCGTTTTTCACGAGCGAGGCGTTCGTTACATTCAGTAGGACTTTCACTGCCAGGTCTCCAACTGGCATACGGTGGTTCTTTGCAAGTTAATACGGGTGGTCTTGGTCTCCTGGTGGGGACCAGCTCACTCACGTGCTTAAAACCACAGCGAACTGCTCCGAAGGGTCTTCGATGACTCTTATTGACAGAATCTGATTCCATAACGTTCACTCCACAAAACAACATGAACCTCCACGCAGCTTGATCCATCAAGACATGTGGTTCTAGTGAGGTATTTAACTATATTTATATAAATTAGTCAATAAAAAATATCCCGTACCACGGAGAGCAAAATATAATTTCAAAATGTCTATTTTACGCTCACAGATTTTTTTATCGGAAAAGAAGCAAAGTGTTCGACATAATTTCTCCAAAAAAATTCCCCACAATCAAATGAATGACTGCGGGGACGATTGCTCGGATCATCAAACTGGTTTTTTGGGGTTTTTCTTTTTCGGTGTAACAACCCTCGGTTGCGCCGTCAGCGCCTCGATTTCTTTTCGAGGAATTGAGGGG
>Ga0163144_10004914_pt1 | contig 29924 bp, 28 predicted proteins | sample OliLak19BULKMAT1_FD_123175 | JGI IMG/M metagenome (GOLD analysis project Ga0163144, IMG submission 123175) | Freshwater microbial mat bacterial communities from Lake Vanda, McMurdo Dry Valleys, Antarctica - Oligotrophic Lake LV.19.BULKMAT1 | ecosystem: Environmental > Aquatic > Freshwater >...
AAAGAAGATCACCGAATACGGCACCAAGGCGCGTGACGGCAAGCTCAGCATAGAGGAAATGACCGGTGGCACCTTTTCCATCTCGAATGGCGGCGTGTTCGGTTCGATGTTGTCCACGCCCATCATCAATCCGCCGCAATCGGCCATCCTGGGCGTCCATGCCACAAAGGATCGCGCGGTGGTAGAGAACGGCGTTGTGGTGGTGCGGCCCATCAACTACCTGGCCATGAGCTACGACCACCGCATCATCGACGGCCGTGAGGCAGTTCTCGGCCTGGTGGCAATGAAGGAGGCACTGGAAGATCCGGCACGCCTGCTGTTCGATATCTGAAGGCCGCACATGGCTAAACAGTTTGATGTAATCGTGATTGGTGGCGGGCCCGGCGGTTACATCGCCGCCATCCGGGCGGCGCAGCTCGGCATGAAAGTCGCTTGCGTCGATGAGTGGAAAAATGCCGAGGGCGGGCCCGCACCCGGGGGCACCTGCACCAATGTCGGCTGTATCCCGTCCAAGGCATTGTTGCAGTCGTCCGAACACTTCGAACACGCCGCGCACCACTTTGCAGACCACGGTATCGAGGTCAAGGGACTGGGTCTGAATCTGGGCAAGATGCTGGCGCGCAAGGACGCGGTGGTGCGGCAGAACAACGACGGCATCCTGTATCTGCTCAAGAAGAACAAGGTCGGCTTTTTCCACGGCCGCGCCGCATTCGTGAAGGCTGCCGATGCAGGGGTGTATGACATCACAATCGCCAGCGCCACGCCGGAGGTGATCCAGGGCAAACACATCGTGCTGGCGACCGGGTCGCGCGCACGCGCCCTGCCGGGTGCGGCCTTCGATGAAATCAATGTGTTGTCCAATGACGGTGCGCTGCGACTGGGCACGGTGCCTGCGACGTTGGGTCTGATCGGCTCCGGCGTGATCGGTCTGGAAATGGGTTCGGTCTGGCGCCGCCTGGGTTCCCGGGTGACGGTGCTGGAAGCCTTGCCGACTTTCCTGGGGGCGGTCGACGAGCAGATTGCCAAAGAGGCGCGCAAGGCGTTTGACAGGCAGGGCCTGAAGGTTGAGCTGGGCGCGCAGGTTGGCGACATCCAGTCTGGTCCGGATGGTGTCAGGGTGGCCTATACAAATGCCAAGGGGGAACAACAGTCGCTGTCGGTTGACAAACTGATCATTTCGATTGGCCGCGTTCCCAATACCGAAGGCCTCAACGCCGCCGCCGTGGGACTGGAGCTCGACGCGAACGGTGCAATCGTGGTGGACGATGCCTGCAAGACGAATCTTCCCAACGTCTGGGCGGTGGGCGATGTAGTACGCGGACCGATGCTGGCGCACAAGGCCGAAGAAGAGGGCGTTGCGGTGGCCGAACGGATTGCCGGCCAGCATGGGCACGTCAACTTCAACACCATTCCGTGGGTGATCTACACCAGCCCCGAAATCGCCTGGGTCGGGCAGACCGAACAGCAGCTCAAGGCCGCAGGGCGCGCTTACCGCGCAGGCACCTTCCCGTTCCTGGCGAACGGCCGGGCGCGGGCCCTGGGTGACACCACCGGCATGGTGAAAATGCTGGCCGACGCGACGACCGACGAGATCCTCGGCGTCCACATCGTGGGCCCGATGGCGAGCGAATTGATCGCCGAATGTGTAGTGGCAATGGAGTTTCGCGCGAGCAGCGAAGACATCGCGCGCATCTGCCACGCGCACCCATCCCTGAGCGAGGCGACCAAGGAAGCTGCCCTGGCAGTGGACCGCCGCGCGCTGAACTTCTAGACGGTGTTGCTGCAGCGCATGCGTCGGCGCGATGGTCCCGGCCTGTGACCACGGTACTGGTGGCCTACGAGCATGAACTCGCGGCACGCGGCTATAGCAGTGATCCGGGCCAGCTTGCGGCCGTCGCGGCACTCGACCGTTGCGCCATCGAATGGGCGCAGTACCGGGCGCAACGCTCCAATGCGCTGAAAAAACTGATCAACCGGCCGGAGATTCCGCGCGGTGTCTACCTGTATGGAGGGGTTGGGCGCGGCAAGAGTTTCCTGATGGATTGTTTTTACAGCGTGGTGGATGTGCAGCGCAAGACGCGTCTGCATTTTCACGAGTTCATGCGCGAAGTGCACCGGCAACTGACTGTGCTGCAAGGTACGGTCAATCCCCTGGACGCACTGGCGCTGCAGATTTCCCGCAAGTACCGGCTGATCTGTTTTGATGAGTTCCATGTGGCCGACATTACCGATGCGATGATCCTGCATCGCCTGCTGAGCGCCCTGTTTGCGCAGGGCGTGGGGTTTGTGACCACCTCCAACTTCCGCCCCGATGACCTGTATCCCGGGGGATTGCACCGCGACCGGATCCTGCCGGCGATTGCGTTGCTCAACCACCGGCTTGAAGTGCTTGCGATTGGAAACGGGGACGACTATCGTCGGCGAACCATGGAGCAGGTTCAGCTCTACCACTCGCCCAATGGCGCCGTCGCCGACGCCGCAATGCGCGCTGCGTTTGAGCGGCTGGCGGAGTCCCACGACGAACTTCCGGTGTTGCACATCGAGGGGCGTACGATCCATGCGCGCCGCCGCGCTGGTGGTGTTGTGTGGTTCGACTTCAAGGCGCTGTGCGCGGGCCCACGCTCGCAAAACGACTATCTGGAGATTGCATCCTGCTTCCATACGGTATTCTTGAGTGACGTGCCGGCAATGCCGGTTCGCATGGCATCCGAGGCGCGCCGCTTCACCTGGCTGGTCGATGTGTTGTACGACCGACGGGTCAAACTGGTGATGTCGGCCGAAGCGGAGCCACAGCAGCTGTACGTGGAGGGGCCACTGGCCCATGAGTTCGTGCGCACCGCATCCCGGCTGTACGAAATGCAATCGAGGGCGTTCCTGGAGCTGGACAGGCGCATGGTAAACACGGATCTGGTATGAAAAACTTGGTATGGGTACTGTTGCTGGCAGGCAACTGCGCGTCGGTCGCGGCGCAAGCGCAGCCGACGCCGCAGCCGATGGCTGTCGCAGAAGCCTTCGAGCATGAACGTATCCGCCAGGAGCGCGCTGCAGCGCTGGCTGAGTTCACTGCGCGTGACGCCCAGTGTTACCAGCGTTTTGCCGTCAATGATTGCCTCGCCGACGTGCGAAAACTGCGCCGCGATGTGTTGGCGGACCTGCGGCGCCAGGAACTCTCGCTCAACGATGCGCAGCGCAAACGCCGCGCGGCCGACCAGCTGCTGCGCTCCGACGAGAAGGCCGCCGCACGCCCGTGACGGGATTCAGGAATCGAGTGGCTCGAGTTTGACAACCACCAGGGACAGGTTGTCGCCACCACCCTGGGCGCGGGTGCGCGCTTTTTCTATCAGGAACTCACTGGCTTCGCGTGCCGAAAGGCGTTCCAGCACGCTGCCCATTTCCTCGTCGGTGAAATAGTGCCACACGCCGTCGCTGCACGCCAGCAGGCAATCGCCGGTTTGCAGCCTCGGGATGAAATGCACGTCGACTGGCGGCTCGGTCTCGGTCCCCAGGCAACCCATCAGGATATTTGATTGGGGGTGGGAATTGGCCTGCTCCGGCGTGATCTCTCCGCGTTTGACCAGTAGCTGGACGTAAGAGTGGTCCGTGGTTTTGCGCAGGAATTTTCCACTGTGGTAATGGTAGAGCCTGGAGTCGCCGGCGTGCGCCCAGTGGCAGTCGCCACCGGCATTGATCAGAAAAGCAGCAATTGTGCTGTGTGGCTCTTCCTCCGCAGAGATGGCTGTGAGCTTGATCACCACGTGCGCCTCGCGCGCGATCTGCATCAGCATCGCCGCTGCATCGTCGACCTCCGGTGCGTACCGTTCGAACAGTTGGCGCGCAGTCATGATGACCTGATCGGAAGCCTTGCGACCGCCACTGCGGCCACCCATGCCATCGGCAACAATTCCCAGGATACAGCCGTTCACACGCGGGTGGTTGAGTACGGTGACCCGATCCTGCTGGTAGTCCCGATCCCCCTTGTGGATGCCGGTCGAAGCCGTAAGCCGGTAGCCTTTGGTCATTTTGTCCTAAAGCAGTGCACAAGCACGTATTATCGGAGCCGCGTCCCCAGACCGAACCAGCCGGACCCGTCGCGACAATTCTAGACCCTAGCCCGTGGACACGAACCTTCATTCCCTTGATCGCCGACTGATCGAGTTGTCGATAGCGCACGCCGACCTTGACGCGTTGATCGACTGTACGGCTTTGGTGACACCAGTGGATGAACTGCTGGTGCGCCGACTGAAGAAGCGCCGACTCCTCCTGAAGGATGATATTGCCCGTGTTCGGCTCCTTCTGACACCCAACGAACCGGCCTGAGGGATGAGCCTGACCGAACAGGTGCTGGCGGCGTTTGCACCGGACAGCGCATTGGCACGCAGCGTGCCAGAGTTCAGTCCCAGGCCTGGCCAAACCGAAATGGCCGTCGCCATCGCCCAGACCATCGCCAGTGGTGGTTTGCTCGTGGTGGAGGCGGGCACCGGCGTCGGCAAGACCTATTCGTACCTGGTACCGGCTTTGCTCAGTGGTGCGCGCGTGTTGGTGTCTACCGCGACCAAGGCCCTGCAAGACCAGTTGTTCTCGCGCGATCTGCCGCAGTTGGTGCAGGCCCTCGGTTTGCCGCTGCGCAGTGCTTTGCTCAAGGGGCGTGCCAGCTACCTGTGTCTACATCGCCTCGAATCGGCGCGGCAGGCACCCGGCATGGACGAACGCATCGCAACCAGAACACTGGCCAAGATCGAGCAGTGGGCGCAGCGCACGCACAGCGGTGACCTGTCCGAGCTTGCCGGACTCGACGAGCGCTCCCCGGTGTTGCCACACATCACCTCAACCCGGGAAAACTGTCTTGGCGCGCAATGTCCCCATTCCCGCGCCTGCCACGTCAACCAGGCGCGGCGTGAGGCCCTGGGAGCGGATGTCGTGGTCATCAACCATCACCTGTTCTTCGCCGACATGGCGGTGCGGGAGTCTGGCGTGGCCGAGTTGTTGCCCAGCGTGCAGTCGGTGGTGTTCGACGAGGCGCACCAGATCAACGAGACCGGACTGCAGTTCCTCGGGCGCAATCTGGGCACCGGCCAGATGCTGGATTTTGCCAGCGACCTGCTGGGGGTCGGCCTGCAACAGGCCAGGGGGCTGGCGAACTGGAACGACATTGCGGCGCTCGCCGAGCGTGCGGCGCGCGATTTGCGCATGGTGGTTGGTCGGTTGCCGCCCGGTACACGCCTCGGCTGGCCTGGCGGCGCGCCCGAGGCCCTGGACGCCGATGCGTGGGCGTCCGCGTTGCTGGCCGTACAACACGCCTGCGAAGCTGCGGCGACGACGCTGGCGCAGCATGCAGAGCTCGGCCCGGATTTTGAGAAGTTGCGGGAACGCGCAGCGCGCCTTGGTGAATTGGCGGCATCGTTTCTGCAGGATCGGGACCCGGCCCTCGTGCGTTGGCTGGATGTGGGGACGCAACTGCGGCTGGTTGAGTCACCCCTGGACATCGCGCAGGTGGTGCAGGACCGTCTGCTCAAGCCGCTGGCCGATCCTGACAACCGGCGCTCGTGGATCTTTACCTCGGCCACCCTGGGGGACGACGCGGCGCTGCGCTGGTTCACCGAACCCTGCGGCCTGACACAGGCCAGAACGCTGCGGGTGCAAAGCCCGTTTGACTACCAGCAACAGGCTGCGGTCTATGTGGCGCGTGGCCTGCCAAAACCGGCCGACCCCGGTCATTCCGCTGCCGTGGCGGCTTTGGTGGCCCGTAGCGCCGAGGTCATCGGTGGCAGAACCATGGTGTTGACTACGACCTTGCGCGCGTTGCGCACGATCAGCGCAGCCCTGCAGGCGCATTTTCTGGGTTCGGCCACCATGCAGATTCTTGTGCAGGGGCAGGGTCCCAAGCGCGAGTTGATGGAGCAATTGCGGCTGGCCGGAGGTGCTGAAGGGCGCGCATGTATTCTGGTCGGCTCCGCCTCGTTCTGGGAGGGGGTCGACATCCCCGGGGACGCATTGCAACTGGTGGTGATCGATAAGCTGCCCTTCCCACCCCCGAATGACCCGTTGGTGGAGGCGCGCTCAAGCCGCTTGCAGGCCGCCGGGCGCAGCCCATTCAACGACTACTTTCTTGCGGAGGCGGCGGTGGCCCTCAAGCAGGGCGCTGGCCGACTGATACGCCGCGAGTCAGACCGGGGCGTGCTGGTTTTGTGCGATACGCGCCTCGCGAGTATGGGCTACGGTCGCCGGTTGATGGCGGCTTTGCCGCCGATGCGACGGCTGAGCGATGAGGCTCAGCTGCAGGAGGCGTTGGAAAGCCTCACCAAACCTTCCACCATGGATTCGTTACCGCCCTGAATCCATTGGTCACGAATTCGCCTTTCGGGTAGCTGGTTTGCAATATCCGCTTGGCGTCGTCGCGCAAGTCGTTCATCCCCAGGGCATCGTAAGATTTCATCAAGATGAACACTGCCTCTTCCAGCGCTGGCACTTCGCGGTAGTCGGTCAGGGCGGATTGCGCACGGTTGATGGCGGCCACGTAGGCGCCGCGCTTGAAGTAATAACGCGCTACATGAACCTCGTACTCAGCCAGCGAATTGACGATGTAGGTCATGCGCGCCCGTGCGTCGGGCACATAACGCGAGGCCGGGAACCGGGCCACCAGTTCCTTGAAAGACTCGAACGACTCCTTCGCAGCTTTCTGGTCGCGTTCAGACAGATCCTGGCGCGTCAGAAAGGAGAAAAAACCCAGATCGTCATTGAAATTGACCAAGCCTTTAAGGTACAGCGCGTAATCGATCGCCGGGCTGGCCGGATGCAGCTTCATGAACCGTTCCAATGTGGCCTGCGCCTGGGCTGTCTCCCCGCCCCGGTACTGTGCGTAGGCCTTGTCGAGTTGCGCCTGTTGGGCCAATGGCGTTCCGGCTGCCCGTCCCTCAAGTTTTTCCAGCAACCCGATGGCCTTGTCGTAGGCGCCGGAGTTCAGTTCGTCCTTGGCTTCGGCGTACAGCTTGTTCGGGCTCCAGTTGCCGGTCTTGTCGACTTCAGTCGTTGAGCAACCAACGACCAGCACGGCTCCCAGCAACAGCAGCATGCGCACCATCGATAATTTGATACCGGACATAGACAACGCCTTCCCGAAAGATTCGATTTTGATTATATCTGGCGACCCTCCCGACACGGGCACGGAAGACCCCGTGCCGTGGGACCTGGAGGCCGACTGGCGCGTGTTTGAGGTGGCGGCCGCGCAGCATGGTGAGCGGCTCGACAAAGTACTGGTGCTCGGCGCGCCCGAGTTCTCCCGCAGTTATTTACAGCAGCTCGTGGCGGATGGGTCCGTGTCGGTCAACGGTACACCACTGCGCAAGGCGTCGACCCGCGTCAAGGTCGGGGACCAGTGTCGCATCGCGCTGCGACCGACGCCGCAGTCGCGGGCGTTCGTGGCGCAGCCGATGGCGTTGCAGGTGGTCTACGAGGACGCCGACTTGCTGGTCATCAACAAACCTGCCGGCCTGGTCGTCCATCCCGCGCCTGGCAATTGGAGTGGAACCCTGCTCAATGGCCTGTTAGCCTACGATGCGGGCTTTGGGGACCTGCCGCGCGCCGGCATCGTGCATCGCCTGGACAAGGACAGCAGCGGACTGATGCTGGTGGGACGCAGCCGAGCGGCGATGGATGCCTTGGTCCGGATGATAGCGGCGCGCAGCGTGCAGCGCCAATACCTCGCATTGGCCCATCGGGCGTGGACCGGTCCACCCTCGCGCGAGGTGCAAAGCGCGATTGGCCGGGACCCGGCAAACCGGCTGCGCATGGCGGTGCTGGACGCGTCCCGCCACGCCGCGAAACCGGCCCGTACCAGCATCGAGTTGCTGGAGAATGCAGCCCAGGCTTGTCTGCTGCGTTGCACCCTGCATACCGGCCGCACGCACCAGATCCGGGTCCATCTGGCGTCGCTCGGCCACCCGCTGCTTGCCGACCAGACCTACGGCGGTACGCCGACGGCCGGTATGGTTCGCCAGGCGCTGCACGCGTTTCGTCTGGCCCTGGCGCACCCGTTGACGGGCGCCGCCCTGGAATTTCGCTCGCCAGCGCCGGACGACTTCGCTGCGGCACTCCGGATATTGGGCCTGCGCTACAATTTGGCTTGACCGGTTTGGCTCCGCCTGCACGGGCCAAACCTCTGCGTGACGCGCCGCAGATCCGATGTCTGCCGACGGCGCCGTACCCGAACCTCACTGATTTGCACCGCCGGTGTGCACCACCCGACTATGGCAAGACCATGAATACGGCTCAGGCAAAGCGCGTACTCGAAACAGCACTGATTTGCTCTCCACAGCCATTGCCGGTGCGGGAGTTGCGCGCCTTGTTCAACGATGCGCTGAGTGCCGATGCCGTCAAGAGTGCCCTGAACGATCTGCAGTTGGAGTGGTCCCAGCGCGGCGTGGAACTGGTGAAGGTGGCCACTGGCTGGCGCTTTCAGAGCCGGCCAGCCATGCGCGAGTACCTGGACCGGCTGCATCCGGAAAAGCCGCCGCGCTACACCAGAGCCACGCTGGAAACGCTGGCGATCATCGCCTATCGCCAACCGGTAACACGTGGCGACATGGAGGACATCCGTGGTGTAACGATCAACGCCTTGATCATCAAACAGCTGGAAGACCGCGGCTGGGTGGAAGTCATTGGGCACCGCGAGGCGCCGGGGCGACCCGCATTGTTTGCAACCACCCGGCAGTTCCTCGATGACCTGGGCCTGGCATCTTTGGACCAGCTGCCGGTAGGTGGTGGCAATCCGGCATTGGGCGACATGGTCGAACCGCTGCTGGAACTCTCCGAGTTGGGCGCCGAAGCATCAGACCGTTCTGCGGCGGACGACGCCGCAGCCCCGCACTCGCCCGGCGCAACTGACCTTGCGGCCAACGGCACTACGCCAAACCAGACGGCCCCCGATACCGGTGCCGAACCACACCATGCATGAACCAAATCCGCAGCCGCTTGAATCACCCGGCGCCACCGTGGTGATGGGCACTCCCGCCGTGGTCGAACCGGCCGACGCAACGGCAGACCGCGCGCCGCCACCCGGTTTGCCTGCGGCGCAACCGGAGCTCGGGGCGGCAATAGTGCCGCCCGTTGCGGGCGTGGCAGGCGCCATGCAGGAACCCGGTTCCGCGACGCTGTTTCTGGATGTGGTGAATGGCCGTTTTGACTCCCAGGAGGAGGAGGACGAGGGGATCACGCTGGCGGGCAAACGGATTCTGGCGCCGCAGGCCGAGAGTCCGAAATTGCACAAGGTATTGGCACAGGCAGGCATGGGCTCGCGTCTGGAGATGGAACAACTGATCCTGGAGGGAAGGATTACCGTCAACAACGAGCCCGCGCACATCGGGCAACGCATTCAGTTTGGCGACCATGTCAAAGTCAATGGCAAACCGATCCGTTTTCGTGTGGATCCGCCGCCGCCGCGCGTGGTGGCCTACCACAAACCAACCGGCGAGGTGGTAACGCACGACGATCCGCAAAACCGGCCCACCGTATTCCGTCGCCTGCCGAAATTGCAACAGGGCAAATGGCAGTCGGTTGGACGGCTCGACCTGAACACCGAAGGTTTGTTACTGTTCACCAATTCAGGGGAACTCGCCAACAACCTGATGCATCCCCGCTTTGGGCTGGAACGCGAGTACGCGGTTCGCGTGTTGGGCGCGCTGAGCAACGACGAAAAACAGAAACTGCTGGACGGCGTGCGTCTCGACGACGGCATGGCGCAGTTTGGCAGCATCGAGGACGGTGGCGGCGAAGGGGCCAACTGCTGGTACCGGGTCACCATCTCGGAAGGGCGCAACCGGGAGGTTCGCCGCATGCTGGAGGCGGTCGGCCACGCAGTCAGCCGCCTCATCCGCATTCGGTATGGCGCCATGGTTTTGCCGCGCGGGCTCAAGCGCGGCGCCTGGATGGAACTCGATGGTATCGATATCCATTCCTTGCGGCTTGCCGCTGGTGCCGCAGCCACTGTGGATAGGCCTTACCGCGGTACCGGTAACCGGAGTGATTCCGCTGCGGGCAAAGGGGCGCCTGACAATGGGCGCCGGCGCCGGCGTCCCGCTCCTGCGGGCGATGAACGCCGCCCGCCAGAGGGTGCGTCCCCCGCAGGCGGCCCGCCGAACCAGACGCGCAATGCTTCGGCACCGGGTCAGCCTCGGATGCGCGGTCGCACGGATCGTGGTGATCGTGGTGATCGTGGTGATCGTGGTGATCATGGCGATTCCGCCGAGCGCGCCGATCAGCGCGCGGCCGAATCGCAACCGGACCCAATGAAAACTTCCTTCGGCTACATCGGAGCAGACAGCTTTACGCGCCAGCGCCAGGGAGACCGATCTGGCCAACGCGGCGGTGGTCGTGGCCAGGGAGGTGGTGGAGGTGGCGGTGGCGGTGGAGGCGGAGGCGGAGGCGGAGGCGGAGGCGGCCGACGCGGTGGTCGCGGACGCTGAGACTGCCAACCCGGCGCCGCAAGACGGGACACTGCGTGCGGGCATTCGCCAGCAAAGCGGCCTGCTCAGGCTAAAATACAGGGCTTTGCCTCAAGGGGCTCTTGCAGGTTTCACCAGTCCAGGACAATCGCATGACAACAGAACGCACACTCTCCATCATCAAGCCCGACGCCGTCGCAAAAAACGTGATCGGACAAATCTATGCGCGCTTCGAAGCCGCAGGCCTGAAGGTTATTGCCGCGCGTATGACGCAACTGTCGGTCAACGAAGCCGAGGCATTTTATGGCGTGCACAAGGGTCGCCCGTTCTTCAACGACCTGGTCAAGTTCATGGTCTCGGGACCCGTCATGGTTCAGGCCCTCGAAGGCGAAAATGCGGTGCTGAAGAATCGCGACCTGATGGGTGCTACCGACCCCAAAAAAGCCGCACCCGGCACGATCCGCGCAGACTTTGCAGACAGTATCGACGCCAATGCCGTGCACGGTTCCGACGCTGTCGAGACGGCGGCCGTGGAACTGGCGTTTTTCTTCCCCGGCATGAACATCTACTCGCGGTAATCCGGAACATGTTGGCCAATCTTCTCGAATACGACCTCGAGGGTTTGGCCGCATGGTGTGACCAGCGTGGCGAGAAGCGCTTCCGCGCCACACAGCTATTCCGCTGGATCCACCAGAAAGGTGCCAGCAGTTTCGACGCCATGTCGGATTTGGCAAAGCCCTTGCGGAACAAGTTGCAGGCAGCCGCAGAACTGCGCGGCTTGCCCGTCATTGCCGAGCATCGGTCGGCGGACGGAACCATCAAGTGGCTTTTTGACGTCGGGGCTGGCGATGCAGTCGAAGCGGTGTTCATCCCGGAAGACGATCGCGGGACCCTGTGCGTCTCATCGCAGGCTGGCTGTGCGGTGGGCTGCCGGTTCTGCTCTACCGGTCATCAGGGTTTCAGCCGGAATCTGGCGACTTGGGAGATCGTCGCGCAGCTTTGGTTCGCGGAGCATTTCCTGCGCCGCCACCTGGGGCGCTCCGAGCGCGTCATTTCCAATGTGGTCATGATGGGGATGGGCGAGCCGCTGCAGAATTACACGGCTCTGGTTCCTGCATTGCGGGTCATGCTCGACGACCACGCATACGGACTGTCGCGGCGCCGCGTCACCGTGTCGACTTCGGGCGTGGTGCCCATGATGGAGCGCCTTGCACAGGACTGCCCGGTGGCGCTGGCCGTTTCGCTGCACGCCCCGGATGACACATTGCGCGACAACCTGGTGCCGTTGAACCGGAAGTACCCGCTGGATGAACTGCTGAGGACCTGTATCGCTTACCTTGCGCACGCGCCGCGCGACTTCATTACTTTCGAATACTGCATGCTCGATGGCGTGAATGACCAGGAGTCACACGCCATCGCGCTGGTGCAACTGATCGCGCGGCAGGGGGCGGGACTGCAGTGGTGCAAGTTCAACCTGATACCGTTCAATGCATTTCCGGCGTCCGGCCTCAATGGCACGCCGCGTGGCCGGATCGCCGCCTTTGCAAGGGTATTGCTGGACGCAGGCATCGTGACCACCGTGCGCAAGACGCGCGGAGATGATATTGACGCGGCCTGTGGCCAACTGGCAGGCGATGTGATGGACCGCACCGGTGTCGACGCGCGGATGGCACGCCAGCGCAACATCCTGTTCAAGGGCGTTCCCGTGGTCGCGGCTGGTTAACCCGGGAGTCGAATCATGACCATGCACGCAGCTTGCGCGTTTCGAACCGGGCGATTGTGGCCAGTCTGGCTGCTGCTCGCGTGCGCTTATCTTGGCCTCGCGGGCTGTGCCGTGGACCAGGGTGGCGCCGCACCAGGTGCACCCAGGGCGGACATCGTCACGGATTCCGATGAGCCGGAAGGCCGTAAACGCGCACGCATCCGGCTGGAACTGGCGGTAGGGTACTTCGAGGAAGGTCAGACCACAATCGCGCTCGATGAGCTCAAGCTGGCGCTGAACGCCGACCCGAACTTTGGTGAGGCATTCAACTTGCGTGGCCTTATTTACCTGCGCCTCAATGACGTGCGGCTGGCCGAAGACAGCTTCAAGCGGGCAATGGTACTGAATCCGAACGACGCGAACGTCTTCCACAACTACGGCTGGCTGCTGTGCCAGCAGAGCCGATTTGTCGAATCGGTGCAGATGTTCGCAAGGGCGCTGGCCAATCCGCTGTATGGTGACCGCCCCAAGACCTTGATGACCCAGGGTATCTGCCAGATCAGGGCGGGGCAGTTTGCAGATGCCGAAGCCAGCTTGACACGTTCCTATGAGCTCGATGCCGCGAATCCGATCACCGGATACAACCTGTCGAACTTGCTCTTCCAGCGTGGCGAATTCGTACGGGCGCAATTTTATATCCGGCGTATCAATAACAGTGAACTGGCCAATGCGGAGTCGCTCTGGCTTGGAATCAAGGTCGAACGGCGCTTGAACAATACCGACGCCGCAGACCAACTCGCGACCCAGTTGCGCAAGCGTTTTGCCCAATCCCGCGAGGCAGTGTTGCTGGATCGCGGGGCTTTCAATGAGTGAACCCGCCGACAGCGGTGCGCTGGCGGCCAGCGGCACTGCCGACCAAGTCCCCCGTGCGTCTGCAGGCGCACTGATACGCGGTGCCCGCGAGGCGGCTGGACTGCATATCGGCGCCCTCGCGGTGATGCTCAAAGTCCCGGTCAGGAAACTCGAGGCCCTGGAGTCTGGGCAATTCGAGTTGTTGACCGATGCGGTTTTCACGCGGGCGCTGGCGGCCAGCGTTTGCAAGACGCTGAAGATAGACCCGGCTCCGGTGTTGCAACTTCTGCCTCGATATGTGACGCCGCGCCTGGCGATCGATGCGCGTCGGGGGCATCGCACTTTCAACTTGCCAGGCGCCGGTTGGTCGGTGCCTCTGCTGTCGCGCTTGTCCAAACCAGTTGTGGTGGTCGCGGGCGTGTTACTTGTCGCCACACTGGCATTGCTGCTTTGGCCCGCGCAATCCATGCTGACCGTGGCGTCCGTCGCCCCGCTGGGGACCGCCGCAGCGACACGCGCGCCGTTGTCCGAGCCGCTGGTGGTCATTCAGGCTGCTGCCGCAGTGGCGCCGACTGCGGCGGTTGTCGCCAGTAGCGTGCCAGATCCCACCCTCGCTCCCACTGGGTCAGCCTGGCAGGCAGCAATGCCGACCAACCCGGCAAACCCTGCTGCGTCTGCATCGCCTGTGCTGCCGCAGGCTGCACCATCGGAGGCGGGTGTGCCACCCGGGCAGGCGCTGGTGTCCTTCAGGGCGCGTGCCACGTCCTGGGTGGAAGTCACCGACAGTGCTGGCTTGGTGCGACTGCGCAAAACCCTGGCCAGCGGCGAAACGGTTGGCGCGGCCGGAGTATTGCCATTGTCGGTTGTCGTCGGCCGGGCCGATTCGACCGAAGTCGTGGTTCGCGGGCAGGCATTTGATCTGCTCCCTGTGTCGAAAGACAACGTTGCCCGATTTCAGGTGAAATGATGCAAGACAACATGCCAATTCAGGCGGTCGCACCGACCGCGCGCCGAACCCGCCAGGCGCGGGTGGTTTGGGGAACCCAGGTGGTCACAGTTGGTGGTGGTGCACCGGTGCGTGTGCAGTCAATGACCAACACCGACACGGCAGACGCCATCGCGACTGCGATCCAGGTAAAGGAACTGGCCGTAGCCGGTTCTGAAATGGTGCGCATCACGGTCAACACGCCCGAAGCAGCGCAGGCGGTACCTTACATCCGCGAGCAACTCGACCGCATGGGCATCGTCGCTCCGCTGGTGGGAGACTTCCACTACAACGGACACCGGTTGTTGACCGACTATCCATCCTGTGCCCAGGCATTGTCCAAGTACCGCATCAACCCCGGCAACGTCGGCAAAGGCGACAAACACGACCGCCAGTTCGGCCAGATGATCGAAGTGGCCATGCGCTGGTCCAAACCGGTGCGTATCGGCGTGAATTGGGGCAGCCTTGACCAGGACCTGCTGGCGTCCTTGATGGACGAAAACAGCCGTCGCGCCCAGCCTTGGGACTCCAGGCCGGTCATGTACGAGGCTGTCGTGCGGTCCGCCATCGATTCCGCGCGGCTTGCGGAGTCGATGGGCATGGACGGCAACCAGATCATCCTGTCGTGCAAGATGAGCGGCGTGCAGGACCTGGTTGCTGTGTACCGGGCGCTGGCGGCGCGTTGCGACTACGCGCTGCACCTGGGCTTGACCGAAGCCGGGATGGGGACCAAGGGGACGGTGGCGTCGGCTGCCGCGCTGGCGATCCTGTTGCAGGAGGGCATTGGCGACACCATCCGTGTCTCGCTCACCCCGGCGCCAAATGAAGCGCGCACGCAGGAGGTCCTGATCGCATCCGAGATCCTGCAAGCCCTGGGTTTGCGCAGTTTCGTTCCCAGCGTTACTGCCTGCCCGGGATGTGGCCGCACCACCAGCACCACATTTCAGGAACTCACCCAGCAGATCGACTCTTTTCTGCGCGATCAGATGCCGGTTTGGCGTGAAAAGTACCCGGGCGTTGAAAAGCTCAAGGTGGCGGTCATGGGCTGTATCGTGAACGGGCCTGGCGAGAGCAAACATGCCGATATCGGCATCAGCCTGCCGGGCACCGGGGAGGCCCCAGCCGCCCCGGTGTTCATTGATGGCGAAAAACGCATGACCCTGCGTGGTGACACCATCGCGCGCGACTTCCAGGAGGTTGTCGAGCGGTACATCGACGCACGTTTCGGCGTGCCGACCGAAGTGCCAACACGGTAGCGCGGCGGCCGCCATGACCAAGACCGATAGCAGCGCGCCAATGCGCAGGTTGAGTGCCGTCAAGGGCATGAACGATATCTTCCCGCCCCAGTCTGCGCTTTGGGACTGGTTCGAACAGGAGGTCCGCCACACGATGGGGTTGTTCGGATTTGGCAGTATCCGCACCCCCATACTCGAGTACACACAGTTGTTCGTGAAGGGCACCGGGGAAACCACGGATATCGTGGAAAAGGAAATGTATTCCTTTGAAGACCGCCTCAATGGAGAGCAACTGACCTTGCGCCCGGAGAACACGCCCGGTGTGGTGCGCGCGGCGATCGAACACAACCTCACCTACGACGGTGGCAAACGCCTGTACTACGTGGGTCCGATGTTTCGCCACGAACGGCCGCAGCGAGGACGTTATCGCCAGTTTTACCAGGTCGGCGTCGAGGCGCTCGGATTTTCCGGCGCCGAAGTCGATGCCGAGGTCATCGTGTTGGCCGCGCAGTTGCTGGAACGGCTGGGTTTGCCAGGGATTCGGGTGGAGCTCAACAGCCTGGGTATCGCATTGGAGCGGCAGCGCCACCGGGCCGCCTTGATCGAGTACTTCTTGCGCCATGCCGAACTGCTGGACGCCGATGCGACGCGGCGTCTGCAAACCAATCCCTTGCGCATCCTCGATACCAAAAATCCTTCCCTGCAGGCAATGGTGGCGCAGGCGCCGCACCTGCTTGACTATCTGGGTGAGCCATCGCTCAGACATTTCGAGATGGTGCAGCGGTTGTTGACTGCCAGCGCGGTGCCGTGGAGCGTCAATCCGCGCGCGGTGCGCGGGCTGGACTATTACAACCACACGGTGTTTGAGTTCGTGACCGATGAGCTTGGGGCGCAGGGCACTTTGTGCGGCGGCGGGCGCTACGATGGCTTGTTCGAGATGCTGGGCGGCAAACCCTGCGCCGCAGTTGGATGGGGCATGGGGATCGAGCGGGTACTCGACCTGCTGCAGGTGCGCGGGCGGGTCGCAGCAGCCAGCGGATGTGACGTCTACGCGGTCGTGCCTCAGGAGTCGGCGCTTCCCGCTGCGTTCCAGACCATGCGGGCACTGCGCGGTGTCGGCGTGCGCGTGCAAATGCACGCTGCCGCGACTGCGGGAATGGCCAGCATGAAGTCCCAGTTCAAACGCGCCGATGCCAGCGGCGCTCGGTTTGCGCTGGTGTTTGGTGCAGAGGAACTCGCAGTGGGTGAGGTCACGGTCAAGGCGCTGCGCGACGTGACGGCGCCACAGATTCGCCGGTCGTTGGACCAGGTTGCCGCCTGGGCCGGCACCCTACAATTGCGCACCTAATCGAATCTAGCCATGGCAAACCAACTCGATCTTGAAGAACAAGAACAACTCGACCAACTCAAGCACTTCTGGAAGCAGTACGGCAACCTGATCTCCTGGTTGTTGATAGCGGTATTGGCATCGTTTGCGGCCTGGAATGGTTACCAGTACTGGCAACGCAGTCAGGCCACACAGGCAGCCGCAATGTTCGACGAACTCGAACGCATCTCGGCCCAGGGAGACGTAGCGCTGTTGGTGCGTGCGTTTACCGACATGAAAGACAAATATCCCGGGACCACGTTCGCCCAGCAGGGTGGATTGCTGGCTGCCAAGGTGCTGCATGAAGGCGGCAAGCCCGACGCGGCGCAAGCCGCGTTGGCCTGGGTCGCAGATAGCGCAAGCGACGACGCGTACCGGGCGATTGCCAAACTGCGTCTGGCCGCCGTGTTGGCCGAGAAAAAGTCCTACGACGAGGCCCTAGCGCAACTTGCCGGAACGTTTCCGCCTGAATTCCTGGGACTCGTCGCAGACCGGCGCGGCGATGTTTTCTCGCTGCAGGGAAAAACCGTCGAGGCCCGCGCCGAATATGGCCGTGCGTACCAGGCCATGGACGAACGGCTCGAGTACCGGCGCCTGGTGGAGATAAAGCTCAACGCGCTGGGCACCGACCCGCGTGCACTGGCCGCTGGCGATGGGACGCCCACAGGCGCCGCGTCTGTTGCCGGAGCGTCCAAATGAGCGCCCGGGCGTTGCCAGCCAGTGGCCGCACCACGGCCTGGCTGGGACTGCTCCTGAGCGCGCTGCTGCTTGGCTGCGCCGGTGGACCGGACAAACCAAAGCCGACGGAACTCGGGCCGAATGCTGCCCTGATCAATGTGCGCCTGGCCTGGACGGCACGGCTGGGCACAGTTGACTTTCCGCTGGACGTCAAGGTCAGTGGCAACACCCTGACCCTGGCCAGTTCGGATGGCACGGTGGTCTCCATTGACGCATCGACGGGCCAAGACGTCTGGCGCACCCGTCTGGCCGCGACCCTCGAAGCCGGTGCCGGCAGTGATGGGCGCTTCGCGGCGGTTGTCAGCAGCGCCAACGAATTGATCGTGCTCGAGGCCGGGCGCGAGTTATGGCGGGAGCGGCTCGGTGCGTTGACCTACACGGCGCCATTGGTGGCTGGCGCCCGGGTCTTCGTCATGACGGCGGACCGGGCAATTGCAGCTTTTGATGCCCAAAGCGGTCGGCGCCTGTGGAGCTATGTGCGCCAGGGTGAACAATTGCTTGCCCTGCGACAGGCTGGAACCCTGTTCGCCGCTGGCGACACCCTGGTTGCCGGCGTGTCCGGTCGCCTGGTCGGGCTGAATCCACTAAACGGTACCGTGCGCTGGGAAGGCGCAATTGCCAACCCGCGTGGCGCCAACGATGTGGAGCGTCTGGTGGACATCGTTGGTCGGGTCAGCCGTGACGGCGACGTCGCCTGTGCTCGCGCCTTTCAGTCCAGCGTTGGCTGTGTGAACACGGTGCGCGGTAGCCTGTTGTGGACCAAACCGGCAAATGGGGCACAGGGTTTGCACGGAGATGGCGAGATCGTGGTGGGGACAGAGGCTGACGGCCGCGTCATTGCCTGGCGCCGTTCCGACGGCGAGCGAATCTGGACGTCGGAGCGGCTGAAGTTCCGGGACTTGACCGCTCCGCAGTTTTTGGGACGTTCTGTGGCCATCGGTGACGTCCAGGGCCTGGTACATTTCCTGGCGCGTCAGGACGGCGCGCCGCTGGCCCGCGTGGCCACCGATGGCTCACCGATTGCGGCGGCTCCGGTGCTGGTGGCAAATACACTGGTGGTGGTAACGCGCAATGGCGGCGTATTCGGCTTTCGGCCGGACTGATGCGAGCCGACCACGCCTTCGCTTGGCCATGAAGCCGGTACTGGCCCTGATCGGCCGCCCCAACGTCGGCAAGTCCACGCTGTTCAACCGGCTCACCAAGTCGCGCGACGCGATCGTGGCTGACTTTGCCGGTTTGACGCGGGATCGGCACTACGGACAGGGCAAACACGGCCGCCACGAGTTCATCGTGGTAGATACCGGTGGTTTTGAGCCCGACGCGAGCAGTGGCATCGTGCGCGAGATGGGAAAGCAGACGCGCCAGGCCGTGGCTGAATCGGACGTAGTGCTGTTCGTGGTGGATGCGCGCGAAGGTGTGTGCCCACAGGACCATGAGATCGCGGCCTATTTGCGTCGGCTCGGAAAATCGTGCCTGCTGGTTGCCAACAAGGCAGAAGGTATGACCGATGGCAGCCGTGTTGCCGAATTCTTCGAGCTCGGACTGGGCGAGGTGCTGGCGGTTTCGGCTGCCCATGGGCAGGGGATGCGTGGTCTGCTGGACGCGGCTTTGGGGAACCTGCCGCAGGAGGAGCCGGCGCCAGAGCACGACTCTGTGGTCGGCGGCACCATCAAACTTGCAGTAGCCGGGAGACCGAACGTCGGCAAGTCGACGCTCATCAATACCTGGCTCGGTGAGGAGCGGCTGGTGGCATTTGACATGCCCGGTACTACGCGCGACGCGATCTCCGTGCCCTTCGAGCGCAATGGGCAACACTTTGAGTTGATCGATACTGCCGGCCTGCGCAAACGCGGCAAGGTATTTGAGGCGGTCGAGAAATTCTCGGTGGTCAAGACCCTGCAAGCGATCGAGTCCTGCAACGTGGTATTGCTGCTACTCGACGCAACCCAGGGTGTCACCGACCAGGATGCCCATATTGCGGGCTACATCCTGGAGAGTGGGCGGGCGGTTGTGCTGGCGGTCAACAAGTGGGATGCCGTGGACGAGTACGAGCGCGAACTGGTCAAGCGATCCATCGAAACCCGATTGCCGTTCCTGAAATTCGCTGCCATGCATCTGGTCTCCGCGACAAAACGCCAGGGCCTGGCGCCCTTGTGGGGCTCGGTTGCCCAGGCCTTCACGGCTGCGAACTGCAAGATGTCGACGCCGGTGCTGACGCGCCTTTTGCTCGATGCGGTGCAGTTCCAAAGCCCCAAGCGGTCCGGCATGTTCCGGCCCAAATTGCGATATGCACACCAGGGTGGCATGAATCCACCGGTGATCGTGGTACACGGCAATTCGCTGGAACATGTCACCGCAGCATACAAGCGTTACCTGGAGGGGCGATTTCGCAAAGAGTTTGAGCTGGTTGGAACACCACTGCGCATCGAAATGAAGACCTCGCGCAATCCGTATGCGGGCAAAGAGTCCGGGTAGGGCGCCTGGCACGGCACGACAGTCTGCGCGCGCCCACTGCCCGTGGGGGAATGCAGCACCGCGCGACGCATCGAAACTCTGCTGTGGTATCGTCCGTTTTTTCGTTCCAACCCCTGAACACGGAGCATATCGTGAGCAACAAAGGCCAGTTACTGCAGGATCCCTTCCTCAACGCTTTGCGCAGGGAGCATGTGCCGGTATCCATCTACCTGGTAAACGGCATCAAGCTGCAAGGTCAGATTGAGTCGTTCGACCAGTACGTCGTGCTGTTGCGCAACACCGTGACGCAGATGGTTTACAAACACGCAATTTCCACAATCGTTCCGGGTCGTGCCGTCAATTTCAGCGCGGTCGATGCCACTGAGCCTGCGACCGTCTGAGTTGCCCGCGCGGTCCCCCTGGGCCGGGTAGGGTGGCGAGGCGCCAATCATCTTGAGTACTGTTGCCATCACGCAGGCTAAAACCGTTCTGGTCGGGGTTGATCTGGGGTTGCCGAATTTCGATGCCGACCTGCATGAGCTGGGGCTGCTGGCATTGACGGCCGGCATGCAGGTGGCGGCACGTGTGTGCTGCAAACGCCGCGCGCCGGATGCGGCGCTATTCGTCGGCAGCGGAAAGGCAGATGAAATCAAGCAACTGGCGTTGCTTCATGGCGCCACGGAAGTCTTGTTCGACCAGTCGTTGAGCCCGGCGCAGCAGCGCAACCTGGAGCGGCATCTTGACATGCCGGTCAACGACCGGACGTTGCTGATACTCGAGATCTTCGCCCGGCGCGCACGCAGCCACGAGGGCAAGCTGCAGGTCGAACTGGCGCGTTTGCAGTACCTCAGTACACGATTGGTGCGTCGTTGGTCGCACCTGGAGCGTCAGCGCGGCGGCATTGGCAACCGCGGCGGTCCCGGCGAGGCACAGATCGAGCTGGACCGACGCATGATCGGCGAAACCATCAAACGTACCAAGGAACGCTTGCACAAGGTGAAACGGCAGCGCGACACACAACGTCGGCAGCGCGTGCGCAAGGACACTTTCAACATCTCCCTGGTTGGTTATACCAATGCGGGCAAGTCGAGCATCTTCAACAGCCTCGTCAATGCCCGGGTGTATGCGGCAGACCAGTTGTTCGCAACACTCGATACCACCACCCGTCAGCTTTACCTGGGTGAGGCAACCCGCTCGGTTTCGCTTTCCGACACGGTCGGATTCATCCGCAACTTGCCACACGGCCTGATCGATGCATTCGAGGCCACCCTGCAGGAGGCGGTTGAAGCGGACATCCTGCTGCACGTTGTGGACGCGTCCAATCCGCAGTACCTTGAGCAAATCAACGAAGTGAGCCGTGTGCTGGCCGAAATTGGTGCGGACGGAGTGCCGCAGATACTGGTTTTCAACAAGCTCGATGCGATGGCACCGGAGTGTCGGCCGCTGTCGCTGGAAGACGTTTTCGAACTCGACGGATTGTCCGTACCCAGACTGTTCGTGAGCGCCCGCAGTGGGGACGGACTGGCAGGACTGCGGCAACACCTGGCCCAATTGGCGCGGCAACATGCGGCGAGCCGGCCAGTGCACACTGTTGTCCTTGGGGAATCCGGGGCCGAAGTGCAATTGGGCACAATCGAGACATGAACACTGAGAGAAGCTGAGATGAAATTGTATTTACCCGTGTTCGGCTGGCATGCGCTGCGCCACCGTGTCAAAGGAATGTTCAGTTTGAACGACTCGCGCTGGGGCCGGTCGGACGACAAGCCCTCGGATCCTGGCAAGCCTGAAGGGGCGGCGCCCGAAGATGCCCCACCGCCTGCGCCGCCGGAGAACAACCGCCGTCCGCGCGGTCAGGGGCCGACCCAGGGGCCACCGGACCTTGACGAACTGTGGCGTGATTTCAACCGCAAACTGGGCGGCTTGTTTGGTGGTGGCCGCAATGCCGGACGCGGCAGTGGTGGCGGCTCGGGTCCGGGCGGATTCCAGCCGGACATGAAGAGCGCCGGCATTGGCGCCGGGCTGATCGCCGGCGTGATCGTGTTGATCTGGCTGGGGACTGGCTTCTTCATCGTGCAAGAGGGCCAGCAAGCCGTCATCACCCAGTTCGGAAAGTACCGGCAGACCGAAGGCGCCGGCTTTAATTGGCGCTTGCCGTTTCCGATCCAGCGCCACGAACTGGTTTTCGTGACGCAGATCCGATCAGTCGATGTTGGACGTGACACCATCATCAAAGCTACCGGCTTGCGCGAATCGGCAATGTTGACCCAAGACGAGAACATCGTTGAGATCAAATTCGCCGTGCAATACCGGCTGAGCGACGCACGCGCCTTCCTGTTCGAGAGCCGCAATCCGGCCGATGCAGTCGTGCAAGCGGCGGAGACGGCCGTGCGCGAAGTAGTCGGCAAGATGCGCATGGATTCGGCGCTTTCCGAGGAACGGGACCAGATTGCGCCGAACGTTCGGGCGCTGATGCAGACCATCCTGGACCGCTACAAGATGGGCATCGAGGTGGTTGGCATCAACCTGCAGCAAGGTGGCGTGCGCCCGCCGGAGCAGGTGCAGGCGGCGTTCGACGACGTTCTCAAGGCCGGCCAGGAGCGCGAACGCGCCAAGAATGAGGCCCAGGCCTACGCCAATGATGTGGTTCCGCGCGCCGTAGGTTCCGCATCGCGCCTGAAGGAAGAGGCGGACGCCTACAAGGCCCGCGTCGTGGCACAGGCCGAGGGTGACGCGCAGCGCTTCAAGTCGATTCTTGCAGAGTACCAGCGGGCGCCACAGGTGACGCGTGACCGGATGTACCTTGAAACCATGCAACAAATCTACAGCAACGCCAGCAAGGTGCTGGTCGAGTCGCGCCAGGGTTCGAGCATGTTGTACCTGCCGCTGGACAAGATCATGCAGATGCAAAATGCGCCCGAGTCAAGTGGCACCGCTGCCATGGCGCCTGCAGCCGCTCCAGCCAGCACCGGCGTGCCGGTGCCCTCGGTGGGCGACACCCGGACCCGCGACAATACGCGTTCACGTGAACGCGACACACGTTAGGACCGCGCAGTGAACAAACTTGGCTTTCTATTTTCATCCATCCTGCTGGCGCTGGCGCTGGCAGGTTCCATGCTTTTTGTCGTGGATCAGCGGCAGTTTGGTGTGGTGTATGCACTCGGGCAGATCAAGGAAGTGATCACCGAGCCGGGGCTCAACTTCAAGCTCCCGCCGCCGTTCCAGAACGTGTCTTACCTCGACAAACGGCTGCTGACGCTCGATAGCACCGATACCGAGCCGATGCTGACTGCGGAGAAGCAGCGGGTGGTCATTGACTGGTATGTGCGCTGGCGCATCATCGATCCGTCGCAATTCATCCGCAATGTGGGCCTCGACGAGAGTGCGGGAGCATCCCAGCTCAACCGCGTGGTGCGCAACGCGTTCCAGGAGGAAGTCAACAAGCGCACCGTGACCGAACTGCTGTCCACCAAGCGCGAAGAACTGACTGCAGACGTCAAGACCAAGGTGCTCGAGAACGTTCGTGGTGCCAAACCATGGGGAATCGATGTAGTGGATGTGCGCATCACCCGCGCCGACTACGTGGACGCAATCACTGAGTCGGTCTATCGGCGCATGGAGGCGGAGCGCAAGCGCGTTGCCAATGAATTGCGCTCGACTGGTGGTGCCGAAGGCGAGAAGATCCGCGCGGATGCTGACCGGCAACGTGAAGTGACGATCGCCAATGCGTACCGCGACGCGCAAAAGATCAAGGGTGAGGGTGATGCCGAAGCCTCCCGGGTTTATGCCGAGGCATTCGGGCGCGATCCGCAGTTCGCCCAGTTCTACCGCAGCCTGGAAGCGTACCGTGGGAGCTTCAACAAAAAGGGCGATCTGATGGTGCTTGATCCATCCTCGTCGGAGTTCTTCAAGGTGTTGCGCGGTGGTTCGGTGGCAGGGCCCGCTGCGAAGAAGTAGGTTTTGGACGGCGATACGATCTGGCTGGCCCTGGCTCTGGTGCTGGTTATAGAAGGCCTGTTTCCATTCTTGTCACCGGGCGGCTGGCGGCGCATGTTTTTGCAGGTTTTGCAGTTGCATGACGGGCAAGTTCGCTTTTTCGGGCTGTGCAGCATCCTCGCTGGTCTGGCGCTGATGTGGTTGCTGTCCTGACGGTTCGGCGCAAAGGCGCCCGGTAAAATCCGGCTTTTAACCGTCTGCACAGCACATGTCTGCCTGGGTCCTGCCGGATCACATCGCCGATGTCCTGCCTTCCGAGGCCCGGCACATCGAAGAACTGCGCCGTGAATTGCTCGACACGGCGCGCCGGTACGGTTACGAACTGGTAATGCCGCCTCTGCTGGAGCACCTGGAATCACTGCTTACAGGAACCGGTGAGGCACTGGACTTGCAGACGTTCAAGCTGGTGGACCAGTTGTCTGGCCGGATGATGGGATTGCGCGCCGACAGCACGCCCCAGGTCGCACGAATCGACGCGCACCTGCTGAACCGGGTTGGGGTGACGCGGCTGTGTTACTGCGGCCCGGTGCTGCACACCCGACCGGACAAACCACACGCCACCCGAGAGCCGCTGCAGTTCGGAGCGGAAATCTACGGCCATGCCGGCCTGGAAGCCGATTTGGAAGTACTGCTGCTGGCGCTGAACTGTCTGCAGTCGGCCAAAGTCGACGCTCCGAGTGTGGACCTGGCAGACGCCAGGATCGTGCGGGCCCTGCTTGCGCGCACAAACACCAGTGCGAGCGAGCGCGCGCAGGTGCACCGCGCGCTGGCAGCCAAAGACCGCAACGGGCTGGAACGCCTGACCAATGGCTTCCAGCCAGAGCCACGCCAAGGGCTGCTGGCGCTGGTAGACCTGTACGGTGATGAACAGGTTCTCGTCCAAGCCAGGGCCGTCCTGCCGAACGACCCGGCAATTCATGCTGCGCTGGACAACCTCCATTGGCTGGCGCGCCACCTCGTCGATACGCCCGTCACCTATGACCTGGCCGATCCGCGCGGCTACGCCTACTACACCGGTGTGCGTTTTTCCATCTTTGCGCCGGGGGCTGGCGATGCGCTGGCGCGTGGCGGGCGTTATGACGAAGTCGGTGCAATCTTTGGGCGCAACCGCCCCGCCGTTGGTTTCAGCCTGGACGTCAAGGCCCTGGGCCCAGCGGCGGCGGCGCGCCCGTTGCATGCGGCGATCCGCGCGCCGTGGGCGGAGTCGGGTGAGTTGCGCCAAGCAGTTGCGGCCCTGCGCGCGCAGGGCCACAGCGTGGTCTGCGTGCTGCCTGGGCACGAGAACGAGGTGGATGAGTTCCAGTGTGATCGCGAGTTGTTGCAAGTTGCGGGGCAGTGGGTGGTGCAAGCTGTTTAAAAGAAACCCGAAATGACTACAACCAAGGGGCGCAACGTCGTCGTGGTCGGCACCCAGTGGGGCGACGAAGGCAAGGGCAAGCTGGTCGACTGGCTCACCGAGAGTGCACAGGGTGTGGTGCGATTCCAGGGTGGCCATAACGCCGGCCATACCCTGGTCATCAATGGCGTGAAGACGGCGCTGCACCTGATCCCGAGTGGCATCATGCGTGCGGGTGTCCAGTGTTATATCGGCAATGGCGTAGTGGTATCTGCGGCCAAGTTGTTCGAGGAAATCGAGGGGCTTGAGCGGGCCGGGGTTGAAGTGCGTTCACGCCTGCGCGTGAGCGAGGCCTGCCCGCTGATCCTGCCGTTTCACGTGGCGCTCGACGTCGCCCGTGAGGCAGCGCGCGAGCAGGGCGGGCAGGACCGGATCGGAACCACCGGGCGCGGCATCGGTCCAGCCTATGAAGACAAGATTGCGCGGCGCGCCCTGCGCGTCCAGGATCTGAAGTACCCACAGCGTTTTGCAGCCAAGCTGCGCGATCTGCTGGACTTGCACAACCATGTGTTGTCGACTTACCTTGGGTCTGCGCGGTTTGAGTTTGCGGAAACCCTCAAGCCGTATATGGACCACGGCAAGGTGCGTTTTGACGCGGTGTACAGCGAAGCCATGCGGCACGCCGGATTGCTGCGCCCGATGATGGCCGACGTATCGCGCGAACTCAACGAAGCGCATGCCAGGGGTGCCAATCTGCTGTTCGAGGGCGCCCAGGGGACCCTGCTGGACGTGGACCACGGCACCTACCCTTACGTCACCTCCAGCAACTGTGTGGCCGGCAATGCGGCCGCTGGCGCAGGAGTCGGTCCGGGCATGCTGCACTATGTGTTGGGCATCACCAAGGCCTATTGCACGCGGGTGGGAGGTGGGCCGTTTCCGACCGAACTGGAGTGGGAAACACCAGGCACCCCGGGTTACCACATGAGCACGGTGGGTGCAGAAAAAGGCGTCACTACCGGGCGCTCGCGGCGTTGCGGCTGGTTCGACGCGGCGCTGCTGAAACGCTCGGCCCAGGTCAATGGCCTGTCGGGCTTGTGCATCACCAAACTCGATGTGCTCGACGGCCTGGCGGAGTTGCTGCTGTGCACCGGCTACACCATGGACGGTGAGACACTCGATATCCTGCCCATGGGGGCCGAAGACATCGAGCGTTGCACGCCGATCTACGAACAGCTGGAAGGCTGGAGCGACAGTACTGTGGGCATCACGCAGTACGACCAGCTGCCGGTGGCGGCGCGGCTGTACCTGCAGCGCATCGAGCAAGTGACAGGGGTGCCGATCCACATGGTCTCGACCAGCCCCGACCGCGACCACACTATCATGATGCGCCACCCCTACCTTGCCGACTAGGAAAAAGGACAAAGCATGTTGACGGAAGACGGAAAACACCTGTACGTCAGTTACGACGAGTACCACAATCTGATCGAGAAGCTGGCGATCAAGGTCTACCAGTCTGGCTGGCAGTTCGACACGATCCTTTGCCTGGCGCGCGGCGGCATGCGGCCTGGTGACATCCTGTCCCGGGTTTTCGACAAACCGCTGGCCATCATGTCCACCAGCTCTTACCGTGCCGAAGCGGGTACCCAGCAGGGTAATCTGGATATCGCCCACTACATCACGACTCCGAAAGGTGAGATTGCCGGGCGGGTGCTGCTGGTTGATGATCTGGCCGACACGGGCCACACCCTGCACGCGGTGATCCAGCAACTGCGCAACAACTACAAGCCGATCACCGAATTGCGCAGCGCGGTCATCTGGACCAAGGGCATTTCGAGTTTCAGCGCCGATTACTCGGTCGAGCTCCTGCCGACCAACCCCTGGATTCATCAGCCATTCGAGGGTTACGATGCGATGCGCCCGCAGCAGCTGATTGCCAAATGGAGCGTTTGACGTCTGACTGGCATGCCTGACATCTCCACCGGCCTGATCCACCACCAATACCTGCCGCCAGACGGATTTCTGGGACCCCAGCCGGGCGTGTTCAAGGCCTCGACGGTGATTTTCCCCAACGTGGCGAAAATGCGCAGCACCGACTGGAAAGACAAGACTGGGTACACCTACGGCTTGCACGGTACCCCCACCACCTACCAGCTCGAAGAGCGCTTGTGCACACTCGAAGGTGGCTCCCAGTGCCTGCTGGTACCCAGTGGGCTGGCGGCGATCACGACGGTCGCCATGGCTCTGCTGAAAACAGGCGACGAAGTGCTCATCCCGGACAACGCCTACGGACCAGGGACGGTATTTGCCGGATCCGAACTGTGCAATTGGGGCATCACCCGGCGCTTCTACGACCCGATGGATGCACAGGATCTGCAATCCAAGCTGAGCCCGCGCACGCGGCTGGTCTGGCTCGAAGCGCCGGGTTCGGTCACGATGGAGTTTCCGGATCTGCCGCGCCTGGTCCGGATCTGCCAGGACCGGGGCGTCACGACGGCGCTCGACAATACGTGGGGCGCCGGCCTGGCATTTCGGCCGTTCGCACTCGTTGCGGCCGACGGTTTGCCCTGCGCCGTGGACATTTCCGTGCATGCGCTGACGAAGTACCCCAGCGGCGGCGGTGACGTCCTGATGGGCAGCATCATCACGCGTGACTTGGAGTTGGGCACCCGCATCAAGCTGACCCACATGCGGCTCGGCCTGGCTGTCGGGGCGAACGACGCCGAGGCGGTGCTGCGCGGCTTGCCCAGCATCGTGCTGCGCTACCGTGCGCACGACATGGCTGCGCGCGAGCTTGCGGCATGGTGCGCACGCCAGGACACGATTGCCCAGGTGCTGCACCCTGCCTTGGCCGATTCGCCTGGACATGCAAATTGGGCGGCCACCTGCCAGAGCGGACCAGGCGGCGCAGCCGGCTTGTTCAGCGTCATCTTCAAACCACAACACAGCGCCCGCAGCGTCGATGCTTTCTGCGACGCCTTGCAGCTGTTCAAGCTTGGTTACAGTTGGGGTGGCCCGATCAGCTTGGTGGTTCCATATGACCTGGCCGCGATCCGCGGCATTTGGCCCAAGCAGGTGGCGCGCGGGACCATCGTGCGTTTTTCCATCGGGCTGGAGCACGTAGAGGATCTGCGCAGCGATCTGGCGCAAGCGATGGCCGCAGCCCTTGCAGCCTGTTGAATTTCTCCACGGGGCCGCGTCCGATACGGGTTTGGCCGAAATCGGGCGCTTGACCCACCAAGCCGCTTGCGCGGGCTTACAGCCCGCGTTGCGCGACGCTGCCGGGTCCATCATCCCGATTTCGACTCAAACGCGGCTGCCGGAGAGAAGTTCGACAGACTGCTAGCTGAATCGGGTTTTCCGCAGTGGCGCGTCCGCCCGGAGCGTTGTAGGCTGTCTGCAATGGGTCCCAACCGCACGTCAGAACCAGAACCTCCGGTACACCGCACGGACGCGGAAGTCCCTCCTGACCTGCCGCCCGCAATTGCGGCAACGCATCAGCAAATCGTGACGCTGGGCTGGATCGATCCCTTGCGCTGGCTGTTGCGCGGATGGGACGACATGACGGCCAATATGGGTATTGCCACCTTTTACGGCCTATGTTTTTGGGCCATGGCGCTGACCTTGGCTGGTGTGTTCCGCTCGCGTCCCGAATACGTGATGTCCGTCGCCTCCGGTTGCCTGCTGCTCGGCCCGTTCCTGGTTATGGGCCTGTACGATGTGAGCCGCCGTCGGGAGTCCGGGCTGCAGCCTGGACTTGTGTCCTCGCTGACCTGCTGGGACCGCCATCTGCGCAGCCTGGGTCTGTTGGTGTTGGTGCTCGTTGTGCTGGAGTTGTTGTGGGGCAGGGCGTCGTTGGTCGTGTTCGCCGTTTTCTTCAATACTGGTATGCCTTCAACCAGCGGCGTGGTCGCGGCGGTATTCGATCCGCAGAACTGGGAGTTTGTGTTGGTGTACGCACTGGTAGGCGCCGTGTTCGCCGCCGTCGTGTTTGCCATCGCCGTGGTGTCCATTCCGATGATCCTGGATCGCGACACAGACGCAATTTCTGCTGCCATCACGAGTGTCCAGGTGGTGTCCCACAACGCTGGAGTGATGCTTCTTTGGGGCGGTCTGATCACCCTGATCGTTGCCCTGGCACTGCTGCCGTGGGGACTGGGCCTCTTGCTGGGGGGCCCTTGGCTGGGGCACGCCAGCTGGCATGCCTACCGCGGATCGGTGATCTGGACGATGCCCGACGGGGAACCTGCCGACCAGGCTTGATGCTGCAAATCGCCTGCCAGGGCTTTTTCTGGTGGGCGCGAACTGTTACAGTCCCATCAACTCACAGAAAGACTCAATTGGCAACTCCCAATTACGGATACGAAAAGCGTCAAAAAGAACTGGCGAAGAAACGCAAGAAAGAAGACAAGCTCAAGCAGAAGGCCGAGCGCAAGGGCGGCGCGCCTGGCGACGACGGAAATGCCCAGGAAGACGGCATGCTCGCGGCGTCGGCCCCCGCGCCGGACACCCCGTTGGCCAACTCTTGACCTGGAAACCGCAGTCGACCGCTTTCTTCCGCTGGATACGACGCCTTATGAACCCCAGCTTTTGTGCGCACCAGCAAGGTCACCTCAACGGTGACATTGCTACGCACCCGATTGGGCCGCGCTGGCGCACGCCAGCGGCGTTGCTTCTCCTTGCGCCCAGGAGCCCGCAGCATCGTCGGCCTTGCAGGCCGCAGTCAAGCCAGAGGCTTGCCTTCTTCGCGCTGTCCAGGCGTGCGCGGGCACACCTGGAGCCGCAGCGCTCGCCTTGCAGGCCGCAGTCAAGCCAGAGGCTTGCCTTCTT
>Ga0163144_10004918_pt1 | contig 29907 bp, 13 predicted proteins | sample OliLak19BULKMAT1_FD_123175 | JGI IMG/M metagenome (GOLD analysis project Ga0163144, IMG submission 123175) | Freshwater microbial mat bacterial communities from Lake Vanda, McMurdo Dry Valleys, Antarctica - Oligotrophic Lake LV.19.BULKMAT1 | ecosystem: Environmental > Aquatic > Freshwater >...
GACGGCGAAATACGGTGGCCGACTCGATTTGCTACGCGTATCGCCGGGGAGAAGGGCGCGCACGTCCTGGAGAAAAAGACTGTCACGCAGACGGACTGTGCCGCCGAGCTGGGGCGTGCCGGACTCGGGGGTGGTAAGCGTGACGTCGACATCGCCGCGCACGAGCAAACCGGTTTTGCGAACAAAGGGGAGATTGGTTCCTTTTAACTCGAGGTCGTAGTTTAGCCTGCTCAGCAGGTCCTTTTCTTCCCCGCGCAATTCATTCAGATCCGGCAAGCCGATCCGGCCGGTGAGCCGCACGGTTTCACCGCCGGTCCCGGCCGAGATGGAACGGACGATGAGGTTCTGGCCCTCGAGTTGCACGTCGACCTGGATATCGCGCAAGGCACCGGCGGGACCGAGTGGGCGCGTGGCGGCACCCTCCAGCTGGACACTGCCGTTGAGTTGTCCGTTCTCCAGAGCAAGTGCCACTTTGGCGCGGCCCTGTGGCAACACCGCTTCCGGCAGCACATTCTCGAACGCGGCGAGGTCTGCATCGGAAATCTGAATACGAAAATCACCGCGGTTGCGCACGAACTCGATCGGGTTCTCCCGCAGTGTCTCCCAGCCACGCGCGGGTACGGGCAGACGGCCGCTGGCACTGACGGTCTGGCTGGCCACGCTGAGGGCCAACGTTTCGAGGACAATGGCGTCCGGCGATGCGACGACGCGCACGTCAAGGTTATCGACGGGTGGCAATGCCTTCGCTCCGTCTTTGGGTTTCAACGCGATGCGGCCGGCGCTGATCTGGAGCTCGCCTTCGGGCTGGGTCCACGTGCCCGACAGCCGGGCGAGGACGCGCGGAGCGGTGAGCGTGAGCCCGGTCGCTTCGGCGAACTCGCGCCAAAAGTCCGCGTGGGCCGCCGTGTTCGCGTCGAGGGCGATCCGGCCTTCCGGAGCAATCGTCAGTATCGACGCGGCGCCGGGCGTGAGGGTGGCGGGGAGGAAGCCACGCGCGTTCACGACGGTGTCGCCATCGACGCTGGCGCGCAGGGCGTTGACTTGGACACCTGCGGCATCGCCACGGACATCAAGGTGAACCGTGGCTTGGCGCTTGGCGTCCAGGGCCAGCGTAGCTCCAGCTGTGGTGGAGAACGTCATGGGTCCATTATCCCACACGCCCGTGAGCGCGAACGACGCGATTTCCCAGATGCGATCCGGAAGCGAAACAAAATCCGTGAGCCAATCCGACTTCATCCCGCGGACCGCGACCTCGATGCGGCCCGATTTGCCCCATGTGACGCCGGCGTGCAAGGTGGCGTTGGGGCCTTCCAGCCGCAGCCCGTCGAGTTGCAGGGTCGGGGACCACTGAAACGTTGCCGGAGCCTGCAAGCCGAGGGTCGTGGCGCCGTTCGGCGTGAAATCAAAGGCGGTGAAGCGCACGGCGTCTGCCGTGACCGAACCGCTGACCGAGAGTTCGCTGTCATCGGCCGAAACTACGGTGGAGAATTTCTCGATCATTTGTCCGACGCCGTTCCAGGAAAGCGCAACGTCGACCGGTTTTAGCCCGGATATCGTCACTGCGGCGACCTCGCTTGATCCGCGGTGGCGGACGTCCGGCAACGGACCTTCGGCGGTGGCGTCGACGGACACGCGTTCGAACGCGGGTTGTTCGGGGAGCCAGCGGGCGAGTGTGCTTCGGCTGATTTCGCCGGCAAGCGCGGCGGCGATAATCTCTTTGGCTTCCGTGTCGTATCCGCCATGGAATGACAGCTTGGTGCCATCGCTGCCTTCGAGGGAGCCGGATTCGATCAGTAGCCGCGGTGAGTCGAACCGGCCTTGAAGCGACGCCGCGGCGATCTCCACATCCTCGGCGACGACGTCGCTGGCGTCGATTTGGAATGCGACGTTCGGAATCCGCGATTCGCCGGAGGTGAGTTGGGCTTCGCCGTTGATCGTTCCGGTGGCGGTGAACCATGGTTGCTGAGCGAGATCGATCGTGAGGTGGAGGCGCGCCGGTTCGCCTTCGATTTGCCCCTCCCGGTTAATGGCGAACGGCGCATTGAGCGCAGCAGTGAGGCCCGGTAAGTCGACGCGAAATTCCTCGACGGTAATTTCTTCGAGATCGCCGCTGGCGCGGAGGGCGAGGTCGAGCGGGGGCACCTGTTGCCCCTCGACCTCGACGGGCGTGCCGCGGGCGTCGATGACGGCAGAGAATCGTTCGTCCCGCCACGTGACCCGCGCGCTTCCTCCGGCAGTTCGGTAGAACTCCCCGAGCTTCAGTCGCTCGCTTGGGAGTATCCAATTCGTGGCGACAAGGTCCGCTTCCGTCGGAATCCAGCCCTCGGGACCAAAGCGGGCTCTGAGAGTGCCCGGCTGGTCCCAGAGCTCGAAGGAGCCGGTTAGCGTGTCGCCGCGGCTCATCAGCGTGGCTACGCCTTCATCGTCGTTCACGCGGACAGTGACTTTCAATTCGTCGGTGGCGGCTGGCGCAGCGAACTCCGCGTCGACGTTGAATTCCTGATACGTCATCTGCCGGAGCGAAAGCGTGCGATCCTGCCAGGACGTCGCCGCAATGGTGGCTGTGCCGCCGGGCCAGTCGATCGTGCCGTTTCCGATTTGGGCGCTGTCGACCCATTTGTCGAGTTGTCCCATGGCGTCCTGAATCGTGGCGCGGAGGGGCATCCAGCCGGTGGCGGCAGATGGATCGGACTCAGGCGACGTCGGATCGTTCGATGCGGTGAGCTCGACCTTCCAGTTTGCAGCCGTGAGGTGGGTTCCGTCGCCGGTCGTGCGCTGCCAGAGCCAGGCGACGGGGGTGGTGAGTTCGACGCGAGAGAGCGTGGCGTGGATCGTTGGAGTGCGGTAAGCCACATCGTGAAGGGCGAAGCGCGAATAGCCGAGCCGCTCGTACTCCGCAAACGTGAGCCCGAAGCGCGGTCCCAAGGAACCGAGGGCCGCGCCCAACCACAGCGGCACGGTCGCCACCGCGAGAAGGAGGAGGGCGACGAGTGTGCCGAAAATGATCAAGACGAGGCGCATTGGATAATGAGAGAACGACGTTTACCAAGTCTTGGACTCAGATCACGGCGGTTGGTGCGAAATCCGCGACCGAGGCAGGTTCCGGCGAGGCCTGATTGCGGGTGATCTCAGTGCCGTCAGGACGGAAGTTCTACGTCGCGAGCTCACTGCTCTTGCCTGATGGAAGGGAACGTAAGTAGGCCGGGCAAAAAGGGGAAAATGTTGCCAGGCAATGCGGAGATTTTCCCAGCTAACGTCCGGCGCGGTCTCTCCGGTTGCAACGGAGCAAATGGTGGGGATTGTAAGCCGGTGGTTCCCTTTTCTCAGCTGATGAAACCCACGGCGTTATTACTGCTTGGTCTGCTTCCGTTGACTCTCGGTTGCGGGGCGGCCGTTGAGACCGAAACGAAGGCTCCTGCACTAAAGGCGCAGTGGTCCGGGCAACACGGCGGTTCTTCGACTCCTGGCGTTCGGGAGCTGCGCACGACTGATCAATGGCAGGCTTTCTGGCAGCAAGTGGGACGCGAGCCGCCGCGGGTTTTGGATCCAGAGCGCGAGATGGCTGTGGCGATCTTCGTTGGCGAAAAAAACACGGGTGGCTATGGAGCCGAGATTGTCGGCGCGCGGGTGCACGAAGGACGATTGGTGATTGATTATCGGGAGATTTCGCCCGCGCCGGATGCGATGGTGACTCAGGCTCTGACGGCGCCGTGGGCGGTGGTGATTCTACCGCGGTCGGAATTGCCGGTGACGGCGAATAATCTCAACCCGCCTCGCAGCGGCCTGCGGCCGGAGGAACCAGGAAATCGTCCCGTGGCGCCGGGAGCGCGGGCTGAGCGCTGAGCGGATGAGCGGGGGAGACGTTCTCGCGTTCGATCCCTACTCGGGCAGCCCATGTGTCGCAGCGCCACGACGTGACGAGCGACGCGAGAAAGTGGCCAAGTCCGCGGCACCGGGAAGGTGCCGCGGCTGGGGGCGGTCGGACGTGGTCCGGCGCGCCAGGGTGGAATTAGAAACGACCTTCGATTCCGGCGGTCATCGTGGTTCCGTTGACGAGGAACGTTTCCATCTGGTCGGGGATGCCTCGGTAGTAAACCTGGGGTTCGTTGAACAGGTTGGCGACGCCGAGGTTCACCGTCAGATTCGGGCGGATCTCATACCGCATGCTTGCATTCACCATTTTGCGGGACTTGAGGTAACGATTCCGGGACGGCTGCGCGAAGTTATAATTATCCCGGATGTGCTCGGCCGTATAATTATAACTCACCGACGTGCTGAACTTCTTATAGTACCACGACAACGTGGTGTTCATCGTCCGGGGAATAAAACCACGCACGTTTTTGTCCTTCGCGTAGTTGCCGGGCGAAGCATAGTTGCCGTGTGCCGTGATTTGCGTCAGGTTCGCGTTCAAGCGCAGGCCCTTGAGGAGCCCGGGCAGGAATTGGAACTGTTGCAGATAGCTGAACTCCCACCCTTGGGTATACGCGGTGCCCACGTTGGAATTCGCCAGGATGGTGTAGCCGCTGAACTCACCGTCAAAGCCGTTGTCCGGTCCCGTCGCGACGGTGCCGACATCAATCCCACCGGCGATATAGTCTTCGAGCTTCTTGTGGAACCAGCCGACCGTGAAGCTGCTCGAGGGTTTGAAATAATATTCCAGCGAGAAATCCCAATTCGTCGACCGCGTGGGTTTGAGGTCCGGATTGCCGAAAGTGACCGTTTCGTTGTTATTGTTGAAAGAAAGCGCGGTGACGTAATTTGCCAGAGAGGGCCGGGCGAACCCGGTGGTCCAAGCCGCGCGCGCCTTCAGGTCGGGAGTGAGATCGCGCCACAAATGAACGCTCGGGAAGTTTTGACCATAAGATCCCTCGTTGACATAGGCAATGCTGTCGCGCTCGGCCGTGCCGACCGGATCGGCCAGCTGTTGTGCGGCCGTGCTTAAGATGCGCGCCCGGCGACGCCCTTCGCCCTTGGTATCCGTAATTTCGCGACGCATGCCCGCGAGGAATCCGTTGCGACCGAAACGCCCCTGGGTCATCAAGTAGTAGGCGGTGATGACCTCGTTGACCTTGGTCGACGCGGTGCGGCGGTTGTTTTCATGATAGTATTGATCTTCGCGCCACAACGCTGGATTGGTGGGTTGACCGTTCTGAATGAATTCGGCGCCTTCCCACATGGGAATTTGGCGGCTGGTGTTAAGCGTATCCGACATGATGATCGAGGGATCGGTCGGGAGGGCCGTGGTGCCAATATAGCTCCAGCGACGATTGCGGCGTTGCAACTCAACATCGTGATCGCGGACCGAGGCTCCCGTCTTCAGGAACGCCGTGAAGGAATCGATGGGCAAGCGATAGCGGAAGTTGGCGCGCGCTTCGCGAATGAGATCGATATCGAGGTTGCCGGACTGGGTGCTCAGGCCGTTGACCCGGGGACGATAATTATTGGGATCGGTAAAATCCAAGCCACCATTTTGGATGAAGCGGGGATAGAGATCCGACTGGGTGCGATCCAGGATCCAGCCTACACCGGTCTCTCCATTGGGGCCGCGGATATTATTGGTGGCAGAGCCAGGGGAACCATTGGGTCCGATAAAGGGCACGTTGCCGATCCGGTTGACCAAATTACCCTCGGAACCAAGAAAGCGATAGCGGGTGCGACTCACCAGCGCCGCCCAGTCGATTTCCAACGGGCCGTAATTGTGCTCGCCGCCGACATCCATGTGGCGGAGGCGTTGATTGCGATTGATCAGATTGGAAGTCACGTCGATCAACGCCGTCGCGGTGGTGGAGGAGGTGGCGTTCGCCGCAGTGGGATTGGCCCGAACGACCGTGATCCGATCATTGAACGCGCCGGGTACGATTCCGGTCGGGTTGCTCGGTACGGTGGTGGCGCTTCCAGCGAAGGCACGCACTTGATACTGACGGCGCATCGGCTCGGGCGCGTCATTATAAATCAGGTTCAACTTGAACAGGTTGTTCCGATTGAGACGATAGTCCCACTTCGTACTGAGGCTCCGCTGCGTCCGATTGTTGTAATTATCCTGGGTGCGATAATCCCAGAGATAGGCGGGCTGGTTGTTGGTCTGCTGGAAATCGCGATTGGTCCGGAAAAAGCCGAAGGCATTTTCGCTGTAGAAACCGTTCACGGAGACCGCGAGGTTTTCGGTATCACTGCCGAAGACCGCGAACTTTTCCTGGTACGACAAGTTGAAGAGCCCGTGGGTCCGATGTTTTTCGCGGAGCGGCACGTGGTCGGTGAAGGAAGGCGCGGTGCGCGCGGTGAAGTTATAGCTGACGCGGCGCTTTTCGCGCATTGAAAGGGGTGAGCGGGTTTTGAAATTCACGCCGCCACCAAGGGAATCGACACTGCGATCCGGAGTCTGGCCCTTGGTAAGCTCGAGAGACTCGAACATGTTGCCGGTGAAGGCGGTCATGCGAGTGCTGCGATTTTGCGCGCTAAAGGAAGACATGCCGCCGCCATCAATCGTGATGGAGGTCATGCCGGAGCCCATGCCGCGGACGCTGATCTCTTCCACGACTTCATCGCCTGGATTGGCGAACGTCACCCCGGGAAGGCGGATCGCCAGCTCGGTCGCATTCATATTGGGCAGGTCGGCCAGCGCATCCATCGACGCGACGTTCTTCAGATTGTCGGCGTTGCGCTGCTGGGTCATGGCTGCGGACAGCCCCTCCTTCTCACTCGCCACCTTGAATGCATCGAGCATGAAGATCGTACTGCTCATGTCGAAACTGCGGAGCACCGACTGACCCGGAGCGACGCTGACCTCGGCGTTCTGCGTATCCAGACCGGTGTAGCTAATAACCAGCGAATGGGTGCCGGGCGGCACGTTTAACAAGTAGCGGCCGGTGTTGTCGACCAGCGCACTGAGATTCAGTGCAGGAATCTCGACCCGCGCGCCGATGAGACCGTTTCCAGTGGTCCGGTTGGTCACGATGCCCGTGATGACGCCGCTGGAGGCAGTCGCGGTCGTTTGGGTGGCCAAGGCAGTGGGAGGGAACGCAACGCTCGCCGAAAGGGCGAGCAGGGCGGCAAGGAGAACTCGCCTCGGCGTGGGACACGCCAAGCGGGCAGACACGGGTTTAGAGGTCATAATTAGGCAGGGACGGGGTTAAGACAAGAGGCTGATTAAATCTCAGCCACGCGGATCGTAGCCCCATGAGGGGCAAGGATGCGCTCATAAGTTTGGCACGCAGCGGGTTAGCACGTAGGAGGTAGGATCTAGCCGGTGCCTTCTGAGAACCGACTCGGCGGCAGAATGACAAGGCACCCCACCTGACAAAAATGTCAGGAACTGGAAATCTGGCAGGCTCCCTCCTTTATTGTCATCCGGGACCAGCCGAAGACCTCAGGCCATACCTCTTACCTCCGTTTGAAGAGATCGTCCCACGGTGGCTGCGATCTACGATCCTTGGTTTAGTTCGCCCTGGTTGTCGTCTCACTTCCGCCGGGCTGCCTTCGGACCAGGTCACCCGGAGCCCTTTTTTCAACGCCATCGCGAACCCATGGCTCATTGAGTCGATGACTCAGGTCCGCTTGTTATAGCGATCAATGATAGGGTATCTCGTCCCCGGAAATTTATAAACCTGGTTTGTAAGTCATAAACGTGCTCGTCCATGATCGCACCGGATCGTTCGTCCGATCATTCTCATAGTAGAATAGTTCGATATCGGGATCGACCAGTTTCATGTCGCATATGCGACATGAAACTGGTCGATCCCGACCAAGCGTTGCTTCGCGTTATTTTTCCTCCTCTGGTCCGCGAAGGCCAATGGGCTCCGCGTCTTCGCTTGAAGTGAACACCGCGCACAAGGCGTACTATGCCGGAAGGCTCGATCAGTGATTGCGCGAAATCACCCGTGATGGTGTTTCTGACAAGGAAAACCTCGGATTTGAAAGACGGCTCATCTGCTCGCCGAATTGTTCGTGCCTTTTTCGATCAACCAAATGGATGTCGCATATGCGACATCCGTTTGGTCGCGAGAAGTGGCCGCGAGGCGGGCCGCATGGTCGTTTGTTGCCGGTGCTCCCACGGCACTTATCCGGCCAAACCTGGCGGCGGCGCTCCGAAATCCAACTTCATCTTTCCCACTTTATCATCAAGACCTATTTTCGCTGTATAGACTTTGCCGGACTTTACTGACACCAGTCCGCCTACTTCGACCGGCGTCCCGTCTTTCCAGCCCTGCAAAACCGGCACATAGTCCCCGGCCGCGAATACTTTCCCGAACGCGTTTTTCCAGAGCTTCACGCCAGGCCAGCCTGGCGACTCAAAATATCCTCCGCAGTCTAGCATTAGCTTCCCCGACTTCGGACACTTCACGCCTTTCACCTTGCTCGGCTCCGGCGTAAAAATGACGACCTTCTTCTGCGTTTCGTCGATCACGAGGGACGCTTCATAGTCCCGGTTGCCCGTCGCCGATTTCAATCCCGCCGCGTGATACGGTTTGTTCGCCAGCTGGCATTCGAGCAGCCCGACAAATTCCGCCGCCTCCCACGCGCGCCCAAAAGCTGATTTCCACAACCTTACCCCCGGCCATCCCGGTGCCTCGAAAAACGGTCCGCGGTCGTGCAGGGGTTCTTTTGACTTCGGACATATTGCTTCGGCCACGGGTGTGCCGGCCGTGACTGGGATCACCGGTTCATTAAACCCCGGGCGCGAGCATCCCTTGATGAACGCTTCCTTCATGCTCAGGACACTCGCAAGCAGCGCATCGAGGAACTCCGGACGTGTCATCGGGGCGGTGTTGCGCTCCATCTTTTTTAGGATCAGCTCCCACTCGCCCGTGAGTTTTGCCGAAAGCAAATCCGGCGCCCGCGGCGCCAACTCGCGGCACAGCAGGCGGCCGTTGTCCGTCGAGAGGAGTCTCGCTTTCTCGCGCACCACGAAACCGCGCAGAAGTATCTTCTCGATGATATTGGCGCGCGTCGCCGCCGTGCCGATACCCTTGTCCTTCAGCACGTCCACCATCGCCTCGCGTTGCTCCTCCGCCATGTCGTCATCAAACGTCTCGCCCGCATATCTCATCGCATCGAGCAGCGTCGCATCCGTGAAATGCTCGGGCGGCTTCGTGGTCAGTTCCTTCAGCGTCACCGCTTCCAGGATCTGATGCTCCGAGATCGGCGGCAGCGCCACGACCGCCTTCGCTTCGCGCTTCACCCAGCGGTTAAACCCAGGGAAATCGTTCTGCTCCCGCGTCGTCTTGAAAACCGCCGGCGCATAGGGCCCCGCGCCGCCGTCCTGGATATAGCGCCGCGTGACTCCGCGGTACTTCGCCGGCTCGTCGAGCGCCATCAACGTGGTCTGCACTACCGTAAGATACGCAAAGAGATCGTTGCCGGTAAGCGTCTCGATGCCGTTCACCTCGCCCGTCGGCACCAAGCCGTAGTGACCTTCAACCTGCTTGTCATCGAAGGCCCGCGACGCATCCGCGATTTTCTTTGGCATCAGTTCCTGCTGCGAAAGATGCAGTCCCGGCCGCATCTCCCGTAGATGCGCATGCACGTCCACGATTGCTGCATATAGCTTGTCTTTCATGTCCTCGCGGAGATGGCGGCAGTCGGTGCGCGGGTAACTGATCAACTTCGCATCGTAGAGTCGTTGCAGGATCGCGAGCGTGTCAGTCGCTGTGCTGCCGAACTTCTTCGACATGAGCTTCTGCATTTCCTGCAGGTCAAAGGGCAGCGGGGGCTTTTCTGTCCGCGTCGTTTTCTTCTCAGTTGCCTTGTATATAGGCGGTGCCTTCGCCGCCGTCCCAAAGGTCTCACCTTTCGTCCGATCCCAGAAAACTTTCTTGTCCCGCTCGCTGCTCACCACCGGTGCACCCAACAGTTTTATCCGGTCCGGCGAGGCCGCGTAGGCGTCCAATTCCCCCTTCGCTTCGTGTCCGCCAAAGGTCCCATGGGCTTCCCAAAACTTCTGGGGCACGAAGTTCTCGATCAAGAGATCACGCGCGACAATCAAGGCCAGCGTCGGCGTTTGCACGCGGCCAACCGACCACACTTTCCAGTCACCCCGCCCGCGTGGCAAGGTCTTCGTCGCGAGTACGGTCATGTTCATGCCGACGAGCCAATCCGCCTGATCCCGCGTGAAACCTGCCTGCGCCAGGCCGTCGTAATCCTTCAGCGGCAGGCGCGCCGCGAACGCCTCCTGCAGCCCCGATACCGCCATCGTCTGCGCCCACATGCGTGAGTAGGTCGTGCCCGCCGGAGCCTTCACGCCCCGCAGCGCTTTTCGAAAAATCACTTCGCCTTCCCGCTCGGCGTCACAGCCATTGACGATCTCGCAGCCCGCGTGCGCCTTCGCCTCAGTGCGCAACACCTCGAGCAAACTTCCCGCGTCGGCCCGCGGTTCCTCGATAAACTCCCACGGTTTTGTCGGTGTGATCGGCAAATCGTGGACGTTCCAATTGCCGAACTTCGGATCGTAGGTCTCGGGTTTCGCCAACTCGAACAGGTGCCCGCGCGCCGACACCACCGTGAGTTCCGTTCCGTCCGCCATCGTGCCGCAATGCGGTCCCTGCCCGCTGAAGTGTCCGCCGGTGAGCGCCGCCGCGAAGTCACGCCCGGCGGCGGGCTTTTCGGCAACGAGGAGGATCTTGGGCATCGTGCGCCACTAAGACACGGTGGGAACCGGCGACAAGCACCGCGAAAATCTCTTCGCGTCATGCCGCCTCGCCGCCTCGCGGCCTCCCGACCGACTAACGCCCCGTCGCCCCCAGGCCGGAGCGTGGTTTTGCCCGTGGTCCCGGAGCGACCAGTTCGATGTCGCATATGCGACATCAAACTGGTCGCTCCGGGACCACGTAGCTCAACTCTTTCTGAATTTCGCACTGGGAAGCCGCTTCTTTCCCATCGGGTTAGTTCTTTCCGAGGCGCGCGTTTCAAATGCGGATTCGGCGCAATCGAGTTGGCGTTTCCCGTGGTTTCAACAAACTCGGAGGTAATTCCATCCCCTTCACCCCCACTCGTGAAAATCTCCACCGCTCTTCCTCGTTTCATCCTGTTTCTCCTCCCGCTGGTGGCGGGTGCTGCCAGCTCCACCGTCCCGATTCCTGATTTGCCGCCGCCGATCAAGGCCCCGACGGACCAGGCGGTGTTCCGCCGCTTCGTGCTCGATAACGGCCTGCGCGTGTTGTTGGTCTCCGATCCCAAGTTCAACAAGTCGGGCGCGGCGCTCGTGGTTCGAGTCGGCCAGATCGACGATCCGGCCAATCGCGAGGGTATGGCGCATTTCCTGGAGCATATGCTCTTCCTCGGGACCGGGAAGTATCCGGATGTGAGTGAATATAGCGGCTATATCAAAGCCAACGGCGGCGTAAACAACGCTTATACCGCCACCGATCATACCAACTACCACTTCGAGGTACGGCATGATGCGCTGGCCGGCGCGCTTGATCGCTTCGCGCAATTCTTCATCGCGCCTCGCTTCAATCCGGAGTTCACGGGCCGCGAAGTCACGGCCGTGCACAACGAGGCGATGCGCCATATGCAGAACGATTTTCGCCGGCTGATCGGCGTCTCCCGCGAACTCTACGATCCCGCCAGTGGCGAGAGTCGTTTCTCCACCGGCACGAAGGAAACGCTGGCCGGCGCCACGCCTGAGGCGGTGCGTGCGTTCTATGAACAATATTATACTGCGGATCGCATGGCGCTGGCCATTGCCGGGCGGGCTTCGCTCGATGAGCTCGAGAAACACGCGCGAGAGATGTTCGCCGCCATTCCGCGGCGCGACGTGCCGCCGGTGGTGCACGAGGCGCGCTTCCTCCCGCGCAAGCCCGCGCTCCGCCTTGCCATGATCGAGCCGGTGAAGGAGCTGCGCCAGCTCACGCTCGAGTTCGTGCTGCCGGCGACGCGCCCGCACTTTGCGAGCAAGCCCGATGAACTGCTCACGCAACTGCTCGCGTTTCCGGGGCCCGGCGGGCTCGTCGAGCAGCTCAAACGCGATGGCCTGATCAACAGCCTCAGCGCGTCTGTTTGGGAGCGTACGGGGAATTATGGATCGCTGCTGGTCAACCTCTCGCTCACGCCCGGGGGACAAACAAAATACGCCGACGTGCTCACCCAGTTCTTTGGTTACGTTTCGCATCTGCGGGCGTCGCCGTTTCCCGCCGCCTTCTATGCGGATCGCGCGCGCATTGCCCAACTCAACGAAACTTATAATGATCGGGGCGAAGGCATGAGCCTCGTCACCGCGCTGGCCAGTCAGGCGCTCTTCTATCCCCTCGAAGTGGCGGAGCGCGCGGTCGCCGTCTGGGGCCGTCCCGACGAAGGGGCGTATCGAACCCTCCTCAATGCGCTCACGCCCGACAACCTCTTGACCTCGCTGATGGCGAAGGGAGTTCCGACCGATAAGCACGAGCGCATCTACCAGACGGCGTATTCATATCGTGAGGACACGGGGCCGGCGTATCAGGCGCTCGCCCAGCCGGCGGGCGGGAAGACGGCGCGGTTTGCATTGCCGGGCAGCAATCGGTTTATGCCGGGCGACACCGCGCTTCTGGCGGAACGTCCGCTGCCCTTGATCGATGAGCCCGGGGTGCAGTTGTTTTACGCGGGCGACAGCGAATTTCTCCGGCCGCAGACGACGATGATTTTCCGCTTCGTGCCCGTGCGAACAATTGCGAGCGCGGATGCCACGGCGTTGATGCGGCTCTATGATAGTTGCCTCCGGGAATTTTTCGAAGCCGCCGCGGCCGATGCTGCTCTGGCCGGCATCGAGTTTTCGACGGACCTCACCTGGGAAGGCTTGCGGGTAAGCGTGACCGGCTTCGGCGACTCCGCTGTTCGCTATGCCAATCACATCGCCGATCACCTGCGCACGTTTACGGTCACGCCGGCCCGCTTCGAGGCGTTGAAGGAAGCCACGCTGCGCAGTCTTCGCAGCTATAATGAAACCGAAGCGTACGTGCTTGCGCGCGACCGACGCGACGCGCTGACCCGCGAGTTCCATTTTCTGCCCAACGAAACCCTGGCGCGCACCGAGTCCGCGACGTTTGCCGACGTGCAGGCCTTTGCGGAAACGTTCCTTGCTCGCGGCAAACTCGAGGCGCTGGTGCACGGGCACCTTTCGGCTGATGCCGCCATCGAGGCCACGCGCGCCATCGCGGCGCGCATCGGCGCACGGACGGTGGCGCCGGAGTCGCTGCTGCGTCGCCGCCACCTGCAGATCCGCGCTGCTCAGAACATCGTCGATGCCGCTCCGATTGCCGGAGTGAACTCGGCGATGATCGCGGATTATCTGTTGCCTGACGATTCGCCGGAAACGCGGGCGGCCGCGGTCGTGTTGGGAAATTTCGTGAGTGAGCCGTTCTTTACCGAGCTGCGCACGAAGCAGCAACTCGGCTATATTGTCGGGTCGGCGGCCTCGTTCTCGCTGCGCCAGCGTTACTTCACGTTTGTGGTGCAATCGAGTGGTTACGCGCCGGACGAACTGCAGCGGCGGGCGGAGACCTTTATCGCCACGTTGCCGGCGGCATTGGCGGCGCTTCCCGATCAGGAGTGGCAGACGCTGATCGCCGGCGCCCGTTCGCAGATTGAGGAAAAGCCCAAGGGGATTCGCGACAAGGCGGAGGCGTTTTTTGCCCGCGCGTTCACGTACGATCAGGACTGGCAGCGCCAGCAGACTACGCTGGCGGCCCTCGATTCGCTGACGAAGGAGCAGACGCTCGCCTTGCTGACGCAGGCCCTGGCTCCGGAGACCGCGCGCCGTCGGACGGTTTTGCTTTCGAGCAAAGCCCACGAAGCAAAAGGCGCGGTGACGCCCACCTTCGCCGACCGCAGCACGTGGAAGCCGAAGCAGCAGTTTGATTGATCGGAGTACGTTGTCATCCGCTGCGCCCGCGTTGGACCCAGGTCGGTCGGGCGTGAGCGCTGGGCGAGCGCTGATGGCGGAGCGCATGCATCCCTTGGCGCAGGCACGGCCAATGGCGATCCCGGAGGAGTAGCCCTGTCACGGTGACTCACCCTGCCTCGGCGCCAGCAAATCGTTGCAAACAACTTGGCGCGTGGGCGGGTCAGGTTCATGGTTACTCCCACGTCACGCCATGAAACGCTTTCTCCGTTCTCTGTTTAGTCTTTCACTCCTCGCGGTCGCCAGCGCCCTTCCGGCGGCGGAGTCGGTGCCGGAGGGGTTCACGTTCGTCAGATCCGTGGGCGACGTGACCGAGTACCGGATGCCCGTGAATGATCTCAACGTCCTGCTGCTCGAGGATCACTCGGCGCCGGTATTGACCTTTATGGTCACGTATCGGGTCGGCTCGCGCAATGAAGTGCCGGGGACCACCGGCGCGACCCATCTGCTCGAGCACCTCATGTTTAAAGGCTCGAAGAACTTCCATCCCAGCGATGGTCGCGGTTTCGACACGATGATGGACAAGGTGGGCGGGATCAACAATGCCACGACGTGGCTCGATCGCACCAATTATTACGAGAACCTTCCGAGCGATCACCTGGAACTCGCGGTGCGGCTCGAAGCCGATCGGATGCGCAACTTGATTTTGCGGGAGGAAGACCGACAGATGGAGATGACGGTGGTGCGGAATGAATTCGAGCGCGACGAGAACGATCCGAGTTCGGCGCTCGACAAGGAAGTCAATGCGGCCGCCATTATGGCGCATCCGTATCATCATCCCACGATTGGCTGGCGATCCGATATCGAGAAAGTGTCGATCGCGAAACTGCGGGAATTTTACGACACGTATTATTGGCCGAATAACGCCACCATTACCGTTATTGGCGATTTCCAGCCGGCTGCGGCGTTGCGCCTGATCAGGCAATACTTCGGTGAGATCCCACGTTCTCCGGAGCCTATTCCCGTTGTCTATACGGAAGAGCCACCGCAATCCGGGCCGCGTCGCGTGGTATTGAAACGTCCGGGCGAAGTGGGCGTGGTGCAAATTGCGTATAAAGTGCCGCACGCGCGCCACGCTGATCATCCGGCACTCGAGGTGCTTGCGGCCATTCTGAGCGAGGGCAAGACCAGCCGGCTCTACCGCGCCCTGATTAACGCCAACCTGGCGATCAGCGCCGATGCTGCGAAGGGTTTCTTTCACGATGACACGCTCTTCAATTTGAGTTCGATGCTCGCGCCCGGCATCACGCATCAGCAGGTCGAACAGACTCTGGTCGCCGAAGTGGAGAGAGTTAAAAAAGAAGGCGTGGATGCCGCGGAAGTGGAACGTGCGATCAACAAATTGCTCGCGAGCATAGCGTATCAACGCGACGGCTCGTTTGCCCAAGCCGGCCAGATTAACGAGACCATCGCAGTCGGCGATTGGACGCTTTATTATACACTTTTGGATCACTTGAAGGCCGTGACTGTTGCGGACGTCAACCGGGTGGCCAAGGCCTACCTCAATGAAGACCAAAGCACGACCGGCTGGTTCGTCCCGCAGCAGGAAAAACCCGGCTAGGCGCAGATTTCGCCAGGTAAGGAGCCAGCCGTGGTGGTTGCGCCGTCTGGACCCGTTGTCGAGTATTCAACGAGCAACTACGCCAGTGTCGCGTCGGACAATGCGACGACCGTGGCGGCGGTGGTGCGGGGGCCTGATTATTATCGTGACCCGCAGTTTGGCCCCCCGGTTTTGACGTCGGGCCAAAGCGGTCCGTTGGCCCAGCGGGACGTCAGAGGGGCGGCGGGCGGAGGCGGCACGGGCGCAGGGTCGGGGAGTGAGAGTGCCTTGGTGGCCCCGCGCGTGGGTCGTCGGAATGTCGGGGGCATCGATGTGTTGACCTTGAAGACCTCGATTCAGGACGTGGTGACGCTTCGCGGCGTGATTGCGGCGGGGGATGTTTTCAATCCGTCCGATAACCCGGCCTTGGCGGATCTGACCGCGGGCATGCTCGACAAAGGCACGGTGGCGCGGGACCAGTTTGCGGTGGCGGAGGCGCTGGAACAAGTCGGGGCGGTGGTGAATTTCGGCACCGATTCGCACACGCTGAACTTCAGCGCGAAGTTCCTGCGCAAAGATTTGCCGCTCGTGCTCTCGTTGCTGGCGGAGCAACTCCGCACTCCGCGCTTCGATCCGGAGGAGTTCGCCAAGTTAAAGAAACAGATGGCGGGGCGTTATCTCCGGGCGATGGAGAACACGGATTTTCGGGCGCAACGGGCGTTTGAGCGGATCGTATTTCCAGAGGGCCATCCTAATCGTGCGCCCGCGCACGAGGAGTATCTCGCCGCGATCGAGTCGACCCCGTTGGAGCAGGTGAAGGCATTTCATGCCGCGCATTACGGTCCCACCGGAGCGCATTTGGTGGCGGTCGGCGATGTGGACGACGCGGCGATCGACTCAGCGCTGCGCAGCGTGTTTGCGGGCTGGACGGGTGGACGCCCGATCCCCCGGGCTGAGAAAGCGCCAGCGCTGACGGCGAGCCGGGTCGAAAAGGTCAACATGTCGGGAAAGACGAGTGTATCCGTTATCATCGGCCAGCCGTCGGGCCTGCGTTATTCCGATGCTGATTATCAAGCGCTCAATCTCGGTACGGCGGTGCTCGGCAGCGGATTTTTCTCGGCGCGGCTGCTCGATATCATTCGAAACCGCGAAGGCCTGACGTACGGAATCGTCGCCAGCCTGAGTTCCGACACGTACGCGGATGGCACGTGGGCCATCCGCGCCACGTTCGCGCCCGAGCTGCTCGATAAAGGCATTGAATCGACCCTGCGCGAACTGCGGCGGTTCTCGAATGAAGGACTGACCGCGGAAGAACTTGCCACGTTCAAAGTGACGCTGACCGGATCCTACAAAGTGGCTTTGTCGACGACCAACGGGTTGGCTGGAGCGCTGCTCAACGCGGTCCAGCGCGGTTATGGGCCGGAGTGGGTGGATGAGTATCCGCGCCGCATCCAAGCGCTGACGACCTCCGCAGTGAACCGGGCGATCAAGCGTACTGTTAACCCGGAAAAAATGGTGACTGTTCTGGCCGGGACGATTCCTGACGGCGCCGCTAAATAAACGTTAAGGCGCCGCCGTGAGCTTGAGCGGACTGGAGCGAGGCCGAAATCAGAGGATGCTGCGTTGAGCTCGCACTCGGTGGTGCGTCGGTGAGACGCCGGCGCCATCCTCGATCTCAGTACTTCCATTCGTCCTTCCGTCCCAGTCTGCACGCTCCGTCTGTTATGAACATCGACCTATCTCCTTTGGCAAAGGCGGTCGACCCCCTGTGGCGGCAGGTGAAGCTCCTCTTCCTGGAGCAACACTTCCTCACGATTTTGTGCGGGTTCTTCGCGGTGATGATGACGCTGAGTTTCTATCGCTTCTTGCGCAGCATCAGTCCGGCCTTGGTCCTGTTCGTCTTGATGCTGATCCTCGCTATTTTGGTGCTGCATTGGACGCATACCCGCACGGAGCCAGTGTTCTTGCGGCCGTTCATTGACGTCGTTGCTCCCTTCTTTCCGGCCGCACCGCCAAAGGCGCCGGCTCTGATGCCTTGAAGGTCTCGCGGGGTTGAGTTCGTTTCGCGGTTGAGGGTGATACCGGCATTCCTGCCTGTTCGGGAGAGAACGAAAGGCAGATGACAGACAGGAATGTCTGTTTCACTCCGGGCGATCCTACTTCCCGAGTTTCTTCAACGCCTTGTTGATCTTTTCGAGGTCGCAGGCCCCGGAATTGTATTCGGGACCGAGCCATTCCAGCCACTCGCGCCCAAGTTCGGTATGCGGCTCTTTGATGCACGCGAGCATGTCGTGAAACGCCTCGACTCCGCCACAATCCTCCGGCGGCCCGGCCAGCTCACCGGCGACGCAGGACGGATAATAAACTCCCTTTTCCACGCTCCCGGTTTTCTCCACCTTGATGCCGACCTGCCAGCCGTCGCCGAAGTGATATCCGTAGGTAAACCGTTCGCGATGCTCCAAATCCAAGTCCCCTAATGTGATGTCGCGATCGTCCTCGATGGTGAGTTCCTCGCGTTTCAAGGGGTTGCCAAATCGCAGATCATCAAGGCTAAAGGCGTGGGTCTGGTAATCAAACCAGTCGAACGCGATCTGAATGCTGTCGTGCAACCGGGATAACCACATCGATTCCCGCACCACGAAGCGGCGCCAGATCCGCGGTTCGCAGGCTATGATGTTGAGCCGCAGCGTGAACACCCGTTCAAGCGGCTTCTTAACTTTTGACCCTTTGCCTTCATGGAGCGAAATCATGAAACGCCCACCAAAGCCGAGACGGACCCACTCGGCAAGCGGGGAGCTTGTCCGGGTTCCGACGCCGCCAAAGGGCGACCGCATCGCGGAATGCCCCACCCCGAAAATGATGTCAGAGCGGTTCACCGATCCGGCCAGGAAGGTAGTCGCCCATACGGCCCACGTCATCGGCGGTGTCTTTGTGAGTCGGAACGGTGATCTTCCATCGAAACAATCTCCTCCCCCTCCGGCCGGATTCGCGCCCAACCCGGAACTCGCTCGTCGTAATTGCTCCCGGGTGATTGCGAATCCGCGTTACGGCCATTGCCATATTAACTGACGTCAGACGCGAGCTTGCCCGCCGCCGAAAAACGTCCATTTCCGTCCTTTCTCCTTCTTGATGTCCCGCCACGATCCACACCGCAAAGCCCGTCACGCGCAAACGCGTCGGTTGAAGTGGCTGCTTCGTTTTACGCCCAGACGGGCCATGTTTCACCGTTATCCGTTTGTTGGACGGTTCGCGGCGAGCGCCCGACGCCGGGCGTATCTCTGGTCGTTCAAGCCGGCCCATGTCCGCCCAGCTATTTACATTGGATCGATCCTCTGCCTTTGGCCGGCGTTGGGTATCCAGCTGGTGCTGGCCTTGGCCGTGGCGGTCGTCTTGCGCGCCAACTTCATGGTGACGGGTGCGCTCCAGTTTATCACGAATCCGCTCACCGCCGCGCCGGTCTACTATGTGACGTATCGGGTTGGGCGTTACATCATGACCTCTACCGGCTTGGTGCCCGAAAAAGCCTCGCCCACACCGGTCCACGATTCCGTTCTCATTGAGATTACGCCCACGGAATCGCTTCCGGCGCAGCTCGATTGGACGGCTGGGTTCGGCAGCACCGTGATCGCCCTGTTCATTGGCGGAACCTTGTGCGGGCTCGTCCTCGGGCTCGTCCTCGATTTTCTTTATACGACGGGCTTTAAGCTCGGTCATCCCACGAAGCGCCGCCCCCCGCCTCCGGTGTCGGAAGAAGACGCCGGAACCGGGGGATAATACGGTGGCCGCGGGCTTTGAGCGCGCGCTCACCGCAAGTGACAGGTCAGTGTCAGGATGGGTGCGAATTGCCCCCACGGAACCACCACCCGGCCGCAGACCCTACATCGGAGGTTTCCCGGAAGTTTTCATAGGTGATTTTCCAGCCTCGGATGAGGCGCGGTTGCAGGGCGGCCTGCGCTCTTAGTATTGACTGGCAGGCATCGCTCTTACGTGTCAGAAAAATCAGAGTCTTAACTATCCCCAAAGGTGAACCGAATCCGACCCCTGATTTCGGCCGCCGTTCTCTCCTCTTCAATGCCCATGAAATTCTCCCTCAAAAGGGGCGCTGCTGCCGCAGCGACGATCATACCCTCCGCGCTCCAAGCCAGCGAAGCCAACATTCAGATCCCCGATCTTTCCCAGGTCTCATTTTTCAACGGCGCGATGTCCGGCATGACCGTCTTGATGCTTGGCCTCGGCGTGTGCCTGGTCGGAGCGATCTACGGCTGGATCCAATATCTGCAAACGCGTAAGCTCCCGGTCCACGCTTCGATGGCCGCGGTTTCGCAGCTCATCTGGGAAACCTGTAAAACCTATCTTTTCCAGCAGGGGAAGTTTCTCGCCGTCTTGTGGATCCTGATCGCGATCTGCATGGGGTACTACTTCGCCGTGCTCTCGCCCATGGGAGCCGGCGGCGTTACCGTTATCCTGCTTTCGTCGATCGTCGGGATTCTGGGGAGCTATGGGGTGGCTTGGTTCGGCATTCGCATCAACACCGTCGCCAATTCCCGCGCAGCCTTCTCCGCGCTGCAGGGCAACGCCCTGGCCACGCTGCTGATCCCGTTGAAATCCGGGATGAGCGTGGGCCTGCTGCTCGTGTCAACCGAGCTGTTCTTCATGATTTGTATTCTCGCGTTTCTCCCCCGCGACTTGGCCGGCCCCTGTTTCATCGGGTTCGCGATCGGCGAATCCCTCGGAGCGTCGGCCCTGCGAATCTGCGGCGGTATCTTCACCAAGATTGCCGACATCGGCGCGGACCTGATGAAGATCGTCTTCAACCTGCCCGAGGATGATCCCCGCAACCCGGGCGCGATCGCCGACTGTACCGGCGACAATGCCGGTGACTCGGTCGGACCCACCGCCGATGGCTTTGAAACCTATGGTGTCACCGGCGTCGCCCTGATTGCGTTTATCGCGCTCGCGCTCGCGACCACGCCCGCTTTGGGCGCGGTCTTGATCGTGTGGCTGTTTGCGATGCGTATCCTGATGATCCTTACATCGCTCGGCAGCTACTGGATTAACGACCTCGTCAGTCGCTCGGTCTGGGGTGAAGCACGCGATTTCAATCTCGAACATCCGCTCACCAACCTCGTGTGGATCACATCAATCGTGTCGATCGGTGTCACCTACGTGGCGAGCTACTTCCTGCTCGCCGATCTCGCCGGCAGCGAAGGCCTGTGGTGGGTGCTCGCGACCATCATTTCACTCGGCACGATCGCGGGCGCCCTGATCCCGGAGTTCACTAAAATCTTCACTTCCACGGAGAGCCGCCACGTCAAGGAGATCGTCACGTCGTCGCGCCAGGGCGGCGCATCGCTCAATATTCTCTCGGGCCTCGTCGCGGGTAATTTCTCCGCCTTTTGGACCGGCCTGTGCATTCTCGCGCTGATGTTCGGAGCGTATTATTTTTCGAGTAATGCCGCGGTCCAAATCATGATGCCGGTGGACTTCCGCTTCGCCGCACCGATCTTCGCCTTCGGTCTGGTGGCGTTCGGATTTCTCGGGATGGGGCCGGTGACCATCGCCGTGGATTCGTTCGGACCGGTCACGGACAACGCGCAATCCGTCTTCGAACTGTCCCAAATCGAAAGGCGTCCCGGCATCAGTGCAGAGATCGAACGCGATTTTGGTTTCAAACCCGATTTTGCCTTCGCCAAGCACCAGCTCGAGAAAGGAGACGGTGCCGGCAACACCTTCAAAGCCACCGCCAAACCCGTGCTCATCGGCACCGCGGTGGTCGGCGCCACCACCATGGTCTTCGGCATTATCATGATGCTGCGTGCCCTGTATCCGGATACGATCGAGAAACTCTCGCTCGTTCATCCGGAGGCGATCATGGGTTTGCTGATGGGCGGAGCCGTCGTCTATTGGTTCACCGGCGCCAGCACTCAGGCCGTCGTCACCGGCGCCTACCGCGCCGTTGTGTATATCAAGGAGAACATGAAGCTCGACGCCGCCACGGCCACCACCGAGGCGTCCAAGGAAGTCGTTCGCATCTGTACGCAATACGCGCAGAAAGGGATGATAAATATCTTCATTGTCATCTTCAGCTTCAGCCTGTCTCTCGCGTTTTTCGATCCGTTCTTTTTTATTGGATACCTCATTGGAATCGCGTTCTTCGGCCTCTTCCAAGCCATCTTCATGGCCAATGCTGGCGGAGCCTGGGACAACGCAAAGAAAATCGTCGAGGTGGAACTGAAGATGAAAAACACCGCGCTGCACGCCGCCACGGTGGTCGGCGATACGGTCGGAGATCCTTTCAAGGATACGTCCTCGGTTTCGCTCAATCCCGTCATCAAGTTCACCACGCTCTTCGGTTTGCTGGCAGTGGAAATCGCCGTGAAGATGGAGCCACTCACGCGGCAGTCGCTCGGTGCGATCATCTTCATCGTCGCCCTGGTCTTCGTCCATCGCAGCTTCTACGGCATGCGCATTCCAGTGGACAAGGAAGAGGACAGCGTCGTCCGCGCGCAGATGAAGAAGACCTAGCGAGGCGTAGCCTCAGATCATTGAGGTTCAAACATCGATCAACCGCGGATTACGCGGATGGCGCGGATGGTTGGAGGTATTCCCGGTCTTATCCGCGAGATCGGCGTAATCCGCGGTTAAAAAATCTGAGGTTTGGAAAAACTTGATCTGTTCACCACACGTTGGGCCAATCAAGGACTCTAGAGACCCCACGCCCTGGTTTGTCATTGCGCTGGATCAACCCATCCCGCGAAGCGGGATCCGTAATGAACTCTCTTTGTTTGTCATTTTGAGCCGGAGGAACGAGGGCTGGCAATCCAAGCATGAGATCTCGATCGGGAAGAAAACAGACTGAGTATTCGAACTGAGGGTCGTATTCATGGATTACCGCAGTCGGCAAAGTCTGCTGCTTATGGCGCCCGTAAAGACATTATGACGTCGTGAGCTTCACCTTGTAGGGCCAGCGCTTGCGCACCGCCTCCCGGAGGCCGCGAGCAAGCTCGGGCCCAGTCCACGAGTTCGACGAGCTTCGTATTTCTCAAGGCTTTGACGCATCAGGTAATTGCGCCAAGTGGCTTCTTCGACGATAGTGGAGGACTGCCATGTCCTTCCCCGCGCGGCTCCTGCTTCTCACCTCATTCCTGATCGTCACCCATTCGCTTCTGGCGCAACTGCCGTTGACTCGTATGGCCGCTACTTCTCTCCAGCTGCCGGCGAACCCGCCGCCGACCACCTACGCCACCACACCCGCGTTTCCCGGGCTGTCGTTCAATCAGCCCGTAGCCTTGGTCACTCCGCCGGGCGAGACCCGGCGGCTGTTCGTCGTCGAGAAAACGGGGCGGATCTGGGTGGTCCCGGACGTCACGGTCGCCAATCCCACCCGTGTTCTGTTTCTCGATCTCACGGGTGGCGTGTCGGGGTCGACGAATGCGAACGATGAACGCGGCCTGCTCGCGCTCGCCTTTCATCCGCAGTACGCGACGAACGGTGAGTTCTTCGTCTGGTACACTGTTCAAGCCACGACCTCCGCCGGGACCGGCTTGCACAACCGGCTCTCCCGTTTCCGGGTCACCGCCAATAACGCCAATCTCGCGGACTCGAATTCCGAATCGCCGCTTCTGACCCAGCGCGATGAAGCCAACAATCACAACGGCGGCGAATTGCTCTTCGGCCCCGACGGGTACCTCTATCTCTCGCTGGGAGACGAGGGTGGGGCGAACGATCAATTCCGCAATAGCCAGCGCATCGATCGCGACTTCTTCGCCGGCATCATCCGTCTCGATGTGGATCGCCGCCCCGGCTCGCTGGCCCCGAACCCGCATCCCGCGGTTCACGCCGGCACGTACACCGTGCCGCCTGATAACCCGTTCGTCGGGGCCACGTCGTTTAACGGCCTTGCGGTTTCTCCCTCCGCGGTTCGGGCGGAATTTTGGGCCACCGGTCTGCGCAACCCGTGGCGCATGGCGTTCGATTCCGCCACGGGCCAACTCTGGTGCGCCGACGTGGGCCAGGGCAGCCGCGAGGAAATCAATCTCATCGTGCGTGGCGGAAACTATGGCTGGGATTTTCGTGAGGGATTCGTGTCTGGCCCGCGTAGTCCGGCTCCGGCGGGAGTGGCATTCGTGAACCCGGTTTGGGACTACGGACGCAATGAAGGTCAGTCCGTCACCGGCGGTTTCGTCTATCGCGGCCCCCGCCATCCCGGATTGCACGGGCGTTATCTCTTCGCGGATTTTTCCAGCGGACGGATCTGGGCGCTCGACCCGGATGGCAGCGCGCCGGTCTCCGCGAGCCGTATCCAACTTCTCACCACTGACACCGGAATCGCCTCCTTCGGCCTCGACCCCGGCACGGGCGATATCCTGCTTGCCGACTTGCTCGACAACACCGTCAAGCGCCTCGTCGCGACCCCGTCAGGTACGGCGGCGCCGTTTCCTCCGACCTTGTCCGCCACGGGAGCGTTCACCGATCTTGCTTCGCTTACGCCAGCGCCAGGCCTCGTGGCCTACGCGCCTAACGTTTCATTCTGGTCCGATCACGCCACGAAGCGCCGGTGGTTCGCGCTCCGCGACAGCACGTCGACCTTCGGTTTTGAACGCGATACGCCGTGGGCACTGCCCCCCGGCGCCGTGTGGGTGAAGCATTTCGACCTGGAACTTATCCGCAGCGAGCCGTCGTCCTCCCGGCGGATCGAGACGCGTTTTCTGGTGAAGACGGCGACTGGTTCCTACGGCATTACGTACCGTTGGAATGAGGCGCAAACCGACGCATTTCTCGTGCCCGACGAGGGCGCCGGGCAAACCTTCACCGTATCCGAAAATGGGGTACTGCGGTCGCAAGCCTGGCGTTTCCCGAGTCGGGCTGAGTGCCTCACCTGTCATACGGCGGCAGGCGGACACGCGCTCAGTTTCAACACGCGCCAGCTGAATCGCGTCCATGGTTTTCCCGGCGGCTCCGCCCGGATCATCGAAGCGCTGGCCACCGCCGGTTATCTTTCCGGTGCGCCTTCCGCTTCAGCCGATCTGCCGGCGCTGGCGGCCGCGAATGACCTCACTCGCACGATCGAAGCCCGCGCGCGTTCCTCCCTCGACGCGAACTGTGTGCAGTGTCACCAGCCCGGCGGAACCGCCTTGGGGAGCTGGGATGCGCGCAGCACCGTACCGGTGACCCTCGCTGGTCTCATCAATGGCCCGCTCGCCAGCGGAAATCCCGATCCCGCCGCCCGCGTTCTGGTGCCGGGAGATCCGGCTCGGTCCGAGTTGTTGAATCGCATCGCTCACCGCGGTTCCGGCCAAATGCCGCCCGTTGGCAGCACGGAGCGCGACCTTGCGAGCGAGGCTTTACTGCGGGAGTGGATTGAGACCCTCGCCACGCCTGGGCCGGTGCCTCAGCCGCCGAGTCGGATCGTCAATCTCGCCGCGCGCGCTCAGGCGGGTCGGGACGCGAATGCGCTCATTACTGGCTTCGTGATTGCCGGCGATGGTGATAAGACCGTATTAATCCGCGGCGTTGGACCGACCTTAGGTGGAGAACCGTTTAACGTTTCGGGTTCGCTGGCCGACCCGATTCTCACGCTCTTCGGGCCCAACTCCAGCACGCGCATTGCCGCCGTAAACGACAACTGGCTGGCGGCCGATGCCGCTACCTTCAACGCCGTCGGAGCCTTTTCCCTTCCGCCGAACAGCCGCGATGCTGCCATCGTTGTGACGCTTGCGCCGGGCGCGTACACCGCCCAACTGGCGGGCAGCGATGCGATCAGCGGCGTCGCGTTGGTGGAAGTTTATGACGCCGATGCGGCCGCATCCGCAGTTCGCGCGCGCCTCGTCAACACCTCGGTCCGGGCCCACGTGGGTACGGGTGCCAACATCCTGATTCCGGGGCTCGTGGTGAGCGTGGGCGCCCACAAAACCGTGCTCATTCGCGCGGTGGGTCCGCGGCTCGGCGCCGCCCCGTTTAATGTCGAGAGTGTGCTGGCTGAACCTGTGATCACGTTGTTCCTCGGCTCTCAACAGGTGGCGGCCAACACCGGGTGGAACTCGGCCGGGAATGCCGCCGGGATCCGCGAAGTCGCCGGGCGCGTGGGCGCTTTTCCGCTCCCCGAGAATAGCCGCGACAGCGCGCTGCTCGTCACGCTGCCTGCCGGCGCCTATACGATTCAAGTCGCCGGCGCCAACGGGACGACCGGGGTGGCCTTGGTCGAGATTTACGAAGTCCTTTGATTTCGGATACGCTCTTCAGACGCACGGTCGAATCGACCAGCAACCGCCGCGCAGCTCCCGCAGCGGGCCTTTAGGCTTTGCCCTTTGATCCTCCGTTCCCACGATTGCTCCGGTCGCACCATTCGTCGACCGGCAATCGTCCGCGATCTTCATTGTCACCTTGATAAACCCTTCCCACCGATGCTCTGCTCCGTCCGCTCCACCGCGCTGCTCGTAGTATTTGCCATGGCCGGGATCTCTCCCGCGGTGGGCGCGGATGGCGCTCGCATCCGCCCTTGGAGCCACAACCCCTCCTTCTGGCAGTATCAGGGCCGGCCGGTTCTCCTCCTCGGCGGCAGCAAGGATGACAATCTCTTCCAAGTCCCGGATCTCACGGAGCACCTCGATGCGATGGCACGCGCCGGCGCCAACTATATTCGCAACACCATGAGCGATCGCCGCGACGGCGGATTTGAAGTGTATCCGTTCCAGCAGTTGCCGGACGGTCGCTATGACCTGACGCAGTGGAACCCCGACTATTGGCAGCGTTTTGAGGACATGCTGCGCTGGACGCAGGAGCGCGGAATCATTGTCCAGATCGAGGTTTGGGACCGCTTTGATTACTCGAGGGATCACTGGCGGCCTCATCCCTATAATCCAAAAAATAATATTAATTACACCTACGAGTCATCCGGTTTCGCCCGCGAGTACCCGGCTCACCCCGGAAGGAACGAGCAGCCGTTTTTCTATACTACGCCCGCCCAGAATAACAATACCGTGGTCCTGCCTTTTCAGCAGCGTTTTGTGGAGGAAGTCGTGCGGCACACGCTGTCCCGGCCGCATGTTCTCTATTGCATGGATAATGAGACCAGCGGAGCGGAGGAGTGGTCTGTCTACTGGGCCGATTTTATTCGCGAGCGGGCGCGAGCAGCCGGGGTGGAGGTGCTCCTCACTGAGATGTGGGATGCGCATGACCTGAAGGCCCCGCAGCATCGCCGCACCTTCGATCACCCGGAGCGGTTCGGTTTTGTCGACGTCTCACAAAATAATCACAAGGACGGCGACACGCATTGGGAAAACTTCCAGTGGGTGCGGCAGTATTTGGCGGCGCAGCCGCGCCCGATCACTATTGTGAAAACCTATGGGGCCGACGGCAGCACCCACGGCCCTTCAGATCGCCAGGGGCTGGAGCGCTGGTGGCGGCACGTGATCGGCGGCGCCGCTAGCGTGCGCTTTCATCGCCCGCCGTCCGGCCTCGGCTTCAGCGCGAAGGCCGAAGCTGCGATCCGCTCGGCCCGCCTGCTTGAGGAGCAGGCCAAATTCTGGGAGCTCACGCCTGCGCTCGAACGCCTCCGCTATCGCGTCGAAAATGAAGCCTTCGCGACCGTGAAGCCAGGTCGCGCGCTCGTGATCTACTTCACCGACGGCGGAGCCATTGAGGCCGACCTCCGCGATTTTCCGGTCGATTGCGACGTGCGTTGGCTCGACCTCAGTCGCGCCGCGTGGTTTCGGACCGCACGCGTTGAGGGTGGAGCGTGGACCCCGCTCCTCGCTCCGGCTGAGGGAAGCTGGATCGCGTTAATCGAACCAAGTGCTTCAAGCCGGTGACACGGACATTCCTGTCTGTTCCGCCTCTGGAAATACGAAGCTTCCGATAAAAGAGAGATGTAGCCAAAGCCGTGCCGTCCGGATTCTCACTTGGGCGCTGGAGTGAACCGGCCATCAATCTGAGCAATCAGATCATCGATCGTTTCGAGTCGCGGTCCAGGTAGGACCGCCGGATTTCTTCATTGGGGACCTGGCATTCAGCTCGCCTCGTCCGTCCGAGGCGAGCCCTTACTGCCTGATCCACGTCTCATCGAAGACAGCGTGCTTGATCGCCTTTTTGTCGTTCGCATCAAAATGGCTGTAGCTCACATGGATCCGACCATCCGCGCCTGCAATGATCGCCGGGTAATGCGACCGTGTCGTGGCGTCGTCCGCGATTTGCTTATGATAACGCCAGGATTTTCCGTTGTCTTCCGACAATGAAACCGTGAGTCGGTTGCGACCGGACACGGTGTCATTATTGATCAGGACCCAGTTTCCATTGGGCAGCGTTATAATATCACAGGCGGTTCCCGAGTTGGGCAATTCGGAGTCGTGGACGAGCGACCAGGTTTGCCCCTGGTCGCTCGATCGACTTACGTGCAGGCGCTTGGGCGCGCCGCCGTTATCGCGCATATAAGCGACCAGTTCTCCGGAGGCGGTTGCTGCAATTGCGGGTTGAATATTGCCGCCACCCACCAGCGGCGTGCTTGTCTTCCAGTTTTCGCCCGCGTCATCGGTATAGGCCATGAGCGAGAAACTGAAGCCGTCCGAATAGAGCGGGACGATCATCCGGCCATTTTTTGTGATGAACGGCTTATTTCGGGTCTGCCATCCCATGCGGCGGAAATAGGGATAACCGAGCTGGGTCTCATCCACCTTGCCGTCCTCGGCCAGGACCCGGCCGGCGCGCATCATGTTTTCTCCGCGGGCCATGGAGACCAGGCGTGCCGCATGCTGGGTCCACCGTTCGAGGTACGGACGCTGGGCGGGGTCGGCGGCGATCGCCGCGGTGTAGTCTTTCACCTGGCGTTGGACCGAGGCGACGAAGGGATCATTGGCCTGGATGCCGCGTTCCGTTTTTCCACCGGGCTTGAGGAGCAGGGTGTCCTGCCAGTTCCATGTCGGCGCTCCCGCCGTATCCAGATAGTTGTCACTGATTTTATATTTGATCAGGGACGTTTCCCATTGATTGGCGATGATGGTGATCCACATCAGCCAGAGTCGATTCTTGGTGTCGATGAAGAGGACGGGATTGCAGTCGGGGAACTCCTCCACGTCTGCGAGGAGAAAAGGCGCGCTCCATTCCGCCTGGCCTTTCTTTTTGCGGGATCCCATCACCCGCACGTCATCGGCCCAACGCTCGCCGCTCCCCTGAAACCATCCGACCAGGAGGTCGCCGTTGGAAAGCTCGACCAAGGTGGAGCCGTGCGCGTGTTGATCCTGGACCGGAAAGATGAATTCCGTCTGCAGCGTCGACGACGTGGTGCCGGGCCGTACCTGCGAAAAAGCGCCGGAACAGAGCAGGGCAAAAAGTAGCACGCCAACCGTGCGCGAGAGGTTGAAGCAGACGTAAACAGAGGGGGAAGTCATGGGTATGCTGGAGTTTTCCCGTGCGTACGTCCGAGACGAGGGTTTTCTGTAACTTCCGGGCGCGCCGGCAGGGCTTTGCTCCGTTCGCTTCATTGACACACCTGCGATTCGGTTTGTGTTGAACGATTTTGGCCGCGCATGAGGATTTGGGTGCGGCCCGTCACCGGTGTCTGTCATCATTATTTCGTGAGCTCCTTTACCAACCCTCAATTCACCTGGAATGAACGCTTCGCCGACGAAGCGTTTTTATTCGGAGAAGAGCCCAACGCCTATTTGGTGCGGCAGCGGTTGCATCTGCAGCCAGGACGGATCCTTGCGTTAGCCGATGGGGAAGGACGCAATAGTGTGTGGCTGGCGCGGGACGGCTGGACGGTTGACGCCTTCGACTTTTCTGCGAACGCGGTGGAAAAAGCGCGGCGCCTGGCAGCTCGCCACCACGTACAGGTCAACGTGACCTGCACGGATTGGCAGTCGTTCGATTGGAAACCGGCGCATTACGATAACGTGGTCGGGATATTTTTTCAGTTCGCGGCTCCCGACGAAAGGGCGGAACTTTTTCGGCGGATCGATGCCAGCCTCAAACCGGGCGGCGTGCTGGTAATCCAAGGCTATACGCCGGTTCAGTTACGTTTCAAAACCGGTGGCCCCGGCAAGCTGGACCACCTCTATGATGAGGCCCTGATCCGCGCCGCGTTTCCCGGTTATACGGTGATCGATCTCTCGATCTACGAAGCGGAAATCGCGGAAGGACGCGCGCATTGCGGGATGTCGGGGTTACTCGGCTTCGTCGGACGCAAGCCGTAGCGTCCTGCTCGCCGTGAGCGGAATAGGCCGGGTTGCGCCGACATTCCATCCAACGCGTTTTACGGAAGGAAACACCGATCACGCAGTGCCCGATGTAGTGAACAAATGGATGCGTGGGTTGCGAGCCCCGTGGTCACGTGCACATGACGTGATCCTTCTGTAGCGATCGGGTTCGATCGTAGCCGTCCCTACCGGGCAGCGGGAAGCGAATCGAGCGCTTGCGCCGGAGCGGCGGCCGCTCCCGCGAGATCGGGCCCGCTCACCGCCGACGCGTCCCAACCGCGAGCCAAGTCGGCCCCCGTCATCCACCA
>Ga0163144_10004919_pt1 | contig 29904 bp, 20 predicted proteins | sample OliLak19BULKMAT1_FD_123175 | JGI IMG/M metagenome (GOLD analysis project Ga0163144, IMG submission 123175) | Freshwater microbial mat bacterial communities from Lake Vanda, McMurdo Dry Valleys, Antarctica - Oligotrophic Lake LV.19.BULKMAT1 | ecosystem: Environmental > Aquatic > Freshwater >...
GAGACGTGGGAAATCCCGGGACCATTCCCTTCGGCAACCCGCCGCCCGGCGTCGATTCGGCGCCCGCCAATTTGTCCTGCGAAAAATCCAACTCCCAATGCGCGTCGATCAATTCATAGCCGAAGTCGACGTCGTAGCCATTGAGCGCCTTCATGAAAATTCCATACGCCTCGATGCCGTTGGGACGCACCAGGCAAAGCACATACGGCCCCGTCTTCGCGATCGGCTTCGTGGAACGCGGGATGCCGTCGGCCGGCTCCTCCTCCTTCGGCGGCGGCGCTAGTTCCAGTCCGCAACGCCGTATCTCCTCGCGAATGCGATCCCGCTCCAGCTCGATGAACGTCAACGTTCGCCCTTGCGGCTGAAACGTCACGCCCGCAAGCGAGCATTCCACGTAAATGGGCCGGCGACTATCGCCATGCTTGCCGCGATAGGGCACGAGCGAAAAGACGTTGTCCTTCTTGGGCCTCGCCTTGAGGTCGGCGAGGATCTTTTCCATCCGCGCCAATTCCGCCGCCATTTTCTCCAAGGTTTTGTTCGCCGCGCTCTCCTGCTCCTTGGTGAGCGTGCCGACCCGGCGTCGCGCCTCAAGGTTCTTGGACGATTCTTCGAGCCATTTCCGCAAGCCGTCCTGCTCCCGCGCGAATCTCCCCGCGTCGATTTCTTCTTTCTTCAGATTGACTGCCGCGGCATCGAGCGCGGTTTGTACCTTTGCCAATTCGTCGCTGAGCCTTTTCTCGTCATTCGCCAGCGCCAAGATATGCGACTCTCGTTGTTGCTTACGCGTCTCCGCTTCGTCGCGCGCCGCGTCCTGCTCCCGTTGCCAAGCTGCCAACCGTGCGGCTTCCTGCGTCGATCGTTCGCGTTCTTTCGCTTCCCATCGTTCGCGCGCCTTGTTGCGCGCGACGATCTTGGAGCGAAAGTCCATGATGAGCAACAATAGGATCAACGCGCCCATGGCGGATAACAGCACCGCTAAGAACGGAAACGTCGACACCTGTAATTTCAAACGCGCTCGTCGCATAGCATGTGGGGCCGGTATCCTACCGGCCTGTGCTCCAGATTATGAATGACGACACGGACGCTAAGCCGCAAGCGGCAGGGTTATCCAACACGGGCCGGTAGAATACCGGCCCCACTTTACGCAGCCTTCTTGAGTGTGGGCGCCGGCTGCACCCGGGTCGTCAGCAAGTGGATCGCCGCCGTCAAACTCTGCACGGCTTCCTCGAACGTCCCCGTGTTCGCCAGGGCGCTCAGATTCGTTTGTAGCGTCTCCTGCAACCGAATCAGATTCGCCTCGCCCTCTTGCACGCGGGCAAGCGTCTCCGTTTGCGCGCCCAACCGCCCGGCGATTTCCGCAAGCGCCTCACGATGCTGTTTGCTCGTATCGCCCAGGGCCTGTGCCAATTTTCCGACGCCCTCGAGCATGGATTGATTTCGCGCGATCAACTTGTTCTCCATTTCCGCCAGGCGTTCCCCATGCCGCGTGAGGGCGAACTCCAGGGCATGGCCGATCGCTTGCGTGATTTGCGTCTGCTGCGTCTTCGCCGCTTCGGCCCAGTGTCGATCCGCCTTCTCGAGCGACTTCGACCACACCTCCGCCTGTCGATTCACCAATTGTTCCGTCGAGCCCAAGAGCACCTGCGTGTTTTGCCGCAACGCCTCGATGAACTGCGTGCTTTCCGCTCCGGTGCGTTCGAAGCGATGGGCGAGGTTCTTTTCGACGTATCCGTCCACGCGATCCAGGACGCTCTGTTCCAATCGTTCGCAGATGAACGTGCCGAACATAAGCGCCATGGTGAGCAACAAGGCGACGGCCGTGGTGTCGAACGCGGTGGCCAGGCCGTCGGTGACGCCGTTCATCGAATGTTCCAGTTGCTCCGGCGTGACGCCCTTGATGGCTTCGGTGATGCCGACGACCGTGCCCAAAAAGCCCAGGATCGGAATCGCCCAATTGATGAAGCGCAAGAGCGAGTAGCTGCCCTCCTGAGCCATGATGTCGTTGTCGCTCAGGGTGCGCAGTTGGTCGTCGAGTTCGTTGGCCGAGCCGCGGGCATGGACGAAATCGAGAATCGCCATCAAGCGGTTGCCCAGCCAAGTGCCGCGCCAACCCGATTGCCGGTCCAGGTGATTGATGAGGCTCGCCGCCTGTGCGGGAGATTGCGGCTTGCCTTCCCACTTGGGCAGCAAGCTGCGCGCGAAGACGACGCGATCGCGCAGAAACGTGAAGCCCTTCACGATCAGCGCCGTGATGGCACAACAGAATAGGACGATTTCCGCCTTCTCGACCGGATGGCTGGTGTAGCGGAGCAGTTCCGGATCCTGCCAGGGTCCGCTTTGAATCAGCCACAACACGGCGACGCTCAGCGGCAACCCCACGACAAAGGCCGCGATGGTGGCAAGCGAACCCTGTGACGGAACGGCGTCGGAAGAAACGCGTTGGCTCATGCTATCCTCTGCGAAAAAGGGGGCCTATAGTATCATCGACCGGCTTGGCCAGCGAAGGATAGCGATTCTAACGGGCCTGTCGAGTGCAACGCTCCCGTCCACAAAAACTGGGCAAACCAGGCAAATTGTGGCGCCGGTTTGTTACCGGCACGTTATGTGGTGCCGGTATTCTACCGGCATGTAACGTGGTGCCGGTATCCTACCGGCACGAATTATCTCCTCGGCAAAAGGCGACACCCAAGACTCGACCCGTGCCGGTAGAATACCGGCACCACGGAAACAACGACATCATGCAACCCACGACGCACCGCCAACGCCTTCTGGAAGTCTTCAAGGAACGCGCCTTTTCCTTCGGCAACTTCACGCTCGCTTCCGGGAAACAGAGCACTTATTACATCAACAGCAAGAAGGCGATCTTCCATTCCGAAGCCACCTGGCTGTTGGCCGAAGTCCTCTTCGAGCAATGCCAGGGTCTGGAAGTCGACGCCGTTGGCGGCTTGGAGGTCGGCGCCATCCCGATGGCCGCGCTTTTGGCCGCGCGCTTCCATCAAGCGGGCAAATCGCTCGAAGGCTTTTTCGTCCGCAAGGAAGCCAAGAAGCACGGCAGCCAAGAACGCATCGAAGGCGTCCTGAAACCCGGTATGCGCGTCGCCGTTCTCGACGACGTGCTCACCACGGGCGGCAGCGTCCTACAGGCGATCGGCGAAATCGAAAAGGCCGGCGCGACCGTCGCCGCGGTTCTGTGCATCGTCGATCGCCTGGAGGGGGCGCGCGAGGCGCTGGCGAAGTACGAGTATCGGCCGATCTTCACGATCCGCGATTTCGGCGTGGAAGCGCCGTAGTGACAACGTCCGCCGCTTGCGGCTTAGCGTGAACGTCGCCGATTCAATCGCGCTAAGCCGCAAGCGGTGAAACCTTGCGCCCCGATTCAGGTATCATTTCCCAAACCCCATCCCCCCTCCCGGAGACGACGCCATGTGGGTCCGCGCCTGCGATCTCGACGCCCAATCCGATGCCCCGCTGCCCATTCCGAGCCGGATTGCTTCCAACGAGGAGTTCATTCCCCCAGAGCAAACGCGCGAGCAAAAGAAATACGAAACGCGTTTGAAGGCTCTCAGCGAAAAAGGAGCGAAGGCGCAAGGTCTCGATCGTCGCACTTTCCTCCGCACCGGTTCCGGCATCGCGGCCGCCATGATCGCCCTCAACGAAGTCTTCGGCCGCTGCTACGAAGTCGATGCCGCCGAGGTGACCGACAAGGAAGCCTTCAACGAGAAATGGCCCAAGGAACAGTTCATTTTCGACGTGCAAACGCACCATGTCGACGTGGCCCGCAAATGGTACGAAGACACCGCGGAAGGCAAACGCACCGCCCTCTTTTTTCGCCTGCTCCGCCCCAAGGCCCGCAATCTCGAAGGCAGCCTTGAACAACTCAACCGCGTGCATTATGTGAAGGAGATGTTCGGCGATTCCGACACGGTGATGGCGATCATCAGCGGCGTGCCCACGCGCGAGTGGATCCGCAACCCCCTGCCGCCCGATCAGATGGCGGGCACGCGCGATTATGTCAACGGCTTGGCCAAGTCCACGCGACTTCTTTCCCACGGCTTGTTGCGCCCCAACCTCGGCAAACGCGAGTTCGAGGAAATGGAACGCCAGGTGAAAGACCTGCGCCCCTGCGGCTGGAAGATGTACACCGGCGCCGAACTCGGCGAACGCGCCTGGTTCCTTGACGACGAAAAGATCGCCTACCCCTTCTGGGAACGAACCCGCAAGCTCGGCGTGCGCAATATCTGCGTCCACAAGGGCCTGCCGCTGGGCGTCTTCAACGAGAAAGCCTGCACGCCGCTCGACGTCGAACGAGCCGCGCGCGACTTCCCCGATCTCAATTTCATCATCTATCACTCGGGTTATCGAGGCTCAGGCTTCCTTGCCGCGGGAACGGGAGAACGCGTCAAGGATCCGCCCAGCAAGGATCCCCAAGAGATTCGCTGGATCAGCGACATTGTGCGCATTCTTCGCCGCAATCCCAAAATGCGCAATGTGTACTTCGAACTGGGCAGCACGTTCCAACAACTTTCCAGTAGCAACCCCGTCCGCTGCTTGCACATGTTGGGCCAGATGATCCAGGTCGCCGGCGCCGATCACATCCTTTGGGGCACCGATTGCATCTGGGGCGGCAGTCCGCAAAGCCAGATCGAACGCCTCCGCCGATTGCGCATGACCGATGAACTGATGGAGCGATACAAATACGCCCAACTCACCGACGCGGTTAAAAACCAAATCTTCGGCCTCAACGCCGCCCGGCTTTTCAACGTCGACGTCAAGGCCCGCCGCAACGCGATCCGCACGGACCGCCTCACCCGCGTCCGCGAGGAATACCGCCGCGACCCCTTCCCCAGCAACACGCAATTCGGCTGGGTCTGGGTCGAAGACGGCAACGACCCATCCGTCCCCGTCGGAACCTAGTCCACCCCTTACCCCGTTTCGCGCTCGCTCCGAATGTCCGTCTCGAATCCCATCCCCATGTTTTTTCAGCGCCTGGGAGAAAAACTCGTCTTGACGGTTATCGGGTTCCTTCTTATAAGCCCGCCCTCACGCTCAAAACACAGCCTAATCGGGGTCGCGGCAGGGACCGCGCCCGGATCGGACTAAAGCCGGCCGTCCGCATGGGGGTCACTGGGCCGGCCCAATTGGGGAAGGGATCCGTCATGACCGCTCGCCATGTCCGCCGCACGCCCGCCGGCACCACCGTTCATCGTCTGCCCGCCTGGCTCGCGCGCTGGGCGCGGCGCTTCCTCGCGCTGCCCGTTGTCCTCAGTTTGGGTGCCGCCGCCGACGCACAGGCGCCGCGCAGCATCATCAACAAAACCACCATCAATTTGCCCATCCTACTTGACAACAGTGTCAGGCCGTACCTCAAGGAGGTGCAGCTCTACGTCAAAGAAAACGCCGCCGCGCCCTGGATCCTAAAGGAAAAAGTCGCGCCGACGCAGACCTTCTTCACCTATCGGGCGCCCGGCGAAGGCGAATACTCCTTCAACGTGATGACGCTGGATCGCACGGGCAAGACCGTGCCCGCGGACATCAATAAGGAACAACCGGCGCTGACCGTCGTTGTCGACCTGACCAGCCCGCAGGTGAACCTGCGCGTGGGCGCGAACACTCCCAATGGACAGATCGTCCATGTCGAGGCTCAGGATCCAAATTACGATCCGCTCAAGACGAGTCTCGCGTATCAAACCGGCGATCGCGTTTGGCGGCCTTTGGATTGTCAACCAGGCGCGGCCGAGCAATTCTGCATTCCCAGTCAGGCCGTGCTGACCGGCATGGTGCGTGTGGCGGCCACCGACAAGGCAGGCAACACCACCACCAAGGAATTTAACGTCAACGCCATGATCACTCCCGTCGCGGCCGCTCCTATTCCGCCGATGACGCCGACGATTCCCGTGACTCCGAAGACTCCGCCGCAGGGGACCGGTGTGGTGATGGTCGAAACGGGCGGAACCACGCATGTGTTGACGCCGCCGCCGGCCCGTCCGGTGGAGACCGCCAAGCTGCCTACGCCTATCAAGATCGCCGACGGCCTCGCCCTGCCGCCTTCTCTTCCGCTTCTGCCGGATTTGCCGCGCGACGTTCCTCTGAAGGATCGCGTCGAGCTGGTGCATCGCGTGGAAAGCCCATCGATCCCGCCGCCGGGCCCCGCCTTGAATTCCAAGGACGGCATCCCCGCCAAGAGCATCAGCGTGGAAGTGCCCCCGCCGAGCGCCGGGCCCGGGAAGATCGTAACGCTGCCCTCCAAGTTGAATGTTCGGGACGTTCCCGCTCCGGGCCTGCCTGGCGCGCCTTCGATCTTGAAGACAGCCGCAACGCCGTCCGCCGGACCGCGCGAATCCCTGCCGCCCAATTGCCACATCGCATCCAGCACGCGCGTCTATCTTGATTATAAGATCGAAGATCTGGGCGCCAGCGGGGTCGGACGCGTCGAAGTCTGGATGACCAGCGATCGCGGCCAATCCTGGCAAAAAATCGGCGAAGACAAAAACCTCAAGAGCCCCGCCGAGGTTAATCTGCCCGGCGAAGGCGTCTTCGGCGTCTCTCTGGTTGTCACCAATGGTCGCGGCTTCGGCGGCACGCCGCCGCAACCCGGCGATCAGGCCGACTACTGGATTGAAGTCGACGTCACCCGTCCCAGCGGCGAAATCACCGGCGTGCGTCCCAGCGGCGCCGACGACGGCTCGCTCGTCGTCACCTGGAACGCTCGCGACAAGAAACTCGCGACCGAGCCGATCGACCTTTACTTTTCCACCACGCGCGAAGGCCCCTGGACCTCCATCGCCAAGGGCGTCCAAAATGACGGCTCTTATCGTTGGGTTCCGCCTCGCGACGTAGCCGCTCACGCCTACCTTCGCATGATGGTGCATGACCAGGCCGGCAACACCTTCACCTGCGAAACCGCCAACCCCGTCGCGCTGGACGACCTGTCTCGTCCCCGGGGCCGCGTCCTCGGCGTGAGCACCACGCCCAAAACCGGATTGCCGGATTTACCTTGATCGGGAACTAAACCGCAAAGCCCACGGATAGCCATCCGTGGGCTTTCGTGTTTTAATAAGGGCATGAGACGCGCCTTCCTTTTCGCTGTTCTGTTCAACGTTGCCTTGGCCGGTTTGCTTTCCGCGCATCCCGTGCCGCGCGATCAATACGATCGCATCATCTCCGTTCGCTTCCTGCCCGACAAGAAGCCCGGCGACATCCGCGTGGAGATCGACTTTCGGCTGGAAGTCGACCCGCAGACCGTCGTCCTCAACGACATGAAGCCGTTTCGAAAAGAAATCGAACTGGGAAAAATCCACGGCCGGCTCGACTACTTCAAAGAATTCACGCGCATCTACGCCGACATTTACGCCCGCAATTTCTTCAACCGCCTAAATGGCAAGGAACTCGACTGGGTCTGCACCCTCCACAAGCCCTCGTTCGAGGACGAAGAAGGCAAACCCCTCGATCATCTCCGCTGCGACTTTCGCTTCGAGTCCTCTTTCACGCCCAAGTCCGGAGAAAACCAGTTCCTTCTCAAGGATCTCAACTACCAAGATCATCCCGGCAAAATTCAACTCTCGTTTCTCGACAAGAGCCAATTGAAGGTAACGAAGTCAACCGTCCCCGACGCCAAACTCTATGACCTTCCCTTCGAGAAACGCGGTCCCGACGAGGAACAGGCCCTCCGCACGATTCGCTTGCGCTTCGAGCCGACACGCCCGGCAGTTGTCGCGCAGGTGGAGCCACCCATTGAGAAGGCGCCCGAACCGCCGCCGGCGCCCGTCCCTGATAAACGGGTCGAACAAGGCGAGGGCGGCTTCAGCCTACTACGCATGTTCGTCAATTCCGACTATGGCCTTTTGCTCATGCTCGTCATCGCCGCCGGCGTCGGCGCGGTTCATGCCCTTACGCCCGGCCACGGCAAGACGATGGTCGCCGCCTACCTCGTCGGCGAACGCGGCACCGTCTGGCATGCCGTTTTTCTCGGCATCGTCACCACGCTGACGCATACGGGCATCGTCCTTCTCGTGGCGGCCGGCCTTCTCTTCCTTCCTGAAACCATGACGCAAGAGATGCAGCAAAACATCCAGACCGGCCTGGGCCTTGGGATGGGACTGGTCATCACCTGCCTGGGCATCTTTCTCTTCCTTCAGCGCCTCTCCGGCCGAGCGGACCACTTTCACATCGGCGGCGGCCACCACCATCATCATGGCCATTCCCATGGACATTCGCATTCTCACGCCCCGGCGCCGACGGAGGAACAATCGGGTCGTCGGCCCTTTGGATGGTGGGCGCTGACGATTCTGGGCATCACCGGCGGACTCATCCCCTGTTGGGACGCCATTGCCTTGTTGGTTCTCGCCGTCGGTATGAACCTGTTTTGGCTCGCCTTCCCCGTGCTGCTCGCCTTCAGCGCCGGTCTGGCCAGCGTCCTTGTCCTCATCGGAATCGCCGTCGTCAAGTTCCGCAATCTCTTGGGCGACCACTGGGGCGACGGCAAAATAATTCGCGCCCTTCCCATCATCAGCGCCGTCGTCGTCACCCTGATGGGTTTTTGGATCTGCTACGAAGCCGTCAACGGCCCTGGCGCCCATGCTCCCTAATAAATGAAATTGCCTCGCCCTACTGGGTTTCTCGGCATTTTTTTTCGCATGACAGCATCCGTAGGGCGAGGCAATTTCATTTGTTGTGGCATGGGAGTGAGGTGGATTATTTGCATTTCACGCCGCGGTTCCTCCGGCATCTCTGCGCCTCGCAACTCCCCTCTCCCGCGGTACTCCGGGGGAGAGGGGCGGGGGTGAGGGGGCGGAACCCGCAAAGTGCGCACTCCGTTCCCATGGATTCCTGAACCACACTGGCGAAAAAAAAATCACGCCGAAACATTCGCCTTCGGCTCCTTTGCCGCGCCATCCAACTCGACCAATTGCTTGCGCTTTCGGTCGAGATCCTCCTTGAGGCGAGTCCGTTCTTCTTTTTTCGATTTCTCCAAAACGCCTTCCATCTCCGTGATTTCCTCCGTGAGCCGAAGGCGTTCGAGCAGTTTTCCAAGATCTTCCCAAAGCGTCATGATCCATTCTCCGCGACCGCGGATTTCCGCGAAGTGTTGCGCCGAGAGATTCGCGGCATCCTATTTGCAATCACTTTCTTTGACCCACAATACTTTCTTTCTCAATGGAGAACGAGGCAATGGCAACCGCAACCACAAACACTGTTGACACTCTTAACGCTTTACTTCGCGGCGAACTTTCGGCCACCGAAACCTATCAACAAGCGATCGAAAGTGCCGGAGACGAACCGGGCGGAGCGGAGTTGCGACGTGTTCACGCCGATCACCGCGACGCAGCCAATACCCTGCGGCAACATATTCGCCATCACGGCGGAGTGCCGGATCAAGGTTCCGGCGCGTGGGGCACCTTCGCCAAATTCGTCGAAGGAACCGCCAAACTGTTCGGCGACACCGCGGCGATAAAGGCGCTCAAGGAAGGCGAGGAACACGGCCAAAAATCCTATGAAGAGGCCCTTCAAGACGATGAGCTTCACGCCGATTGCCGCGCCCTCATCAGCACGACGATCCTCCCGCAAACCCGCGAGCACATCGCGACGCTGGATCGCCTGATGGCGGCGAAGTAATCCCTGATTGACCCAACGCGCAAGCGAGCGTTCTCGCTTGCGCGTCCGCCTAAATCCGCCGACCGATTCTCTTTCTCGGCACGCTCCTGCCTTCTCGTCGCGCATCTCAATTCCCAATAGCGGGCGTTTGCCCCTTCATCTGGCGCCATGCCAATCCGATCTGGAAATACTTCTTTATCCGATGTCACGACTGCGCACACGCGAAATGTTCGGTTTCAACCGGCCATCGACGGTTTCTCGCAACGAGGCACGCGGATTGCATTTTGATTGCCTCCGCGACCGCCGCTTGCGGCTTAGCGTCCGCATCGACCATTCATCGAGGATCAAAAAATGCAACGAACCCAATGGCCACTTTTCGCGTGCCTCGCACTCGGATTGGCCGGCTTTGGCCTCTCCGGCTTCTCCCAGGAAGGCGACCCAAAATCCGGGAAAAAGGCCGCGGCGCCCAAGGCCGATCCGGAGTCGCCACCCTTCGACGCCGTTCGCGACGTCGCCTTGCCGCGCGAAGTTCCCGCCGCGCGTGCCGAACAGAAGAAAAACGAACACGACGAATCGGACAAGTTCACCGAAGACACGGCCCCTCCCTCGTCGCCCGCGCTGGACGGTCAGCCGGATAAGGGCCGCATGAACGGTTTCGACTTCGCTCGTGATGCCCTGGGCGCCAAAGAACCGAAGGGGGCCTCCTTTGAAGAAACCATGAAAGCAGACATGGCCGCCAAGCCGAAAGTAATGGCGATTCAGAAAGCCCTGCTCGAAAAACGCTACAACTTGGCGCCCAAGTTGGATCCCAAAGTTACCATGTCGCGCGGCAAACCGATCTGCGTCGGTCCCACCGCGCGCCTTCCCAAAGGAATGACATGGGAAATGCTGGCGGATATGTCGCCGGAAGAAATTCGCAAGAAGGGCGTCTTCCCTTACCCGTCGTTGCCGCACCCAAAACACGCTCCAGGCGGCCAAGTGTTCCCGAAGATGCAGATCGCCATGTTCCCGCGCCTGGAACGCTTCGACGTCGACTTCGACATCCCCGAGGAATTTCTGCCCGAGTTTCCGCCCGCGATCTTTTTGCGCAATCGCCCGGAACTGGGCGACGTCTCGCGCGGGGAAGTCGTCTCCATCAACAACTTCCATCGCTTGTTCAAAGACATTGTGACGCCCGTGCAACTCGATGGTTTGCGCCTTTTGGTCACGCCGTTTCCGCAGGAAGAATTCAACCCGACCCAGGATCGCAAATCCAAGCATCCCAGTCTGGGCGTCACTTGTTTGGACTGCCATGTGAACGGCCACACCACGGCGCAGTTCCACTTGAATCCCGATGTCCGCCCGCAGCATCGCCGTTTCCGCCTGGATACGGTCAGTCTGCGCGGCGTGGCGCATGCGCAACTGCACGGCTCCATGCGCAGCTTACGCTCCGTCGAGGACTTTACCGAATTCGAGCAGCGCACGGCCTACTTTAACGGCAACGCCATCAACGCGATGAAAAAAGGCCTCTTCGAACTGAGCCGTATCCAAGTGTCGCACATGGCCCAGATGCAAAACATGTTCGATTTTCCGCCGGCGCCGAAGCTGAATCATCGCGGCATGCTCGATCACTCGAAAGCTAGCGAGAGCGAAATCCGCGGCGAAAAGCTGTTCTTCGGCAAAGCCCAATGCGGCACCTGCCATCCCGCTCCGTATTACATCGACAATCTGCAGCACGATCTGGGCATGCATCTATTCCTCAACGAGCCGCCGCGCGGGCAAATCAAGACGTTCAGTTTGCGCGGCATCAAGGAGAGTCCGCCCTATTTGCATGACGGCCGACTTCTGACCCTGGAAGACTCGGTCGAGTTTTTCAATCTGATCCTCGAACTGAAACTCAACGAACAAGAAAAGAAGGATGTGACGTCCTTCACGCGTGTTCTTTGATTTGGATACCAACGCCAGGGAGCCAAGGAGGGCAACCTGGCCTTTTTTAGTGTCATTTTGGCGACGACGTGGACCCGACCTGCGGCGCGGCGAAATCGCTCCCGAGCGTACAATAGAATGTCGGCACTCAACGCCTGGCTTGAGCGGTTCGGCCGTCAATAGCGCGAAGATTGGGAATCAAAGCGTTCCCGTCGTCAACCGACAATCCTACGGATGCCTGTCCATTACAAACGACGAGAACGAAAACCGTTGGGGACCGAATCATGTTGGACAAGATCAAGAACATGCTCTCGCTTTCGCCGCCTCCGGAATTGCAGGCGAAGCTCGAGCAAATGATCAAGCAAACGCCGGTGCCCGTGTTCTGGCTCCTCGGCAAGACGCAAACGGGCAAGACCAGTATCGTCCGCTCGCTGACGGGCGCCGAGAACGCGGAAATCGGCCAAGGCTACAAGCCTTGCACTCGCTTTTCGCAACTTTACAGCTTCCCCGCCGAGGATACGCCGCTCCTGAAATTCCTCGATACGCGCGGCTTGGATGAGCCGGGCTACGACCCCGCGGAAGACTTGGCACGCTTCAACGATGAAGCGCATGTGCTCATCGTGACGACGCGGGTGCTCGACCAGGCGCTTGCGAACCTGCTCACCCACGTTCGCGAAATCCGTGAAGCGAAGCGGCGCAGACCGTGCATCCTTCTGCTCACCACCTTGCACGAAGCGTATCCGCAGCAACAGCACCCGGAACCTTACCCCTTCCAACCGATCCGTCCCGGCCAAAACTCACTGTGGACGCCGGACCAGGAAGCGAACATCGCTCCAACTTTACGCGACGCCCTCAAGAGCCAACTGCACCGTTTCGAGGGACTCTTCGATTACGTGGTGCCCATCGACTTCACGTTGGCCGAGGAGGGTTACGACGAACCATACTACGGCGTCACCGCGCTTAAAGAGGTTCTGTTGGAAGCCCTGCCGCACGCCTATCGGCAGACGCTCCTGCATCTGGAAGAGACGACCGGCGAGTTGCGCGACTTGTACGCGCGACAGGCGCTGCCGTATCTGATGCGCTTCAGCGGGTTGGCCGCCGCGGCGGGAGCGGTGCCTTTACCCTGGCTCGACCATTTGATCGTGCCCGCGATTCAAGCACGCATGATCACGCAACTGGCCAACCTCTACGGCCAACACCTGCACGCGCGAACCTTTATGGAGCTTTCCGCCGCTCTGGGCATGGGCGTGGCCGTGCAGAAGGCCGTCGTTCGCTTTCTCCCCTTCCTTGGCAGGATCGTCGGCAACGCCGCCGGCTGGGGCGTGGCGACGTACGCGCTGGGCAAAGTTTGCTGCTACTACTTCTCCTCCATCCGCGCGGGCCATGTGCCCAAGCCCGAGGAACTGGAGCACTATTACAAGCACAACGTCAGTTCCGCGCAGAAATCCTGGCAAGCCAAGAAAACCGAACCGGTGGGTAGCGCATGAGAAAATGGCGCTGGTGGACGTTGGGATTCTTGATCGCCGCCCCTTTCCTCTTCCTCATCGGCTACGGCGCGATGATGCTTTGGTGGAGCGGTCTCTTCTTTTATGCTTGGTGGCCCATGACGGGCTGCTTCGCCCTGGCCGTATTCCTTGCCTGGCGGTGGCAACGCAAGGGCCTTCTATTCCAAATGGATTTCACTCCGGAAGTCCATTGGACCGAGCGCGATAAGCTCGCCCTGCACATCGTCGAAAAACGCGCCAAAAGCGTTACCTCGATCTCCATCGAGCAACTTACCAACATGCATTTTTTCGTGGACACTGCCCAGGAACTCGGCGCGGAACTCGCCAGGTTTTATCATCCAAAGGCATCCGATCCCGTCAGCAGACTCACCATCCTCGAAATCCTCTCCGTCGTGGAACTCGCCGCCCACGACATCGGCATCTTGATGGAAAAGTATCTGCCCGGCAGCCATTTCCTTACTATCACGGGGTGGCGCCGCGCCCAGCAAGCCGTCGATGTCTACCAAAAGGCCGCGAATGTCGGCTGGCTCATCTCCGGCATCTTCAACCCCGTCGCCACTGGCGCCCGCTACTTAGGCAGCCAATTGGGCATGGCCCGTCCCTGGCAAAAGTTCCAGGAGAATCTGCAACTTTGGGTCTATACCGCGTTCATCAATCGGGTCGGCTCGTATCTGATCGAGCTTTACAGCGGCCGCCTCCGCCGCGGCGCCGCGCGCCATCGCGAGCTGTTCGGCAAAATGGGTTTGGCCGAGGGCGTCGAGGAAGCATCCGCGCAGCGCCCCATCACCATTGTCGTCATCGGGCAAACCAAAGCCGGCAAATCGAGCCTCATCAACGCCCTCTTGGGCGAACGCCGCGCCGAAACGCATGTCGTCACTCCCACTTCGGAATTCACACGCTATGAGTTGCGTCCCGAAAACGCCGAGACGAGTTTGGACCTCGTCGACACCGTGGGGTACGCCAACGAAGGTCCGCGTCAGGATCAACTGCGCGGCACCGAGAAGTTCGCGCGCGATGCGGATTTGCTGTTGCTCGTTCTGCATGCCCGTAATCCGGCCCGCCAGGCCGATGTCGACATGCTCAAAAATCTCGACATCTTTTTCAAAGCGAATCCGGACTTGAAGCGACCTCCCCTTCTCGCGGTCGTCACGCATATCGACTTGCTCTCCCCCGGCATGGAATGGGCGCCGCCCTATGACTGGACTAAGCCGGAAAAAACCAAGGAAAAGAGCATCGCCCAGGCGTTAACTTACACGCAGGAACTGATGGGCGAGCACTTGGTCGGCGCTGTTCCGGTTTGCGCCTCCCCGGGAAAAGAATTTGGCATCGACGAAGCCTTGTTGCCGGCGATCACGACGCTTCTGGATCAAGCGCGTGCCGTGGGTCTGGTGCGCCTCCTCCAAGCCGAGGCCGGCCAAGGCAATGTGAAGAAAACTTTTCAGCAACTGCTCACGATCGGCACCGAGATTCTCTCGACGTGGTGGCAATCGCAAAAACCACGCTAACGCATGAGCCGCGCACTAAGTCAGTCGTGGCCCTCAGTCAGTCGTGGCACGCTCTTCGGTACTCCGATGGGCGTGCCGAACCCGCGACCACCACAATCCCACGGCGGGCACAAAGCGAAGGGAAGAGCGTTATGGGACAGGCTGGAAGCCTGTCCTACGGGGGCGCAAAAAAACGCCGCCAAGAATGGCGGCGTTGTCGGGAACCACGAAGCCTAGCGATCAAACTGGTCTCGATTCCCATGGCGTTGTCCGGACCGTTCCATTCTGGAACCGTCTTCTCGATCCCCCCTGTCGTGCGTCGAAGCCTGCGAGGATTCGCATTCCTCGTCGCCTTCCAGTGATTCCGGGGTCGCGTGCAGTTTGGAAGCCAGCCCCTGGAAGACGCCCATGAGTTGCTCCTTCCACTGCGGCGGCATGGCCTTGACGACCACATCGCGGGAGACGTCGATCAACATCCCAAGAGCCATGCCCTTGACCTTGTTGATTTCCGGCTCCCATTGCCCCGCCAGACTCGCCAGCCAGCCTTTGGAATCGGCTGACTTGGATTTGTCACGATGGCTGCCGCCGTTGGTCGACATGGCATGCGATCGCTGCGACGGCGCCGGGACGGCGGCGGCCGCGCTTGGCGGCGTCGAAGTCACGGTATAGCCTCCCGCCGAGGAGAGCCCTTGGATGGGATCGCGGCGCGGCGGAAAGACGAACTTGGCGACGACATAACCGGCGACTACCGACCCGCCGATGCCGAGCCAAGGGTTCTTGCGAATATCAAAGAAGTCCTTCACGCTGGTCAGTCCTCCTTTCACGGTGTCGGTGACCGTGTGCACGGTCTCCGACACGGATTCCTTGACCTGGCAGACAGTCTCGGCCACGGCCGAGGTCGTTTCCTTGACCGTGTCTTTGACCGCTTCGACGGCGTCGGTGACGGCGGTGGCTGTGCCGTCCACCGTGTCGACGACCTTTTGCTCAAGCAGTTCGAGCTTTTCGGACATCGCCGCGCGCGTCTCATTCATCTGTTCACGAATTAACTCTTCGTTTTCCATTGAACGGTCTCCTTAAGCCCCTGGACCGTCTCGTCGGGCAGGGGGTTAAACGCGTCGAATTGGATCTTGCCCATGATGACAAGAACGACGCCAACCACGGCAAAGATCCCGGTAATAATTCCGAAACCGCCCCAAAGGGGGATGCTCGGCCATTGCCACGGGATCCAAAGGGCAAGGGTCACGAACAGGAAAAGGGCCGCGCTTCCCGCCACGACCCCGCCGATAATCAGCGGGATCGAAGCGTCGCGCGTGCGCCGCAGATCATTGGTCAGCTCGTTCTGAAACAGAGTGAGCTGCTGCTTGATCAGCTCCTGCCCGTCGTTGATGATGCCCGAGACCAGTGAGGTCATGCTCGGGCCCTGATCGGTATCGACGTGCGTAGCCATGATTAACTCCGGCTGGTCAAACGGGCGAGCAGGAATCCGATGCCGACGCCGACGAGCATGGCGGGGACGGGATTCTTACGGATCAGTTCCGTCAAATCGCCGCCCATGCCGGAGAGGCCCTTCTCTTCGAGATAGCCGCCGGCACTGGATAGCGTGTCGCCGACCGCAGTCGTCGCCGAACCGAGCACGCCGCCCTGCGGTCCCTTTTCACGAATGCTGTCGCCCAGGGACTTGATGCCGCCACCCACGCCGGAAGCCGCGTCTTCGGCTCGTTGACCGGCCCAGGAAGCCGCGTTGCTGGCGCCGCTGGCCACGTTGCTGGCGACATTGCTCGCCATGTCCTTGGCTTTATCGACGATGCCGCTTGCTTGCTCTTTGGCCTTATCCGCCAAATTGCCCGCCGCCTCTTTGCCCTGGTCCATCACGGAAGAACCGCCCTTGTGCGAATTCGCCATGTTTTTACTCCTTCACGATTGAAACTCTCGATGTCCCGACTTGCCTCCTACTTCAGGCGGCAAAGGGGGAATCCATTTTTGAATTCGGAAGAAATGGAATGCAAGGAACGTGCCAACGCGCGCGATTGCGATCCAGCGACGAGGAATGCGCGCAAAACTCGCTAAAACGCGGAAGTGATCGCGAAAATCAAGCGGAACGAAGCGATATTCGGGAACCGTCTTGCGCAAGGAAACGCAAGAAGATTCCCACATTCGCGGAAAGGAAATGGGGGGATGGACGCTTACACGTTCGTTATCGGAATCATACCTTCGGGGCCGTGGCGCGTAGGTAGGTGCGACGCAGAAACGTCCACAGCCCATGGCCGCTGAACATACCGAGGACATACACAAGCAACGCCAAAATCGGCAAAGGCAGGCTGAAGTTCCAGCCCAGAAAATCGACGGAAACGGATTTTAGATTCTGCACGCAGAAGATCACGATCACCGCGGCGAAGATGAGCAAGATGGAACCGTAGATGACGCGCATGGATATTCCCCATTGAAGGACGGCAGTTTTTTGGCAATCGGCCCGCGCCGCCGCTCTCTAAGAGGTTAACCCGTCCCACCGGGTCAGGCAAGGGAGGCGTTCCTGCGAAAGGGTGGACTCATGCCGCATCCGTCGCGTATTGCCGAGAACGTCGGTTTTTCTATGTCAATGAGTGCCACGGGAACGCTATTTCTCGCACGCTGAGGTCACCCATGTTCGCTGCCACGATTTGGAACACGCTCTGGGATTTGGTCGTCAACTTGGCTACGCTGTTCTCGCAGCTTTCGTCGCTCCTTATGGGCTGGTCGCTGCTCATCGTTTGGACGACGTGGTGGCTTTGGGGCGTCAATTGGCCTCGCTTGTGGCAGGCGCTCCGCGAAGGTGCGTGGACCGGCTTTGTGCTGCTCTTCCTGGTCGGCGCGCTGGTTTGGTCGCGCATCGAACCGGGTTCAGGCCGCTTTCTCGGAATGCGCCTGCCAAGCTTCTGGTGGCAGCTGGGACAGGTGAGCCTCTTGGCCGGCTACACCTTCTTCCTGGGCTGGGTGCAGGGATACATGAACTGGACGCCGAAACAACTGACCTTGGAACCGGCGGCGCAAGGCCACGACGATCATCACGGCGGGCACGGACATGGCGACCATCCAGTCGAAGAACCAACTCATGGACATAATCCGCATTGACCAACAAGTTCAAACGGTTCTTGGATGACTAGCGATGTCTAACTCTGACTCTCAGCGGCGATTCTTCCTTTGTATCAAGAGCGAAGCTTATCCCGCGTCTCTCGAATTGGGGAAAGTGTATCAGGAAATCCAAGACGAAACGGCCACCGCCAAGGGATTCGTTCGAATCGTAGACGAGTCCGGCGAAGACTATCTTTATCCAAGCGATCTATTTATTCCGGTTGAACTCCCAAAAGCGGCGGTGGACGCTTTGATGACTGCGTAGAAGTCTCCGCCGTAGAACAAGCCGCCGGCTTGTTCGTCTCGGACTGGAGCAAACAAAGGACCATTCGGACAAGTTGGCAGCTTGTCGTACGGGCCGTCGCTTACCGTTGAAAAATGGGCGGATACCCGGCCGGCGTCGACAGGATGATGGCGGCGATGCTGGTTTGATAGACGGGGCCTACTTCGCGGCGGGAAGTCGTCGACCAGCTGCCGTCTTTGTTTTGCTGATCGTCGAAGTAGTTGTCCATCTTGGTGTACCAGTCTTCCCATTCCTTGCCGCCGTATTGATGCATGGCGTGGGCGGCGTAATAGTGGCCGTAGTAGTAATGCTGGTGCGTGTCGCCGTTTTTGATTAGGTATTTGATGGCGGCTTCCAAGTCGATGCCGTAGTCCTTTTTCACGTCTTTCTTGTCGTACTTGCCCGAGAGAAACAAAACGCAACAGCCGGCGGCGGTGCGCGCGAAGCCGGGGCTGCCGCTGCGCGGCATGTAGGTGAACCCGCCCTCGCGTTCGCGGTAGCACGATTTGATGTAGCGGATAGCCCTGTCGAATGTGGCGTCGGGTACGGCCAGACCGCTGTTGCGCGCGGAGCGTAAGGCCATGACTTGCATGATCGTGACGGAGATATCCGCGCCGGAAGGCCTCGGCTCATAGCGCCAGCCGCCTTCGCCGTTTTGCGAACTGAGGATCAAGTTCACCGACTTCTTTAAGACGGGCTTGATCTCGGCGTCCGCGGTTTGCCCCCAAAGCTCCGAAAGGGCGAGTGTCGCCATACCGTGGGCGTACATGTTGCCGCCGCGTGAGCCGATCAGATAGGCCCCTTCCTTTTCTTCGCCCTTGCGGCCGGCGATCTCGACGGGTTTGGCGGCCGCGACGAGGAACCTCGCCGCCTTGTTCACTTCGGGACCGTAAAGGCCCTGGTTGGGAAGATGCCCCTGCGACATGAACGCGAGCATGGCGAAGGAAGTAATCGCGGTGTTGTGCGTGTATGAACCGTCGCTGAAGGAGCCATCGGGATTCTGTTTGCTTGCCAGCCACTCCAGGGCCTTGTCGATGCGCTTTTGGGTTGTTTCCTTGATCCTGACGTCGGCCTGAGAGGCGGGAGTCAAAAGAAGGAATACGGTCGGCAGGAGCAAGTAGCGCATGATAATGTTCGGGGAAAAGTGGATAGCCGCTCGCGGCTTAGCGCTGCGGCCCATGGCGCGAAAAGACGGGCCGGTAGGATACCGGCCCCACGAAAAACCGGCGTGTGCCTAGCGTTTGGGCGTGGTCGGCGCGGCGCCCGCGACGGGTCGGCCTCGCGCGATGTTCATGTAGTATTGCTCGATCAGGTTGGCGAATTCGGGCGGCAGGCGTTCGCTGAGCGCCTGACGCAGGAGTTCACGCTGCTTGGGAGGCAGGTAGGTGAAGCCGGCGTCGCCGCCCACCGCGTCAAGTTTGGATCGGCCGTCGGAGGCTTTGCCGTCCGCGACGCGGTCGCCTTCCGCGACGCCTTCGTTTTTCTCCTGGGACGGGCCCTTGCCCTTCCCGGGCGTCATGCCGGGTTGCGTTGCCTGAGCGGTTCCCATGCCGGGCTGCGTGCCCATGCCAGGTTCCATTCCCATACCTTCGCCCATACCCTCACCCATGCCCGGCGGAGTGGCCTGCGCGGTGGAGGGCGTGCCGGGTTGGACACCGGGTTGTCCCATGCCGGCCAAAGCGGCGTTAAGTGCGTCCAAGGCTTTACCGAGCGATTGGGCCGCCTCGCCTTGCGCCATGCCGGCTTCTCCGGGTTCGCCCTTGGCAAGGTTTTGCGAAGCGTCGGCCAACTTCTTGGCCGCGTCGGCAAGCGCGGGTTGAACGGCTGCGGGCGCCTGGGCCTGTGCTTGCGCCAAAGCCGCTTGAGCCGCGGCATTGGCTTCCTTGGATTGCGCGAGGGCCTTGGTAGCCTCGATCACGTCCGCTTGCGCCTTTGCAAGCTCACCAGTCGTTTTCGCGGCGGCGGGACTGCCGGGCATCGGCTCGCCACCCATCGGTGCGCCGGCCTTGGCGGAAGCCATCGGATCGCCCATGCCCATGCCTTCGCCCATGCCGCCGGCTTTCGGCTCGCCGGCGGCCTTGGCCATGCCGGACATGCCTTCGCCCATTTTCGCTTCGCCGGCTTTGGCCATTCCTTCCTTGGCCTCGCCGTTCATCGGCTCGCCGCCCTTGGCTTCACCGGACTTTTCTTGAGCGGCCTTGGCCATGCCCTTTTCACCAGGCATGTCGGCCATCGGATCGCCCGCTTTGGGTTCACCCGCCTTGGGTTCGCCGGCTTTGGCCATCGGTTCGCCCATGCCCGCCTTGGGTTCTCCCATGCCTGCCTTGGGTTCGCCGGCCTTCGCCATGCCGGGTTTGGGTTCGCCTGCTTTCGGCTCGCCCGCTTTGGCCATACCGGCTTCCTTCGGGTCGCCTGCCATCGGATCCTTTGGCTCACCGGCTTTGGGTTCACCCATGCCGGCCTTCGCTTCGCCCGCCTTGGCCATGTTTTCTTTCGCCTCGGCTGGCATGTCGCCGGCCTTAGCCTCGCCTGGCTTTGCCTCACCGGCCTTGGCGGCCATAGGATCGCCAGCTTTCGGCTCTCCCGCTTTCGGCTCACCAGCTTTGGGTTCACCGGCCTTTGCGGCGGCCGGCGGCTCAGCGCCCTTCGCTTCGGCGGGCATCGGCTCGCCAGCCTTCGCCGTCGCGGGCTTGGCTTCGCCGGGGTTCATCGGCTCAGCCGGTTTCATGCCCATCGGGTCGCCCTCTTTCGGCTCCCCTGCTTTGGGTTCCCCAGCCTTCGGCTCGCCGGCCTTCGGATCGGCGGCGGCGTCCTGAAGCTTGGCGAGTGCTTTTTCCTGCTGTTCCAAAGCCTTTTCGATATCGCCCTTCTTCAAGGCGTCGGCGGCTTTGGCGGCTTCCTTCGCCGCTTCGGGAGCGTTGAGATCGGCGGCTTTCTTCGCGATGTCTTCTTGCAACTTCGCGAGATTCTTGCCGGCTTCTTCCGCTTTCTTGGCGGCTTCGGCGGCCTTTTCGGTTTGCTCAAGAGCCTTGGCGACCTGCTGAGCCGCGGCCATCGGATCCATGTTCTTAGCCAGCGCCTGCTGATCGGCGATTTCCTTGGCCTTCAAGTCATTGAGCGCCTTAGCGATTTCGTCCTTGGCGTCCTTGAACTTGTCGGCGGCGTCTTTGGCCTTCTCGCCGCCCGCCATCGGTTCGTTCTTTTCCAAAGCCTCCTTGGAGGCTTCCGCTTTCTTGACGCCTTCTTCGGTTGCCTTGGCGGCGTCCGGCGCGGCCTTCTCAATGTCCTTGGCGACTTCCTTGGCCTGCGGAGTCAGTTCCGCTTGCTTGTCAGCCAAGTCTTTGTTCATGCCCGGGTTGTCCTTGGCCATCGGTTCTTTGGCGGCTGCCGCGATCTTGTTTTCTTCCTTCGTCAGATTCTCTAACTTCTTCGCCGCGTCTTCCAGCTTGGCGATATCATCGCGCCGTTTCTCGATCTCGGCTATCTTTTCGGCGATGTCGGCTTTCGCCTCTTTGAGGGCTTCAATCGCCTTTTCTTGCTTGGGAAGTGCCTCAGCAGATTTGTTTTCATCGAGCGCTTTCGCTGCTTCTTTCATGGCCTTCTTCGCGTTATCCAGCGCGGGGGCGGCCTTTTCCGGATTGGGCAACGGCTTCTCGGCGAGCGCGTCCGTTCGCTTGGCCAATTCTTTTTGCTCCTTCGCAAGCTCAGGCACCTTGAGGTTTTGCTTCTCACCCACGGTGTCCTTGGTGGCGTCGCGGTTCTTGGTTTGGTCCTCGATCAGTTTTTCGAGATCCTTGGCCGCATTCTTGAGCGCGGCGAGCGGGTCGTTTTTCTCTTTCTCCAAAGCGGCGATCTTCTCTTTCAGCGCCTTGCTCACGTCTTTCAGCGTTTCGGTGGCTTTTTCCTGGGGAGTTTTCGCGGCTTCCGGCTGGTTCTTGGTCAAAGCTTCCTTGGCGTCCTTCATGGCGTCGCCGGCAGCCTCTAATTTCTTCGCCAAGTCCTTCGCGTGATCCTTGAGAATATCCCCCGTGTCGCGGGTGTCGAATTCCACCTTCGCTTGCTTCTTGCCGATCTCGGCGTTCTTCTCGGCCGTCTGCGCCTCTTGGATGGCTTTCTCGAGCGCGGCTTTGCGATCGGTGAGCGTCGGCCGCTTCGGCGGCGCCAGCGGATTCAGGTCCGGAAACACCAAACCCTTGGGCGGAGTCTTATCGTCCGCGACTTTCGGATCGGCGTCCTTTTCCACTTTCGGCTCGGCCTTTTTCGTTTCTTCGTTGACTTCAACCTGCTTCTTGATGGCTTCCTCAACCTTGGCGGACGCCTCTTTGAGGGCGGCGAGCAAGTCCGAGGGAGTGCGCAGGGTTCGAGCCATTTCCTGCAGGTCGCGGGACAGCTTCGACTGGGCTTCGTTGCCCTCGCGATAAAGCTCGGTGCGGTTCCACGCGATCGTCATGTTCTTGAGCTTCGTCGCCGCCTGGCCAAAGGTGTCGACGACTTTGCGTTCGCGCTCGACCCCATGCATCGCCTTGATGCGGTCGAGCAATTCGGAATCTTTGGGCAGCTTGGAACCGAGCACATCGACGCGCTTGATCAGGTCCGTCACGTCAACGGCGGTTTCTTTGTGCTTGTCGTATTGCTGACGGCCTTCGACCACATGGTTGCGCAGCCGTTTGCTGATGAACAGTCGCCGGGTCGGTTCGACGAACGGCTTTTGCATCTCTTCGCGGTCATTGATTAACGCTCGTCCCGTCATGTGCAGTTCGAGCATTTGCTTGGCGTGTTTCTCCAAATCCTCGGCGGCTTCTTCGAGGCTGCGCAAGCTGTCGTTTCGCTCCAACATCTCTCGGAGCGTATTGAGGATTTCCTGATGTTTATTGTAAGCGGCGAGGACGTTCTTGTCCTTTTCATCTTTGAGCGGAGCGGCCGCGGCTTTGTCCAGCCGGTCGATCACGTCGTTCATTTGAACTTTGGACAGCTTGGCGAGCGTCACCTTCATGTCCTGCATCGCCTTGGATTCCGCCTTCTTGTCCAGGCGATAGAATTTGACGACGCGCATCATCGCGTCCAGGCGATGGACGGTGAATTCCGTCTCGTCCTGAATTTGCTTTTGCCGGGCCTGTTGCTCGCGCAACTCGGCCTGGATGATGCGTTCCAGTTCCTTTTCCTGCTCGGCCAGGTCGGCGACGACGACCTGGGCTCGACCCGATTGGGTCAGAACCAATAGCCCAAGCAAGGCACAAATGTGAACTGTCCACGAGAAACGACCGGCCAAAACCATGACAGACCCCCCTGTCCTGCGGGCGGATGCCCTGCGGATTGATAGAAGCTGTTCTATCCTAACGAGCGTTTGTTGACAAAACCATAGAGTTTACGGAAATTTTCACTATTTGATTTTCTCGAAGACTCCGCCCTGGCCTTTCGCAAGCGCGCGGATGCGGTCCTGCTCGGCCCAGGTCGTGGTGAGCCAGTCCCAGACTCCCGCGGAATCCTCGATGGTGGTCACGCGAATGTCCGAAACATTGTCCTTCGCGCCCGACGCCGACATGACGCGCACGCGGTATTCCAGCTGGTCGCCCTTGCTCAGCGTCAGGACCTTGCCTCCAGGCGTGATGAGACCTTTCAAGCTGAGATCGTAACGCCCGCCGCCGACGATGCGGCCCATCTTCTTTTCCGGTTCTTCCGAGGGCAGCGGGAAAAAGGGCACCGAACGATCCAGCGGCGTCTTGGCGAAGACGCCGAAATCGGGCAGCCAGGCGCCCAGATCTTCTTCCTGCCCCGTCTTGGGATTGATGCGGGTTTCCTCCGGCAAGGGCAGGCGGGTCCAGTCGTCCTGTTTCACCTCGTCGTTGCCGCTTTCGGACTGGACGACCTTGCGATACTCGATGAACGCCGATTTGAGTCCGAACGGCCCAAAGCACTTGTAGGCGACGCGAATCTTGTCCCCTTCGCGGGCGGGCATGCCGGTGTGGACGTACAAATCGGCGAAACGCGGATCGACCGGCGTATCGGGCGGGAATTGTTCGCGGAGGAGCGCGACCTCGGGGCGAGGCTCTTGAATGACGCGCAGGTTGCGAGTCGGCTTGGGAATGTTCTCGAAGCCGTATTCGTCGACGACTTCGATCGTATATGCGATATAGGGAGCGAAGGCTTGCTTCTTGTCGCCCGCGGGGATGAGCGGAAAGACCACGCTGCCCTTCTGTTTGGAAGAGTCGAGCGGGATTTCCAGGCGTTGCGGTTCTTTGAAAATGAACGCGCCGCCCACGCCAAGCGGCGCCAACGAGGCATCGAAGCTGGTAAGCAGGATCGATGCGGATTTGACGGGCTTTTGCGTTTGAATCTCGACGCGCACCAGCGAACCGGCGATGCCCTCGATGTCGTCCTGGCCGGCGGGTCGGTCATAGGGGCGACCGGTGGGCGTGGTGCCGCAGAACTCAGGCAAGAGAACAAACGCGTCTTCTTTGACTTCCGGGCGCGGTTCATAACGGACCGTTCCAGGAGTGCGCAACCGCCCGTCGCCCAGCCAGGCGCCGTAGGTGAAATTGACGGACGAGGCAGGCACCTCGGCATAATAAGTGGCGGTTTCGCCCTCAGCCGCCGCGCGTTTGAGCGGCACGCGCGTACGGGCCATGTCGGAGCGTTCCCATTTGATGACCAATTCGCCTTCCGGTTCCTCCGCCAGTCCTTCGCCTCTTGCCTTCACTTCCAAGCGCACCACTTCGCCCTTGGGCCAAACCTCGGGGCTGGCGACGTCCAAATAAACGCTGCGGGGAATCTCGACGTCGGCCAACAACTGCCTCGATAGAAGCGTCGGAAAGAGCGCGGGCCAAACGAAAAAGGGAGCGGCGAACAACAACACTGCCGGGGCGAGGAATACCAGGCCATTGACGAAACGGCGATTGTCGACGACTTCGCCGAAGTCGACGCCTTTGGCTTGCTCCTCCGCCTCCTTCGTCATGACGCCGATCAATTCGCGCGACATGCCTTCGTGTCGAGAGTCGGGGCGATTCAGTTGCACGGAGGAAATCAAGCGATTCTTGAATTGCGGGTTCCTCGCTTCCACCCAGAGCGAGAGTTCGTCGTCCGGCAAAGGCCGCGACAGGGGAATCATGACCAGCGCGACGATCAATGCCGCGGCCAGGATTCCCTGCCCCGCCAACAGGCCGACGCGAATGGGCCAGGCCGTTTCCTGGAAACGGTCGATAGTCCAATCGATCAAGCAGGCCAAGAGCAGGACGACGAGCGCGACCGCAAGCACCCGGCAAAGGCCCCACGCGAAGCGCTGAAACCTTTCCCGGCCACGCAAGCCGGCCAACTTATCGGTAAGGATGGGAGGAACCATAGTTTATCGGATCGTTAGGGATACTTGAACTTCGGGTCGCGTCACGCCAGGAACTAACTCAGATTCGAGAACTTCCGCAACAGCCATTCGCAGGTGATGACGGTCAAGAAAATCGCCAGCACCAGCCAATTCCAGAGCAACACCTCTTGTTTGCGTGTGAATGGAACTGTGCGTTTTTGAATCGCGTCTGGCAGATAACGCAGATCTTCCTCGCGATAGAAACGCCCGCCCGACGCCTCGGCGAGATCGCGCAGATCCTTCTCCGCCATGCCGGCCGGGTCCAATTCATGCCGCCAACTGCGGATCGAGACGGGAGACTCTTTGTCCTCCCCGATGGCCTTCAGGTCGATGCGCGCCGGCGGATCGACGCGGAGCGGAAAGCGCGACTCCTCCGGATTGGTGAGCACTACCTCGTATTTGCCGGGCCGATTCAGGTTGACCGACGCCAGGTAACGGCCGTCTTTCTGCCGCAGGAACTTGACGGTTTCGCTTTCCGCGCCGCCCTTGCCGGCATCGAGCGATTTGAGCGTCGCCTCGACTTCTTCGTCCTTCAGGGGCAGGAAATCTTTATCCAGGAGCCTCGCATAAATGCGGGTTTCCTTGTCGAGAAACGCTTGGCCGCCGACAAGTTCCATCTGCACGCGGCGCGAGGAGGCCCCGAGCGTCGACTTGCCCAATTCCAGGAGAATCTGGCCCCAGAAGCGCGTGAAGTGTTTGTCCTCGACGTTGTAACGCCAACGCCAGGTTTCGTCGCTGCCCAAGAAAAGAACCTGGCCCAAATCACCGTAGTAATGGCCGACCAGAAGGGGCATTGGCTTCTCGCCCATCTTGGCGCGGGGATTGACCATCAGCACTTCGGCGCCGGCGCGGACATTTTCGACGGGATAGAACCAGTGAAAGCCTTTGAGCGAATCCCATACGCGCTGATTCTCCTCGAAACTGTCTTCCAAAAAGAGCATCGTGGCCCGGCGCAGGCCGACTTCCGTGAGCGTGGCCGGGAATTCCTGCGTGCGTTCGTCCGGATTATTCACCGTAGCTTTTTTGCTAACGATGACGGGCAGGACTTCCTCAAGCGGCGTGCCGACGTAGGCCGCGGGCATCGCCTGGCGACCCGCGATGGCGATTAGGCCGCCGCGCTTCTGCACGAATTCCTTGATCCACTCCATCTGTTCTTCGGTCAGGTGTCCCTTGTCGCCCTTTTTGAGAGGCACGTCGCCCAGGATGATGACGTTGTAGCGGGCGTCGAAGAACTCCTTGCGCGTGCGTGGAAATTCGCTCATAAGCGGGCCGGTCCGTGTCGTTTCCCGATCGGCCTGAAAGAGCAGGAACGACGGCTCGATGCGGCGATCGCGCAGCATGGCCTGCTGCAGAAACTTGAACTGGAAGCGCGGACTGTTTTCGATGTAGAGCACTTTGATCTTCTCATCCACCAACTCCACTTCGGACTTGACGAAGTCGTGATACTTCTTGTCGCCCTGCACCTTCAAATCGATGACCAAGTCCTTCCGCAGCGATTTGCCTTCTCCTTTGGGCACCTCGAAGGTCAACTCGCGGCGAAGATCCTCGCCTTCTTCCGCGGGAACCTCCAACTTATCCTTGTCCTTGCCTTTGTCCTTCAGCTTGAGCGGCACACCGCCCAGGGTCGCGGTGATCTCGATGATCTCCTTGCCCAGTCCCTGGCTTTGGAATTGCAGCGGCAGCGTGATCATGTCGCCTGCGAAAACGGTGTCGGGCAGATGCACATGCTTGAGGCGCAATAGACCCGGATCGGCGGCGCCCAGACCGACGATGTGGATCGGCGTCTTGTGCCAATCGGGCGCGACGTGCGCCTCGCTCGCCTCGCCGGAACCGGTCTTGCCGTTGAGAGCGTTCAGATCCTGGATGAGTTCGGAGAGGGCGAATTTGCTGTAGTTGTCACGACCGTCGGTGAAGACGACGAGAGCCGCGGGAGGAAGGGCGTTCTTCTTTTGCAGCGATTCGCGGATGACGTCGACCAGGGCGGTCTTGGCTTCATTGCCCTTGACGCCTGCGAGAACGCGATCTTGCAAAGGCTTTTCTTCGCCCTTGTTCGCGGGATCGCCCAGGCCGCGCAACTGCGTGCCGAAGAGGAAGGGTTGGACGACGCCGCGTTTTTCCAGACCGCCCAGCAGGTTCCATTCGGGATGCTTGAGCATGGCCTGAAACGAGTCGAGGCGCGAAACGTCGGCTTTGTATTCTTTCTTGACCGCATCCTTGGCCGCGTCGCTGGTGAGACCCGCGACGGCGGGTAGTTTGTTTTGCACGATCAAGACGCGGGCTTTGTCTTCCTGCGTCACCCGGCGATCCACCAGTTGCAAGCTTTGGCTGTTATCCAGAAGCACGGAGACGGGGCATTCCTCCTCGCCGCTGAAGACGACCAACAGCATCGGTTTGAGCAGCAGGAATATAAGGATCGCGATCAAGGTCGAACGCAGCAGTGCGCCCAACACGCGCCGCGGCCAGCCGAGCGTTCCCTTTTCCTGAAAGTAAATGAAGAACGACCAGGCAATGCCCAGCGCCAGGAGAATGATGCCCACCCAAAGGGGAATCAACTCGCGGAAGCTCACCTGCCAATCGGTGAGTTCCATGTTTTCTTCGGGCCGAACGCCAAGGAGGTAAAAGAAGGTATTCATTTATTTGATTTCGATCACGATGCGGAATATTTGGTTACGATGCCCTACCACCCTCGACTGCACCAATACGCGAGGCCCGTTTCGAAGAACACGAGGGCGAGGACGGCGAACAGCAGCCATTTGGCCCAGGTCATGTCGAATTCGTGAGCGGTTTGTTCGCCGCCGACGACGGATCCGTCGGGCAGCCAGTGCGTCGGCGCGAAACGAAGCAGCGCGTCGATTTCCTCGCGGCTGTAACTTTCGAGGTTGTCGCTTTCACGCAAATCGGGCAGGACCGCGAGGGGGACGCTGGTAACACGGCCTTCCTCCTTGTCGCCCTTAATTCCGCTTTCATTGGTTTTGAGTCGGTAAACACCCGCCGACGCGAAATCCGACAGGATAAGCTTGCTGCGTCCGTCCGTCTTCTCGGCCGCCCCCAGGCGCGTTTCCTTGCCGTCCGGGCGAACAAGGCTATACGTTCGCGTGTCCTTTTCGTCGGGCGTCCAAACCAGGCTTTCCCCCGCGACGACGTTGTAGGCTTGTGTCTGGCGTTGCAGGAGATGCGCGAGCGTGCTCTGGATAAAGGGGACATACATGTGTCCCAGATAGCGGGAGAAAAAGTTCCAACTCGGTTCGCTTGTTCCCTTCTTGACGCCCTGATCGGCAGACGTCGTAACGAACACGACCTCGCCCGCGCCGACTTGCCGCACCGCGACTGCCGGGGCGCCGTTGTCATACCGCAAGGCGACCACAACGGGATCGCTTTCCTTTTTCTCTTCGGCGTCCGGCGTCTTTTCATCCTTGCCGTCCTTCGCCTTGGCGACTTCTTTCGCCTTCGCGAGTTCCTTTGCCTTGCCATCCGTGCCGGAGCGCTTTTCCAGAGGTTCGTCCAGGTCGAGATACTTCCACACGGTTACGGCATCTAGATGGCGCAGGGTGTCATCGTCCTTGAATCGCAAATAGGCGGGGATGTTCGCGCTTTGCCGGCTCAGGTTGACCGGTTCCTTGCCGCGGTCGACGACGCTGCGAATCGGATAAGGCAACAAGCCGTGGCGCGTGCCGAGCAGCCGATTGTAGTCGTCGACATTGACGCGATCGCCGGCGAAAATGAGCAAGCCTTTGCCGGAGCGGACGAAGCGGGCCAGCGCGTCGAGGAAGGCGTCGGGCACATCGTCCTCCCCGCGCGCCAATTCCTTGGGCACGGGGCAATTGACGAGCACGCACAGCGCGGAGTTGTCCAAATCGGCGGGCGAGGCCAATCGGGGCGGCACGAGTTTGGGAACCAGATGGTGCGTGTCCTTTTCCTTGTCGTGATCGGGCACCATGGCATGCAGCAAATAAAAACTGGACGACTTCTCGGCGTCGCGGGTGTCGATGTTGCCGTCGACGATGAGCACTTGCACGGAGTCTTTGACTTCCAAAACCATGTCGTGCCGGTTGTCACCGGGGAGATCATCGCCGGTGACGCAAGCGGTGAGCACGTGCAAACCGGGTTTGTCCATAACGCCGGCGAGCGTCACAAGCCGCGTTTCGCCGGGTTCGAGTTTGGCGAGAGAGGTCGTCTCCAGAACGCGCGGCCCCTCCTTGGCGTCGATCTTCTTTCCCGTCAAAAACTCCTGGATTTTTTCTTTTTCGCCGTCGACGAACAGGCCGACGCGCAGATCGGTCAGCGTCTCGGCGCCGGTGTTTTTGAGCAGGATGGAATAACCGAGGCGTTCGCCCGGACGGGGGACCGGCGTCTGCGGGGAGATGCCGACGATGGCGACATTGCGGAGTTTTTGAGCCTGGCTGTGGACGAAGCGAATGCCGATCTGGTCCTTGACGCCTTCGAGCGTTTGGGCGATGTTGCCCGCTTGAGTTTCCAGGGCCGGCTTCTGCATGTCGCTGAAGATGTACAATTCCTTGCTTGGGGAGTGTCCTTGCTCCAGGATCGCGACCGACTCGGCGATGCCTTTTTGCAGGTCGGACGCCTGGCTCGTGAGCGTGATTTCATTGACCAGCTTGCGCGCGGTTTGCAGGTCGTCAGGCAGATAGGGGCCATGCACGGTCGCGCGATCCGAGC
>Ga0163144_10004920_pt1 | contig 29904 bp, 30 predicted proteins | sample OliLak19BULKMAT1_FD_123175 | JGI IMG/M metagenome (GOLD analysis project Ga0163144, IMG submission 123175) | Freshwater microbial mat bacterial communities from Lake Vanda, McMurdo Dry Valleys, Antarctica - Oligotrophic Lake LV.19.BULKMAT1 | ecosystem: Environmental > Aquatic > Freshwater >...
ATAAATGGTTGTCATTCGTTTACGCACCGAATCAAAAGGCACTTCATGTTGGCGTTTAAAATCCGTCAACCATTTTTGGTCGTAGCTTTTATTTTTTCTGGCATATTCAACCAATGCAACTTCAGTTGGGTCACCTTTGAGTTTATTACTTTCATCTGCGACCACATCGTGGTTCAGTTCCATCGAAAGCAACAATAATTGCTCTGTTGAAAACTCATTTATGGTTTCTGCTTTTGGTGAAATCCATGTATCCATCACCGTCATTTTATTTTGAGTGATGGTTCCTGTTTTATCTGAGCAGATATAGGTAACAGAACCCAAGGTTTCAACGGCAGGCAATTTTCGGATGAGTGCATTTTTACGCACCATTCGTTTTGCACCCAAGGCCAAAGCAATAGTGATAACTGCGGGCAACGCTTCTGGAATAGCAGCTACTGCAACAGAGATGGCAGTGAGCAACATCTGGATAGGGTCTTCGCCACGAAGCAAACCTGCACCGTAAATAATTGCACATATAAAAATTACGACAAGAGATAATTTTTTCCCAAAGTCAGCTAATCGTTTTTGAAGTGGGGTTTTAGTTTCATCTTCTTGCAGCATCTGAGCTATCCGACCAATTTCGGTCTTCATTCCCGTTGCTACTACAATGCCTTCGCCTCTTCCATACGTTACAATGGTTGTTTTGTAAGCCATATTGAAGCGGTCGCCTAGTGGTGAATTTTCTGTCGCTATTTCATCTGTATTTTTTTCTACAGCATTAGATTCTCCCGTCAACGATGCTTCTTCAATTTTTAAGGAGTGCGCTTCGGATAGGCGAATGTCTGCCGGAACTGACATTCCTGCTTCCAGGACTATAATATCCCCTGGCACTAATTCGGATGCAGGAAGTTGGATGATATTTCCTCCTCTGCGAACGGTGGCATTAAATGCTGACATTTTTTTTAATGCCTCCATTGCCTTTTCTGCACGGTATTCCTGCACAAAGCCTATGATGGCATTGAGCAATACAATGATTAATATTACAATGGCATCTTTTAAATCGCCAACAGCAAAAGAAATTGCTGCCGCTAATAGCAGAATAATAACCATTACATCCTTAAATTGATGCAGCAATAAAACGAAAATTGAAATTTTCTTTTTCTCGTTCAGCTCATTTTTTCCGTATTGTTTTTGTCGCTCATCTGCTTCTGCAGCATTCAATCCCTGCTGACTTGTGTTAAGTAATTTGTAGGTTTCGGAAATGGGTAATTGGTGGTGGTTCATGATGAAAGTTTATATAAGATGACCATATTAAAAATGTAAATAATTACTATGAGCAAAGTGTCCCATGCAAGAAAAAAAGGTTTGTTTTTTGAGCGATAGGTTAGCCCTACAATGGCAATTGCGGTCATGGTAATTATAGAGAATACAGAAACGATGTGGCTTTCTGAGGCATCAACTAAAATATGTCCTTTTCTGTAAAAAAAGTTGCCAATTGCCAAAATGAAAATGTTAAACAAATTACTACCTAATAAATTACCTACAGCCATATCAATAGCCCCCATTCTAATTGCTGCTACCGAAACAGCCACTTCAGGAAGCGATGTAGATGCGGCTAATAAAAGTGTTCCTGTAAATGATTTTTGAAGTCCGGTTTGATTGGAAATTTGTTCAGCAAAATAAGGGAGTAGCAATGCAGCCCCAATAACAACTAAAGCGTTTACCGAATACCAAAAAATAACTTTTTTGAGAGTTGTTTTATTTTGTAACTCCACTAGTTTGGATGGAATACTTGGTGTTGGGTGGTTTTTATCATGTTGATAAACCAACTTAATTGAAACCAAATAAATGCCAATAAAAACAATACTGCTTATCCCAATCCAATCAATTAGTTTGAAATCATAAGGCAAAAACAGACCAATACCTACAAAAGAGAACAAAACAATACCCAATGCACCTGCAAGTACATGGCTTTGTGAAGCAACAGAGAACAAGGTTGTTTTTTTGGAAAATACATCTAAAAGTGACAGGATGGCTAGGTTAAACACACAACTTCCTAATACATCGCCCACTGCAAAATCGGCAGATTCTATGATGCTTGCTGAGCTTATACCAACAAACAATTCGGGCAAACTGGTTACCGAAGCCATCATAATTAAACCAAACCATGCCTTACCCATGCCATTTAATTCGGCCATTTGGTCACCGTAATGAGCTAATTTAGTACCGCTGAAAAAAATCACAGCAGCACAAAGTAAAAATCCAAGTATTGTTAATAGCATAGCGACAGCGTATTATATTTGAAAGGCATAGTCATTAGCATTTTGCGAACACCTTGAGTAATCTATTGGGACGATGATGGGTTTCATCTGTATTTATTTTTTAATTGTGAGCAAAGGTATGCTTGCATGAAAAGCCATTTTACGGGTAACACTTTTTCCAAAGAACTTTTCAAAGAATGTGAGATCATGTGTAAATATTGTCAGTATATCGGCTTTAACAAAGGTAATAAATCCATCAATGTAATCTGTAATTTCTGCTTTTAACTTTTTTGCAATAGCTGCCGCATAAAGGACTGCCGCTTTGGACAGCTTTGAGAAATCGGTAGGAACGAGAATTTTCATTTTATTTGTTTTTATGAATATTATTATTTTTAGAGCTACTCTTGTTATTTTCAGCAGAAGAAGTCTGCTTGCTTCCCATCATGAGCAGAACAACAAACCCAAGTGTTGCAGCTGTAACAGAAGCAATAATAATTCCTAATTTTGCTTGGAGAATTATTGCAGGATCGGTAAATGCAAGTTCTGAAATAAAAAGCGACATGGTAAAGCCAATACCTGCAAGCAACGCAACTCCGCAAATATGTCTCCAGTTTACTCCACTCGGCAATACTGCAATTTTTGTTTTTACAAGCAGAAATGAAAAACCGGCTACACCCACAAATTTACCCAATACCAAACCCAATGCCACCCCGATTGTAACCGGGTGTAGCAACGAAGAAAAAGTTTCGCCTGACAATTCTATTCCTGCATTGGCAAGTGCAAATAACGGAACCACTATAAAAGCAACAAGCGGATGCATGGCCTGCTCAAGTCGCTGAAGAGGTGTTTCGGCATGGATGCTGGCTGTCTTAATTTCCTGAATAATATGAAGTTGTTTGTTAGTTATCAGTTTGCTGTCGTTGGGGTCCACTTTCTCAAACCATTCAGTGAATCCTTTCAATTTCTTAATGAAACCGAGTTCATCAATTTTTGTCCTTGCGGGAATGGCAAATGCCGCCAGCACACCGGCAATGGTAGCATGCACACCTGACAGTAAAAATGCAAGCCACAATCCGCCAATTCCAACTATACCATAAAACAAAGTATTTCTAACTCCAAGATAATTAGCCGCAATCAGGGTTGCCATAAAACCACCGCCAATAGCTAAATTCATAAAAGAAATATCAGAAGTATAAAAAAATGCAATAACCAGTACCGCACCCAAATCATCGGTAATAGCAAGCGCTGTAAGAAATAATTTGGTAGAAACCGGAACCCGTTTGCCAAGTACAATCAGCACACCTAAAGCAAAAGCTATATCGGTAGCCATCGGAATCCCCCAACCCGAAGAAGCTGAGCCATGTGGGTTAAGTCCGATAAATATTAATGCGGGAACCACCATTCCGCCTATGGCAGCGCCAATCGGAAGTGCAGCTTTTTTAAAAGTTGAAAGTTCCCCGCCAATTATTTCGCGTTTCAATTCTAGACCCACCACAAAAAAGAAAATTGACATCAGCCCATCATTAATCCAGTGATGCAATGTTTTTGATACTTCAAAATTTCCAAAACGTATGGTGAAATGTGTTTCCCATAAATGATAATAGCTTTCTTTCAGAGGAGAATTCGCCCATATCATAGCGATAACGGCACACATAAAAAGTAATGCTCCGGCCACAATTTCATTTTTCAGAACACTATTTATGGGTTTTAGTAAAATATCTATTTTAGATTCTTTCATCGCTTAAAAATGTTAGCCAATTAATTGTCTGTTAACTTTTGTCATACTTATTTTTTATGTTGAAACTGAGAAATACCGTAACTTCTTGCTATTTGGAATTATCCTGCTAAATCTCATTAACTGGAAGAGCCAATAAAGGAATTCGAGTATGACAAGCCATCTTCTTAGTTAAACTACTATGAAAAAAGCGGTCAATAAAACTTTTACGCTTGATAGTAGTCACCACAGTTAAATCAATTTTTTCTTTTTTAACTAGGTTCGAAATACACCGTTCTGCATCATTCCCTTGGTGTAAACTAAACTCTTTGTTTCTTTTCTTCAATGAACTATTGATTGTTTTTTTGAAAGCTTCCATCAACTCGGTATCTTTCACAGAAGGTTTTCCTTTTGGGCTGATATGCAGGAAATGAATAGCTGCATTTTTTGTAACTGAAAACTGAAAAAGAAATTTGAGTGCAATCAAATCATGCAAAGCATAATTAGTTGGCATCAGCATTTTTTGAATTGGCTTGTATTTGTAATTTGAAGGAACAGCCAAAACTGGACACTCACTTTTGGCAATAATATCGGCAGTAACACTTCCTATTATTATTTCTTTTAAGCCACTTGCGCCAGTAGTTCCCATGATAATCAAATCAATTTTATTTTTCTTGCTGTACGAAATTATTTGTCGTGTTTCTGCTCCTTTGTCAATACAAATTTCTATCGCAACATCAGGAAATTTTTCATTCATTTTAAACTTTAGTTTTTCAATTCTGATTTTCAATTCCTGTTCGACTTTAATGATTTCTTTCCTATTATATTCAGGTGTACCTGATAAAGCACTATTAAAAGGGATAAAGGAGTGGTAGAAAATAAATTTAGCATTACTGCCTGATGCAAAATTTAAAGCATACTCAATCGCATTGATTGAAGCTTTTGAAAAATCAGTTGGAAGAAGGATTTTTATCATTTTCGCTAATTTATCTTATTGTTAATTTTTTTTCGGCTTTGTTTATATTCTCTATCCCTTTTATTAATGCATCTTGGTTAAATACTTCGGCACTAATTTTATAATAGCTATTAAACTATTTTTCGGATTTATTTTTCAGAGGTATAACCCCCGCCAACTCTCCGATTACATTTACTAATTCGCTACCAGATGGGATAACTATTTTCGCATTTGATTTTAATGAAATCTCAACGGTTTCCAATTTTTTTAATAGTTGTGCGTTGCCAATAAAGTATTTATCGGCAGCTTCATTGACCAATCTGATGGCTTCAGCTTCTCCTTCTGCCGTTAATATTTTTGATTGCTTTATTCCTTCTGCTTCTTTTATTTTCCCTCTCTTTACACCATCGGCAACCGTTTCTGCTGCTGTTGCATAATCTATTGCGGCAATTTTTTCATTCTCAGCTTTTACCACTTTATTCATCGTTTCCTGCACATCTTTTGGAGGGTCAATTTGTTTTAGTTCCGTGCGAACTATTGTAATACCCCAACTTTTAGTTTCATCTGATAATGTTCTGTGAAATTCTGAATTGATTTTACCTCGTTCGCTATTCGCAGATTTAAGCGTAAGGGTTCCTATAATATTTCGGAGAGTGGTTCGGGCAAGATTGATAACCTGCGACTCATAATTATTTACGCTGTACTGAGAGTTTTTTACACTTTCTTCTTCTTCCAATACTTTAAAATAAACCACGGCATCTACGCTTGCATTCAAATTGTCATTCGTGATAATTTCTTGCGGCTCTGCATCAATCATGCGTTCGGTTATATTTACTAAAACCATTCTTTCGATAATCGGAATAACCCAATGAAACCCAGGTTTCGCAAACTTATCATAACGTCCTAAACGTTCAATTAAACCTCTTTGGGTAGGTCTCACAATTCTTATTCCACTAAAGAAGATAAAAATCAAAATGGCGATGATTACTAAAATTATTGTTGTCATTTTGTTGTTTTTAATTGTTTGAATTTTTAACCGTGTAAGTTACTCTTTTATTTTTATTTTCAGCTTTATTTATATTCTCAATTCCCTTGATTAAAGCATCTTGGTTAAATGAAATGCTGTCTATTCCCAATTCAACAAGAAACTTTGCAAATTCAGGATAATCACTTGGTGCTTGTCCGCATAGGCCTATCTTAATTTTACATTTTTTAGCTGTTTCAATCACACTTTGAAGCATCCATTTTACCGCTTCATTATTCTCGTCAAACAAATTGCTGATAATAGCAGAATCGCGGTCAATGCCCAGCGTGAGTTGCGTTAAATCGTTAGAACCGATAGAAAATCCATCAAACACTTTAGCGAATTTTTCGGCAAGAATTACATTGCTCGGTATTTCAATCATTACATAAATTTCCAACCCATTATCGCCCTGCTTCAATCCAAATTCTTCCATTAGTTTCACCACTTTTTCGCCTTCAGCAACCGCTCTGCAAAACGGTATCATGGCTTTTACATTGGTTAACCCTATATCATTGCGAACAATTTTTATCGCTTCACATTCCAATCGGAATCCCTCACGATACAAATCGCTGTAATATCTTGATGCTCCTCTAAAACCAAGCATCGGGTTTTCTTCATGTGGCTCAAATTGTTTTCCGCCAATCAAGTTTGCGTATTCATTGGTTTTAAAATCACTCATCCTTACGATTACGTCTTTTGGATGAAAAGCAGCTGCCACAAATGCAATGGCTTGCGAAAGTTTATCAATGAAATATTCCTTTTTATCGGGATGGTTTACCGTTAGAGTTTCTATCTCTTGTTTTGCTTTTTCATCTTTCAGTTCATCAAACTTAACCAAAGCCATGGGGTGAATTTGAATAGAATCATTGATAACAAATTCCATCCGCATTAAACCAACTCCCTGATTAGGATAAAACGAAAGTTGCAATGCTTTATCGGGATTGGCCAAAATAAACATGGGTTTCGTTTTAGGAATTTTTGTGTTTACAAGGTTGATTTCATTTTCTTCCCAGGTTAATTTTCCTTCAAATACTTGTCCTTCATCGCCTTCGGCACAAGAAACGGTTATTAATTGTCCGTCTTTTATTTTTTCGGTAGCATCGGTTGTTCCTACCACTGCAGCAACACCGAGTTCGCGTGCAACTATGGCTGCATGGCTTGTTCTACCGCCTTTATTTGTAATAATGACCGATGCTTTTTTCAGTACAATGTTCCAATCGGGATTGGTAATATCCGTAACCAATATTTCGCCTGCTTGCAATTTGTGTGCTTCGGCAGGAGAGGCTAAAACCCTAGCAACGCCTGACATTATTTTGCTACCTACTGCCTTGCCTGTGGTAATTAAACTTCCTTTTTCGGTTAAACGATATTCTTTAAAAGAAACATTTTGGGTTTTATTGTGAATGGTTTCTGGTCTTGCCTGAACAATAAAAAGTTCATCGGTAATGCCATCCTTTGCCCATTCAACATCCATTGGCATTTTGTAATGTTCTTCAATTTTCAAACACCATTCAGCTAGCGTTTCAATTTCAGTATCAGATAGCACGAACAACAATTGTTTTTCAATGGGCGTGTCGATATTTTCAATGGTTTTGTTGCCTGCATTTTGCCCTTTGGCATACACCATAGTTTTGGTTTTACTGCCTAGCTTTTTGGTAACTAAGGATTTTTTATGGTTGCGAATGGATGGTTTAAACAAATAAAACTCATCAGGATTCACAGCTCCTTGCACCACGTTTTCGCCCAATCCCCAACTACCAGTTAGGTAAATCATGTTTTCGAAACCGGTTTCGGGTTCAATGGTAAAACCTACTCCTGCAGAAGCTAAATCAGAACGAACCATGCGTTGTACACCAACAGACAGGGCAACATGCATGTGTTCAAATCCATTGTTTATTCTGTATTTTATTGCCCGATCATTAAAGAGTGATGCGAAACATTTTTGACAAGTATGGAGTAAAACTTCATCGCCTTTTATGTTTAAAAATGAATCGTGCTGGCCAGCAAAACTGGCGGTGGGCAAATCTTCGGCTGTGGCACTGCTTCTTACAGCCACTTCAATTTCAATTTTATGTTCTGCATATAAATTCCGGTAAGCCAATTTTATTTCATTTGCAATTTGTTCTGGAATAACTGCATTAAGCACAAGTGCACGGGCTTCTGAACCAATTTCCTTTAGATTAGAAAATTCTTTCAAATCAATTTTATCCATTAAATCGGTTAATTTAACACGAATATTATTTTCGTCTAAAAACAACCAATATGCTTCTGATGTAGTTGCAAAACCGTCTGGAATTTTAATGCCTTTGGGCGAAAGTTGATTGAACATTTCACCAAGTGAAGCGTTTTTACCGCCAACCAACGCCACTTGGCTATTGGAAAGCTGATTGAAGGGTAAAGTGTATTTTTTCATGGTTTTAGTCTTTGATTAGCTATTGATGTCAGTTGTCGTCGTTTCTCAATCAAATATTTGGTTAAGAAAAATATGATAATCGCCGTGATGGAACTTAAAAGTAAAGAGCCTACAAGCATCGTAAGTCCTAATTCTCGTAGATTTTCAGTCCAGTGACTTAATTCAAATGTTACTTCGCTGTGTATGAATAATGCCCCAATTTTATAACTGAAGAATAGCCAAAAAGGACTTGTTAATGGATTAGAAATAAAAGCACCACTAAAGGCGGCAATTAAGTTAAACTTCATAAATCGATACATAATGATTACTAAAGGTGTGCTTAAACCAAAAGTTGGAAATACGCCCCAAAATGCTCCTATTGCCGCACCTAAGGCAATCTCATAAGAACTGCCACGGGCATAATATATTTTCAGAAAACTTATTTTAATTTTTCGTATTATCTGTACGAAAATGTTGTGTTTTTTCGCTTTCACCAATTCTGTTTTTATTTGATTATTAGTATTTTTAATCAGCTTTGATACCATTTTAATTTCTGTATCCCAAGTATTCACCATTTTAATATCCTTAGAAAGATTCAGATGTATATTTTGATCTATCAAACATTGCCATATTTCATACAATTGCATTTCAATTCCCAGAATTTTAAAATGTTTAGTCATCGCATATAAATTAATGACGATAAAAGAACTAACACAACATAAAATCCAACAATAAGCAAGTTAAATTTTAATATTCTTGATTCTGAAATATTTTCAGGAACTATAGATTTTACCATAATGATATTTTGCAGGGAAATAGCATTTCCTACTGCACTTCCTGTGTGAAGCATCGCAGTTAATAGCGGTTGTTGAGAAAGAGTTAATCCACTCAAACTTCCTACAAAAAGAAGATTACTCATGGTTGCACTTCCGGTAATGAAACTTCCGCTAATACCAATTAAGGGTTGAACCACAATTTGCAAAGGTTGATTCATTGAAGCAGTTAATGAGCTTATACTAACTGATAATGATGTTGCAATTAGTTGTGTGAAACAAATTAGCAATAGTATGGTGATGGCTGGAATCCGAATTTTATGTAGTGCATCCTTTATCAATGTAAAAAGCTGTATGCCAAAATTTTTCTTGTTGAAGAAAAATAAAATAATTATTGAGGCAATAATAAAAACAATTCCGGGCTGATAAAACGAAACATCTTTAATGTCAGGATATAAAGAAAAGTGAACGTTTTGAGAAGCAAATTTCCATAACAGTAACAAAACTATAAAAAACAAATAAGGAGAAAATGTATTCCACCAAATTCGTCCAGCTATTTTTTCATTAGTTGGTATAAATATAAAGACGAATAACAGCAGGCCAGCTATTCCTGCAACAACTGATGGAAATTCTATTGAGAACATTGCGGTGAGTGCAAAGGGAACATAAAAACAAAACCCAGCTCCTAAAAGCATTTTCCATTCTTTTTTCCAGCTAATTTTTAATCGCTCCGTTTTGGACAATAGATAAGTTAACATAAATGGTATTACCAATGCAGGTAAAGCATTTATAATTGTTGTTATTGCTACTACTTCATCAGGTTCATTTATTCCCAATCCAATTCTTAACGGTGTTCCTAATGCTCCAAATAAAACGGCAGTTGTGTTTGCTGCCAATGGCAAAACAATAGCAGAAACTGGTTTAAATCCTATTGTAAGCATAAGTGGGGCTATAAGTAATGCTGGTATGCCAAAACCCGCAATACCTTCCATAAAACTCCCCATAAAAAAACAGAGTATAATTGCCAGAGAAATGTGTGAAGAAATTATAGAAACGCTTTCTGTAAAAGGAATAAAATGTTTATGAACAGAAAGAGTATTATAAAACAGGTAAGCCCCGAATATTAATAGAATGAGTTCCGTCCAAATAATCAAGGCATTTGACAGCTCAAAATAAATTGCGTTGCTTTCTGATGAAAATAAAAATTTTGAAACAAGAACTACAATAACAGCTCCCAATGCTCCAAGCCATAATTTTCGGAAAATAAATACTCCAGCGAGTAAACACACAAACGATAGAAGGAGGATTAGGTTATTCACAATAAATTATCCTTTGATTATTGCACTGCTAAGTGCTAAAGAGTCCCTCATTTTTTGTTTTAATTATTATTAATTGATTGAGTTTCCAATTTTAATGGTTTAAATTTAATTGGAAACTATTTTAGTTTTATAATACGGTGTTCCTTTTATAATTCCCATAGCATTATTTGTTTTGTTTATTGATGTCTTGGCATCCTTCTCAATTCCTGTCAACGCCCTAATTGCATCAATTGTTTCTGGTATTACAATCGCTTGATTGAAAACCTGATAATTCAAATACAGGTCGTTTCCATTTACTTTAAGACTATCTACCCACAAACCAACTTCCCACATGTCACCGCGTGGACGACCTAAATCATTCATTAATTCAAGAGTGCTATTAAGAGCCGTTAATCCATCACTTTCCCTTAAAAATATTACTCTTGATGTTGCTTCGAAAATTTTTAATACATCTTCCTTTGTAACTGGTTTATTTAATTCAATGTGCCAAGTATGAAAATGACTTATTGTATGTGAAGCTGACAATGCAACAGTGGTTATATTAAGTTCAGGAATTACAGTTTGTGCATCTGGGCCTTGGTGAGATGGGATATTTACTTCAGGAACAACAGTATTCATAATTCCAGAAAAATCTGATTCCCACGGATCGGTTGCTCTACGCACCAAAACACCATGTGCTTTTTTAAGGATACCTGCATTTTTTAATGCCCCCAATATTCTTACTATGCTTGTTGTATTGCAGGAAACAACTCTTGTAGAATTTAAGCCAATTGCTGAATCATAGTTTGCTTGCGCTACAAAAGAATGTCCTGTCATAGAATGTTTTTCGCCACCTTGTACAATAGATTTTATACCTGCGTTTTTATACACTTCAAAGTTTTTAATAGCAATTTTTTTGGGGGTAGCATCGCAAATGATATCTGCTACTTTTAATAAATCATCTAAAGTTCCGGCCACAGGAATCCCTTCTTTTTGCATAGCGTTATACGATTCTGGTGTTGAAGCAAATATTGAAAGATTCTTATTAAGAGCTACTTTGATTCGCCAATCTGTTATCACATCACTTATTCCGATTACTTCCATGTCGTTCTGCATGTTAACGGCATCGGCAATTCTTTTACCAATAACGCCATATCCGTTAATAGCTACTTTTATCTTTTTCATACTACGTTTGTTTTAAACATTGTTTTTATTTATTTCTATTAAGTCTTTTTATTGTAAAGAGCCAAGAATTATGGTATGATGAATTTCTCGAAAAAAAATACTCTGGTAAGTAAACACAAAAAAGATAAAAGGAGCATTAGGTTATTCATAATAAATTAGCCTTTGGTTATTGCACCTTTTACCATTATAAATTCCAAAATATTTTCGGTATCCAATGTTCCCACCAATTTGTCGTTGGTGAACACTGGCATCAATGTTTTGTGCTGCTGCATCAATTGCCACGCTTCTTCTAAGGGCATTTCAGCTTTCAGAAGTAATAATTCTTTATTCATCACATTGTGAATGATTGAATTTTCTCCCTTACTGCTCAATGCTTTGATTATTTCATCGCGGTTTAAAGTTCCAACTGCTTGCCCATTATCTGTCACTAAAAAACTTTTGGATTGCCCGTTAAGCAACATGGTCACGGCCGATTTAATTGTTTCACCAGAATAGATTGTTTGATATTCTTTCATCAATACATCGTTTACGGTAAAACCTTTCAATATAGATTTTTTTTGTGTGTATTCAGCTTCGGCCTGTGCACCAAGAAAAATGAATAAGCCAATGAAAATTAAAAATGGATTTGAAAAGAAACCAAGAATAACAAAGCCAATGGCAAGCAGTTGACCGATGCGGGCTGCTATTGCTGTGGCTTTGTGCCGTTCCATTTTAAAAGAAAGCAATGCTCTTAATACTCTTCCACCATCCATAGGGAAAGCGGGAATAAGATTGAACACTGCGAGCCACAAGTTAATGAACATTAAATTGAAAAGAAAATTCTCAGAGGTAATGGCAGACAGTTGCTTAATAGATGAGGTTACATCCGATGTAAAATGAACTATCGGATATAGTGCTGCAACAATGAGAATATTTACCAAGGGGCCCGCAATTGCCACAATCAATTCTTCTCTCGGCTTTTCAGGAATGGCTTCCAATCTTGCCAATCCACCAATAGGCAATAGGGTAATGTCTTTAGTCTTTATACCAAATCGTTTTGCAGCAAGTGCATGACCAAATTCATGTAGTGTAACACAAGCGAAAATAGTGAGGATGAATAAAACAGACCACATCGTTTGTTCTGCTCCAGAACCAGCCCGCATGTTTCTGAAAACAATCCAGCCCAATAGGATTAGAAATGTCCAGTGAATTTGAACTTTTATACCGAAGATATTTCCAAGTTGTAAAGAGTATTTCATTTTTGTTTTAAAATTAGTCCTAAATTTTTGAAATCACTTTACTCATTAAATAAGCTCAAAATTAAATATCACTATGATAAATGAATTACATAATGTCTGGAACTTCTTATATAATTCACACTTTTAATTACTTTGAAAATATCAATACAGGCACTTTAGTTGTATAGGTTAATTCTGCCGATTTACTTGGCAGGAATATACTTTCAAAAAACTCTTTTTCTCTCTTTGTAAACATAATTAATAGTTCAGGCTTTGATTTTTGTACATATTCTGCCACTCTATCTAAAAGAGAAAGTTCAAGATTGTTTTTTTGAATATTCAATTTAATATTCTCAAATTCTTTTGAGTTGAATAATTCTTTGTTTTTTTCAAACTTCTTCTTATCAAGCACAATTGATGAATAATGCAAAACTTCTATATGCAAATCAATTTCTGTTGAAAGTTTTGAGATTTTAAGTACTTCGTTTTTGAGGTTTTCAAAATCTGACAAATAAGTAGCTTTTTTCAGGGCTTTAGCTCTATAATGGCTTGGTATCACCATTACAGGAACTTTAGAATTATTCACTATATAGGAAGTATGTGTACCCATAACTTTTCTTAGCATACCAGCTCCTTGGGTTGCTATACATATAAAGTCTATTTTGTTTTTTTCAGCATAGATAATTATCTCTTTCTCGGCTGAAATAGAATTGTCCACAACAAATTTCACATGAGCAAATTTTTCTTTATCCATGCCAATTGTAGCAAAGATAAACTTTTTTAGTTCAGCAGTTAGACGCTCAATTTCTTCACCCTTGTAAGCCTTAAAAAAACATCACTCCATACTGTAGGTTTCATAATATGAATGGCATGATAGAATATTACTTCAACATTTCCTGTTTGCCTAGAAAGGGTTTGGGCAAATCTAATTGCTCCTTTTGAATTTGCCGAAAAATCGGTTGTTACTAAAAGTTTCATTTTTTTTACATTTTAATTGATCTCATTAATTGATTTTCCTTCGTTCTGCCACTGGTCTAAATTTTTTAATGTTGTGCTAACTATACCTTCTAGGGCTTCATTGGTTAAGAAAGCTTGATGTGCAGTTATTAAAACATTGCTAAATGTTGCAAGCAAAGCTAATGTGTCGTCTTGAAGAATTGAATGACTATGGTCATAAAAAAAGATACCTTTTTCATTTTCGTAAACATCCATACCAAAGGAACCAATTTTGCCAGATTTTAAAGCATTTAGTACCGATTGGGTATTCACAATGCCTCCCCGTGCTGTATTAATTAACGTTACACCATTTTTCATAAGAGAAATTTGATGTTCGTTTATCATATATTTTGTGTCATTATTTAATGGAAGGTTTAAACTAATAATATCAGATTGTTGACAAAGTTCGTCAAGAGTAGTATAGCGTAAATCGTATTTTGATTTTAGGGAACTATCTTCAATTTTATCATAACCAAGCAAATTACATCCAAAACCATGTACAATTTTTACAAACACGGAACCTATTTTACCAGTACCTATAATTCCGATTGTTTTACCATTGAGATCATATCCGGTTAAACCACCAAGACTAAAATCGTGACGTTTAACACGGTTGTCAGCAATTATTAATTTTCTGTTTAGCGCTAAAATCATAGCTACCGCATGTTCAGCAATGGCAAAAGGTGAGTATTCTGGCACATTTGCAACTTTTATTTTAAGTTCTGCCGCCTTTGATAAATCCACATGGTCGTAACCCGCAGAGCGTAAAGCAATATATTTTACTCCGTATGAATGTAATAATTGTAATACGACTTCATTAACTGTGTCAGAAGTAAAAATTGCAATAGCGTCAAAGTCTTTTGCCAAATGTGCGGTTTCTTTCGAAAGTTGTTCTTGAAAATAAACAAGCTCATGATTGCTGTTTTTTATTTTTTCAAAAAAAGGTTTGTCAAAACTGTGTATGCTGAATATTGCTATTTTCATTTTTTTCGAATTTTTAAATTTATGCTAGTTGTATCCTAATTATCCTGTCTTTTAGTCTTATGACTAACGTTTTTTATGTTGTTGAATATTAATCTCTTGCAAAAGTATAAAAAGTTAGCTTTGGAAGTCAATTTTATTGCGGAATAGGGTGGGTTTCTTGTAACGTCAGGCTGTCGAAAAACTCAATTTATTAAACAAAAATAAGCAATTTGCGAACAGATAAAAATAAAACTCATCTGAATCTGTTCGAAAAATAGCCTTTCTTAATTTGAAGCCAAATGCTTTTGCTGAGACGAATATTTTTAAAAACATAAAAGCAAGTTATAGCAATAGTATTTAATAAATAAACCAAAGCAATTTATTTAATTTACAATGATTAATGCCGATATAACAAAACAATAGTTCACTATAATACTACCCAAAAATAGGACCAGTAGTTAAGTTAAAAAAACACTTAATTTTACTATATAAAATGACAAAACAATCACAACGCAAATTTACGCCTGAATTCAAGGCGAGAGTGGCCTTTGAAGCGGCCAAGGATTTATTAACTTTGGCAGAATTGTCAAAGAAACACGAGGTAAGTTCTGTTGTAATTTCCCGATGGAAATCAGAATTTTTATCAAATCTTACGGTGGTTTTTGAGAAAACCACCTCAGAGGAGGAGGATTCAGAAAAGGTGGATATAGAGAAGCTCTATTCACAAATAGGGCAACTCAAGGTAGAGAATGACTTTTTAAAAAAAAGCTTAAAGAGACTGGGGATATGAGTACGAGAGCTGTTTTGGTAAAGCCAGCATCACAATTTTCTGCTGTTATACTGCAGCCCTTCCCTCTGTTAAAAGCGATACTGCTTCATTTCAGCACGAAAGTAAGAAAAAGAGATTCACGTTCAAAGTGCGTTCGGTGCAAGTTTGCAATGTCGCCGTGAGAAATGCTTGAAGGCTCTTTTTAATTTTTTTAGCGTTGGCAGGTTGTGTCGACAAAAAAATCAAAATGTGCTTTCAAATGTGTTTGCAATAGTTGTTGTGTCTGCCTGCTTATGAGATAAAGTACAGATTTTATTAACGGCTTTCTTGCGTTTTATTTTCTTTAGAAAGAATTAATCCTAATGAAGCGCTTTTTGTAAAATATGCCCAAGCCCAATTGATAAAAATAATGAGTTTGTTTTTCACACTTAGTATGAGCATTAAGTGAACAAATATCCAAACAAGCCATGCAAAATAGCCTTTAAAATGAATGAATGGTAAATCTACGACAGCTTTGTTTCTTCCAATGGTTGCCATTGAACCAAGGTCTCTGTATTCAAAGTCTTTTGTAGGTTTGTTTCGTTTTAAGTATTTCAAATTTTTCGCTAACAATTTTGCTTGGTTAATGGCGACATTTGCCAATTGAGGGTGTGCTTTAGGATAAAGAGCCGTTTCCATATAAGCAATATCGCCAATAGCAAAAATATTTTCGCTATCTAAAACCTTGTTAATACGATTTACTTTTAGTCGGTTGGTTGGCGTAATTGTTTCGGGAGCAAAGCCATCAATTTTATTTCCTGTAACACCTGCTGCCCAAATAACAGTTTTTGTTTTTATTGTTTCGCCTGTATTGAGTGTGAGAATATTTCCGTCATAATTTTTTACAAATGTTTCGGTGTAAATTTTCACACCCATTTTTTCTAAATAATTTCTTGAAGAAAGTTGAGCAGTATTGCTCATGCTGTTTAAGGTGTTTTTAGTTCCTTCAATCAATAAAATATTCAACCTTGAAAAGTCGATACCACGGTAATCTTTTGGCAAAACATCTAATTTTATTTCTGCAAATGCTCCCGAAAGTTCTACTCCGGTTGGTCCTGCGCCTACAATTACAAAGTTGAATAAACTTTGCTTTTCTTCTTCACTGGCTGAAATTATATTTTCAAATGTTTTCAGTATGTGATTTCGAATGGTAATAGCATCATAAGTTGATTTTAATGTGAGTGAATTTTCTTTGATGATTTCATTTCCAAAAAAATTGGTTTTGCAGCCAATAGCAATTACTAAATAATCGTAATCAAAATCTCCGATACTTGTAGTAATTGTATTTTTTGTTTTATCAATACTAATTACTGCTGCCAAACGGATTTGAACATTATTTTTCTTTTTAAAAATATTGCGAAGTGGAAATGAAATACTGGATGGTTCAAGCTGCGATGTTGCAACCTGATAAAACAAGGGTTGGAATTGATGGTGATTTATTTTATCAATCAATACAACATCAAACAGTTTTTCGTCCAATGTTTTTATGAATTGAATTCCTGCAAAGCCACCACCTACAACTATTATTTTCTTCTTGATTGTGTTAGCCATTTTGCCGTTTGATTTTTTAAATTTATCTACTTTCTTATCTGTTTAAATACCAAATAGAAATATTTAGAACAGTTGCAAATGATACCCAAAGCAAATACGGGATTTGAAGATAAGCGGCAACTGGTTTTATCGTTTTGAAAAGTGTAATCATGTAGATAATTAAAAACCACATAATCAGAATATCAATTACTGAAAGGAAAACTGTGTGAAAGGAAAAGAATAAAATACTCCACCAAAAATTAAAAAATAATTGAATGCCAAAAATCGCTAAGGCTTTTTGTCGGAGTTCGGTTTTGGGTGTGTTCCAGATTAAAAACATGGAAACTCCCATGAGTATATACAATGCTGTCCAAACAGGCCCAAACAAATAACTTGGCGGATTGAATGAAGGCTTGTTCAGTGAAGCATACCATCCAGCTATTTCTTTAGATGTGAATATTCCTGCTATGGAACCTAATCCTATTGGGAGTATAAGTGATACTGTAAGTTTGAAAAATTTTGCGGCGTTCATAATTAATATTTTTACCCTAATTTGATTTTAACTTGTTTTTAAAAGTATATATCACGCCTACAGAAGAGTAATGGAGCAAAGCAAAATTATATACCTCATCGTTATCTGCTCCTCCTTCAAGAATTCGATAACCTAAACGAACCATCAATTGGTTTGAAAATTTATATGTTCCAGCAAGCAGAACATCTTCTGCTCGACCTTGTGGTGCTGCCAAAGCGTCACCCTCAAAGAGTACGCCAATTTTATCATTTATTTTCCAATTGAGTCTGAAATTAATAATGGGTACAAACCCGACATTTTTTTTTGAATCGGAGAGTGCCTCGCTATTAAGAGCTATTTCGGCATCTCTTATTTTTGCTGTAAAGCCTAAACCAAATTCAAATTTTGACCTTTTTATAATATCATATCGGTAGGTTATCCTGTATGAATTAAACTTATAGCTTGCATTCAGGTAGGTATTCGAAGGGAAAGCTACACCTTGAAAATCAATTTGCTTATTTGTTAATCCATTTGACTTAACAATTAAAGGAGCATATAGTAAAGATACAGTATGCCTAGACTTTATTGTATATCCTGCTCTTATTCGAATAAAAGTGTTTGGTTTGGCATTCAAATCAGTTTTCAAGGAAAACAAAGTTCCCGAAGCACCTGGAATTCTAACATTATTGTAACCCGTAAAAACAGCACCAGACTCAATATCAATATAGGCTTGAGCATTCACGAGCGATGTAATGCTAAAGAAAATAATTACAAATAATGTTGATGATAAAGAAAATTTGTTTTTCACAAGGATAGATTTAGATGTAGTATTTCCATTTTTAAATTCATTTACGAATTACCCTCTTTGTCAGAAACAGAATCTAAAGAATTTAAAAAATTGCGTACATATTTATTGAATTCTTCCGGTTGTTCAAGATTGGAAACATGTCCTGCATTATCAATAATTTTCAAACTCGAGCCTTCAATATGCTCATGCATAAATTCAGATTGCACAACTGGTGTAACTGCATCTTCTCTGCCACAAATAATAAGTGTTGGAATGCAAATATCACTTAAGCTAGAACAGGTTTCGGAGCGCTCAGCCAAGGCAGTTATGCCTGCGATAATTATCTCTTTCGAATTTGCAAACACAACGCTACTGAGGGTTTCAACTAATTCCGTTTTATTGGTCAATGAATCAGGGTGAAAAATATTTTTAATAAATTTTTTATTAAACTCAGTTACGCCATCCCGGCTAATTTGTTCTATTGCCTTGTAACGATTTTCTTTTACTTCTGCTGTATCGGCAATGCATTGAGTGTCGCATAAAATCAATGCCTCAAAACGTTCTGGAAATTTTTTGATGGCATTCAATGCAATGAATCCACCCATAGAGAGTCCACAAACAATTGCTTTTTTAATATTTAATTTGTCCATAAACGCCATTAAATCTTCACTAAACAAATCAATACTTAGCGGTGACTCTTCATCGATTGATTTGCCAAACCCACGAATATCGCAAGCTATTATGCGATATGAAGATTTTAAACTATCAAGTTGCCCTTTCCACACCGACTTATCGAAAGGAAAGCCATGAAGAAATAGTATAGAAATGCTTCCTTCTCCTACATCATTATATGAAATCACAAAGTCGTTGACTTCTGTCAGTAAATTTTGATAAGAATTATCTAATTCCATCGTTACGATTTCAGTTATTGGTAAATTCTCAACTTTATTTGATGCCAAATTTTTAGCGTGATTGTTCTCATACTCTTCAAATAAGACTACAAGTGAATCGTAATAGGATGTTAAGGTTTTAACAGTTATTTCTGGATTTTCTTGATAGGGAACAGTGATGGGCATTTCATTCAGGTATTTCAGCAATTCAGGATCTCTTTCTCTGATTTTGTTAGTCACACCTAAAATCATTTCATTTAATTCTAATTCAGTTTTCATAATCTTTATTTAAAATATTTATTTTCTAATTAATTTATTTAAAAAGGGTCTGCTAATTCACTAATCCGGATTAGTTTTTTGTTTACAAATTCGTTAATACCCAATTCAGAAAGTTCTCTACCATAACCAGAACGCTTGATGCCGCCAAAAGGCAAATCAGCCTCTGTCCCTGTTGGGTGATTAATAGAAATCATCCCTGTATCAATTTGATCAGCAACTCGTTTTCCTCTTTCAATATCTTGCGTAAATACGCTACCACCCAAGCCATAAGGCGAATCATTGGCTAAATCAATTGCTGCCTGCTCATCTTTTACCCTAAAAAATGTAGCCACAGGTCCAAACAACTCTTCATAGTAAATGGGATTATCCTTTTGCATATTGGTAATGATAGTAGGCTCCATAAAAGCACCTTCTCTTTGTAACCTTTTTCCACCTAATAAAATTGTTGCACCGCCAGCAACAGCCTTTTGCACCTGCGTTGCTATTAGCTCTGCTGCTGCTTCACTACACATGGGGCCTAATTGTGTGGACGACTCCATAGGGTCGCCAACTACTAATTGAGAAAATTTAGTTTTAAATTTTTCAAAAAAAATATCTGCCACACTTTCTAACACAATAAACCTTTTAGAGGCAACGCAAGATTGCCCATTGTTGTTTATCCTGCCTGTTACAGCCCATTCTACAGTTTTATCCATTTCTGCATCTTCTAGTACAATAAAAGCATCGCTTCCTCCGAGTTCTAATACCGATTTCTTTAAATGTTTTCCTGCTTCTAAAGCTATACTTGCACCTGCGGCTTCGCTACCGGTAAGCGAAACTCCTTTTATTCTATTATCACCTACCAAGGCAGTTGCCCGTTTACCAGATATCAGTAGGTTGTTGTATAAGCCATCTGGCGCTCCTGCTTCTTTAAATAGTGCTTCAATTGCAACACCACATTGCGGTACGATGGAAGCATGTTTTACCAAAATAGTATTTCCTATCATAATATTGGGCGCTGCAAAACGGGCTACTTGATAAAATGGAAAATTCCAAGGTTCTACACCCAACAAAACCCCAATAGGTTTATGCCTTATTAGCGCTTGGCCATGTGTTGGATTCAGTATTTTATCAGCCAAAAAGCTTTCTGCATTATTAGCATAATAATCAAATATTTCAGCACTTAATTTTATTTCGCCTTCTGCATGTGCCAATAATTTACCCATTTCTAATGTTATCATCTTTGCTAACAAGTCTTTCTTCTCCCTTAGCAAACCAGCAACCCTGTGCAGTAAAGCTGCTCTCGATTTGAAATCGGTCTTTTTCCAACTTTCATAAGCACTTGATGCTTTTTCTAATACTTCATCAACCTCAATTTCTGTCATTTCAGTAAAAGATTCAATGACTTTATTTGTTGTGGGATTAATTGTTTGAATGGACATGTTTAAATTATTTTTTTAGAGAAATAAAATTGAAAATTATTTTGTGAAGATTATTATTCTTATACTTAAATTTGGTTTAGAACCTTTTTAAACACTTAAATGGTATGAACATATAATTTTTTGTATAATAAATACCTACACATGGTTCACGATTGCTTTTTTTTGAAAGTTGCCAGAGAAGTTGATTTTCAAAATTTCTACTTTTATTAAAAAAGATTTGCTTAATGAAACATACATAATAAACGGTTACACGCACGGCTACCATTTCGTTGGTCACTGCCTGAAGATTGGAAAACAACAGTGTTCATGATACCCGTTAAGCCAATCTGACATATTGTGTAGTTTCATTAAGCTAAATCAATAACTATTAGCAAGTTTTTTTTAACTAATTTGTTTTGATTTAATCTTCAGGTAATAACACTTTGTCAATAACATGAATTACTCCATTTGAAGCTGTAATATCTGCAGTAGCAACTTTGGCACCGCCCACAGTTACTTTTCCGTCTTTAACTGTTACTTTTAATTTGCCACCTTCTACGGTCGTTAACTCTTGTCCGTCTTTCAAATCAGCTGCGTTCATTTTTCCGCTCACAACATGGTAAGTCAAAATTTTAGAAAGTTTTGCTTTACTTTCTGGTTTCAATAATTTGTCTACCTCTGCTTGTATTGCAGAAAAAGCTGCGTCAGTAGGAGCAAAAACTGTGAATGGTCCATCGCCTTGCAAAGTTTCTACCAAGCCGGCAGCTTCTACTGCGGCAGCTAGGGTTTTACAATCTGTAGTTGCAATGGCAACAATGTCTTTGGTCATGGTCATTTCATTTTCCATTTTTTTATTTAAATTATACAAAGAATGAATTTTCTCTGCGGTACAAAATTCTATATAAACTGTGGTGCCAGTTTTACAAAATTCAGAGTAAGAATTGCATCATTCATACTTATTCAAAAAGCTAGTCGAAACCCAAAAACAGATAAAAGGGAATTGAACTAATTTCAATTCTCTTCCTACAAACCTTAAGTTTACTAAGGAACGATACTATAATACTCCCCAAAAATAGGACCAGTAGTTAAGTTCAAAGAACACTTAATTTTACTATAGAAAATGACAAAACAATCACGGCGCAAATTCACACCTTTTTCAGTAAATTAATTTTGCTACTCAAAAGGGAATAGCCCAAATTCTTTCTGCTTTGGAAGAGTTCAGGGTGCTCAAAAAATAGAATATTAAGACGTTTTTCATACTAAAATTTAAATTTTTCGTTAGCTAATGCAATAACTTAAATTAGGTAAAGGTGAAATTTCTAAAGATTAAGAAATATTCGTATCTATAATTTTTTAGCTTAAAAAGCTAAAATTTATTACTCAATATTTTTGGGATGGTTTAAAATATTTAATAATACTTTTTCTATTGGCATTAATTCTTTTTGTCCATCCAGCATTTCAATAACTTTTATTTCTGCTAAATATTTTTCCAATTTTTTTTCTTTATAGAGTTCCACTAAAATTGGATGAATATAATAGTTTTTACAAACGGTTGGAGTGTTGCCCAATTGATGTGACGCAATTTCAAAAGCTGCACGAATATTTTGATTCATTTCAGTTGCCGACTTAAAACTTCCAATTTCGTTTAATTCTGCCAAGGCGCTAATAGTTCCTGCCCATGTTCTAAAATCTTTTGCGGTAAATTCACCGCTTGTAATGTTGCTAATGTAATTATTTACCATACCTGAATCAATGCTGTGAATTATTCCAATGCCATCATAAAATTCAAAAAGTGCTTTGCCTGGAATGTCCTTGCATCTTTTTATAATACGCGCCAATGTTTTACTTTGAAGCGTTATATTGTGTAGTACTCCTTTTTTTCCTTTAAAGGAAAATTGAAGTTGGTTTCCTTTAACTACAACTTGCTTATTCTTTAATGTTGTAAGACCAAACGAACCATACAATTTTTCGTAAACCGCGTTACCAACACGTATATTTGTTCTTTCTAATAAACTTACCACTGCGGCTAATATTTTATCTTGCGGATAACCGTCTAAAGATAAATCTTTCTCAATCTGTTTTCTTATTGTGGGAATTAATAAACCAAATTCACGAAGTCGGTAAAATTTAGTTTGTTTTCTTATACAAATCCATAAACTGTGATACCTATATTGTTTTCTTTGGAGTGCGTCAATGCCAGTGGCTTGTAGGTGGCCATTTGTCTTTTTGCATATCCATACATTCTTCCATGCGGGTGGAATTCTTAACTTATTTATTCTTTCTATAGTTATAGCATCATTTATTTCCTTAGTTCCATCAAAAAAGGAAAATGTTTCCCCTGTAATTTTCCGTGAAAAACCTGGTTTATTATCAGGGGTGTAAATAAGGTCGGCTGCTTCTGCGCTTTTTGCCATATTGTGTGCCAATTTCGCAATAATTTTTTTATCAAATTTTATTTCAGTGTTAACATCAGCCATAGCTATTCATTTAATGGATTAATTTGTGTGATTTATAAAAAAGAGATAAAAAAAAGAGATAAAAAAAGCGTAATTGAAATCTCTCTTAATTCCTGTTACGCTTTCTTTAAATAATGAATAATAGTACTTTAGCCTCAAAAAGTTAATTGGTAACACGTGCTTTAATACTAACTAAAGTCTGTTCTATTCCATTTAATTGTGTCCTTATAATCGGTTTGCAGCTTTCTAAAATTAATGGATCATTCAAAACCGATTTGTATTCTTTTACGGCAGCCTCCTCCCCAGTAATGCAAGCGTTTATAATTGCTTCGGTATCACCACTTGTAAAAGTTGCTTTAAGGTTCATCCAAACACGGTGCAATGATCCTTTAGCGTCTCCGCCATCGTGAGACGCCTCGCCATTTAGTTTGTGCACCAATTCCCGCAATTGAGAAGTGTAAGCTGAGCGCTGTTCGGCAAATAATAAGAAAGAATTTTTTACTTCATTGTCTTTCAAGTCTTTAGCAGCATTTTCGTATCCTTCTTTGCCGTCTTCTGTAATGTCAATTAAACCATTTAATTTTTCATTTGTAATTTGATTGTTGTTTTCCATTTTATTTTTTGTTGTTTAAATTTTTTGAGCTTGTTTTATTCTCTGTAACCTAGTTTTTTTTCTTCTCTTCTTGAACGCAATTGGGCACCTTCTTTCCATCTTTGATTTTCATGCCTAATTTTTTGTAACCTTTCCAGCAAGGGTCATCTTTCTTTTTTGTGCTTTCAGTTTTTTTTACCATGGTTGTTAATTTTTTTTTGATTTGCTGGCCATCCAGAGTGTCGAGACTAAAATTAGGATTAATTTTTATTTTTTACAGAATTTAAATATTGTTTTCAAATTGTTGCTCATCTGCAGGTTTTGTGTGAATGCTTTTTGAGAGCTTGCTCTCTGGTTTTGTCGTTACTCCTTTGCTTACAGTTTCATGTAAATCAATTTCTTTAGTCTTAGAATCTTTTACATCCAATTGATTGTCATTGAAATTTAAATCAAGGTCTTTTCCAGCAAGAATGTTTGTATTTTTTTTCATAAATTGTGTTTTTAAATAAGAAACTGATACCTGAAAAAATGAGTTTACCTTGATAATATTTCCTAAAATATTAGTATTTTTAAAGTTTAGGCAAATGCCAATTTAGGTTATACCGCCAAACAATATGTAGTAATCCAAATCCTTTAAGCTCTCGCGGAGTTCGGGAAGGACTAAACATATTGTCTTGCGGAATTTACGCTACTCAAATTTCAATTGTCCGTTGGCTAGCAAACCAATTTAAATAAAGTAATGATATTAATCATTACTAGTTCTTTAAGACTTGCTAGCGCGACATCATTTTTCTAACTAAAAAATACATTCCTAATGAAACACCAAAATAAACGGTTACATACTCGCCTACCTTTTCGTTGGTTACTGCAAGAAGATTGGAAAATAACAGTATTTATGATACCCGCTGAGCCAATCTGACATATTATGAAGTTTCATTAGGCTAAATCAATAACTATTAGCAAGTTTTTTAAACTAATTTGTTTAGATTTAATCTTCAGGTATTAATACTTTGTCAATGATATGAATTACTCCATTTGAAGCAGTAATATCTGCAGTAGCAACTTTGGCACCGCCCACAGTTACTTTTCCGTCTTTAACTGCTACTTTTAATTTGTCACCTTCTACGGTCGTTAACTCTTGTCCGTCTTTCAAATCAGCTGCTTTCATTTTTCCGCTCACAACATGGTAAGTCAAAATTTTAGAAAGTTTTGCTTTGCTTTCTGGTTTCAATAATTTGTCTACCTCTGCTTGTATTGAAGAAAAAGCTGCGTCAGTGGGTGCAAAAACCGTGAATGGTCCTTCCCCTTGCAAAGTTTCTACCAAGCCGGCAGCTTCTACTGCGGCAGCAAGAGTTTTACAATCTGTAGTTGCAATGGCAACAATGTCTTTGGTTATGGTCATTTCATTTTCCATTTTTTTATTTAATTTATGCAAAGAATGAATTTTCTCTGAGTTACAAAATTCTCTATAAACGGTGGTGCAAGTTTTACAAAATTTAGAGTAAGAATTGCATCATTCATAATTATTCAAAAAGCTAGTTGAAACCCAAAAACAGATAAAAGAGAATTGAACTAATTTCAATTCTCTCCCTGCAAACCTTAAATTTACTAAGGAACGAAACAGTATCTGATTTGCACTCGCTGTCAGCATTTTTACTATTTATTTACTTGTTTGCTTCCGCTTGTTTAACCAATTTATTGTAAACACCCATTAATAAAATTGGTGCTACCCATTGGCCTACAAACGAAGCGTTTTTATCTTTGCCCATGCATTTAAATGCTAATGAAAGTGCTGCCGCACCTATGGCTGTAAATAAAAATGTGTCGGATGGCAATTTAACTGTTTGCTTTTCAATTGCTTTGGTAATCATGTCCTCTTTTGTTGATGAATTTTCCATTTTTGTTTTTTTTAGTTATTGATAATTGAATTGATTATTTATTGGTATAATATTGTTGCATTGTTGGATGAAATTGATGGTTAACCCTTATTTTGTGTCTCCATTCTCCCCATGCTCCTGTAGCCCATAACACCATTGCGATTAGTAAAGGTTGAAATGGCAAACGTAACCAAAGAAGTAAATCCGAGTTTAAGCCAAAAGCATAATTATGATTAACTAATTGCGCAATGTTGCCCGGAAAAACTGCAACTAAAAAAAGGGCAACTATCCAACCAACAGTAGTTCGTTGTTTTAATAAAAAAAGCAATGAAGCTCCTAAAATAATTTCTACCACGCCTGATAAAAGCACAACTGTATCTGGATTCATAGGCACCCAATTGGGTACTTGTGCTAAAAACTCTGTTCGCATAAAAGTAAGATGTCCGGTACCAGTAAAAATAAAAAAAATGCCCAGTAGTATACTTGCTTTTGTTTGAGCTTTTGTTGATTGATTTATTTTATTATGTACCATTGTATTCATGTTGTTTTGAATAAAGACATTTATATGTTTTGCATTTTATTTCGTTGTTAAAATCGAATTTTAATTATTGCTTATTTATCATTTATCTTTCCGTCAATTGCAGGTTTTTATTCACTTCTGCAGAGGAGTTCTTAAAGCATTTTCTAATTTTTTATCATCAATAGTTTAATCAGTCTTATTCAAAAATTTTAATAAATCGGTATTAAGTTTTTTTCTTTCTGTATAAAATAAGCCATGTGCCGCTCCTTCATAAATAATAAAGGTATTAGATGGCAAGGCCGTAGCTGATTGCTTACCTGTAGGGTCTATGGGTACTGTTTTATCGGCATCACCATGAATAATTAATGTAGGTACGTTTACTGATTTCATTTCTTCTCGAAAATCGGTGCCTGCAAAAGCTTTGGCGCATTCTACCGTTGCGCGGTGTGAAGCCGTTGAACAAAGCATCCGGTAATATTCCAGTAAAGGGGCGCTTAAAGGTTTGTTTAACTTGTTTACGCCAAAAAATGTTTTCCCAAAATCATCCAGAAAACCAATCCTGTCCTGCTGAATCCCTTTTGCCATATCATCAAAAGTTTCTTGCGGAACACCTCCTGGGTTGCTTTCTGTCTGAAGCATGTAAGGTGTAATAGAAGAAATTAAAACTGCTTTAGAAACATTCTTTCCTCCATGGCGGCTGAAATAACGAACCACTTCACCGCCACCCATTGAAAAACCGACAAGGGTTATGTCCACTAATTTCAATTCGTCTATTAGCTTTTTTAAATCATCAGCCAGAAAATCATAATTGTATCCGTCCCAAGGCTGAGAGGATTTGCCAAAGCCACGCCTGTCGTAAGAAATAACCCTATATCCATTGCTTACCAAATCTGTTAACTGGTATTCCCACATAGCACTGCTGAGTGGCCAGCCATGAATGAGTATCACCGGCTTTCCTTTCCCATAATCATTGTAATAAATTCTTATAGCATTGCCTGCCGTGTCTTTTCCACTTTCTATGTAGTTCATAATGATACTATTAAATTATAAAAGAATTATTTTTCTGTTAGTTTTTCTCCGCTTAATTTTAACTATATATCATACTTTTATCCGTTTTTCACTTTACACCGAACATCACTAAAAGTTGCAAGCGACGAAATAAACTTGCTGATAAAGTCTACTGTTTTTTCATCATATAAATTCTCGTTTTCATCAAACTTTGTATTTATCTCTGTTATCACTACCGCTGGGATATTCACGGTTATTGCATTTACCGCTACCAGTATTTGATGTATGTGAAATTGCGCCCTAACGCCACCAAGTATACTAGGGGATGCACTGATGATGCCCACTGCTTTTTTGTATAATGGTTTTAAAGAATGTTTGGAAAGAAAATGAATTACATTTTTAAGCACTCCCGGGATAGAATAATTATATTCAGGTGTAACTATAATGAGTCCATCAGCAGCTTTGATAGAGGTGCCTATTTTTTCAATGGATTCAGGAAACACTTTTTCATGCAAATCAAAATTGTATAAGGGTATATCTACAATTGATAATTGTTCAATACTGACATCTTCTGGCACAAGTTTTTGTGTCGCTTTTAGCTCCATTGTGTTAAAAGATGCTTTTCTTAAACTTCCTGAAATGGGTACAAAGTGATAGTTATTTTTCATGTTATTATTTTTAAACTTAATTATTGTACTGAAATTCCGCCATCAATTACTTGAGTTGTACCCGTTATAAATTGGCTGTCGTCACTTGCAAGAAATAAAACTAGATTGGCAACCTCATCGGGTTCTGCATACCGTCTAAATGGAATTGTGTTCTCTAAATGTTTTTTCACCTCTTCGGCATGTCCAGCAATTTCACCTTCTTCAATTGATCGCATCATCCTGTTATTTACTGGGCCGGGATGTACAGAGTTTACCCTTATTTTTCGGGGAGCAGCTTCAATGGCTGTGGCTCTCATAATACCTACAACAGCGTGTTTGCTTATTATATAGGCACTTAAATTAACGGAACCTGAAATACCTGACACCGATGAAGTCAAAATTATGCTTCCCCCATCTTTCATTTGGGGCAATGCGTATTTATTGCCAAGCCATATACCCTTAACATTTACAGAAATTACTTTATCAAATATTTCCTCGGGATAATCTACAATTGGTTTTACAACTCCTTCAATACCTGCATTGTTAAAAAACACATCAATTTTTCCATACATTTTTACTGTTTCATCTATATAGCGTTCCACATCAATTGCCTTTGAAACATCGGCAACGCAATATTTTACATGCTCACTATTTAATTCCTCCAACGCTTTTTTCAGCTCAACTTCATTGAGGTCAACCAACAATACTTTTGCGCCTTCTTTTAAAAATAATTTAGCCGTGGATTTTCCTATACTACCTGCCCCTCCAGTAATGATTGCAACTTTGTTTTCTAACTTTTTCACTTATTTTATAAATTAATTTTTCCGTGTTCACCTTCATCGTAGGCTTTTCCGGTAACAATTGCCTTTAGCACGTTAAATAAAACTACCATTTTGCTTGAACTGCTGTCCCAATACTCAACCTCGTTGGGAACAACTTTAATAAGTGTCATGTCAGGGTCGTCTAGGCCAAGCGGAAACCATGCTTTCATAATGGAACTCCACAACTCTTTCATTTTGGTTTTGTCGTTTACCAAAGTTGCTGTGCCGTGAATCATTAAATAATTTTGACTGCTTTCGTTGGCAATGGCAATAGAAACTTTTTTGCTTGCTTCAATTTCTTCAACTTTATATGATGATGCTTTTGTAAAAAACCACATCGTTCCATCGTCATCAATTTTATTTATACCCATTGGTCTGCCCGATAAATTTTCAGCATTTTTTTCGTTGGTGATGAGCATACAGATACGAACGTCTTTAACCATCTCCACCAATTTTTCTACATATTGATTGTGTTCATGTTTCATAAAATATTTTGTTTTTAAATTACAACTAAAAATTAATGCCACAAATATGTAGGCATGGAATGAGGTTGGCGTTACACAATAAAATGAAGAAGTTGCATCATTCAAACATTTTTCGCTACATTACAGAGAACGGTTTTGGTGCGTTGTTAGCAAATTAAAATGTGTGGCAAATTGCGTTGGGTTGTGTGTCGGCTTTGCCTCTCTTTTTATTTTGCGAAGGATGGCAAACACGGCTTGTTCGACTTTTAAAAATATTCAATCAAGGCTGGTCAGTTTGATGTTAGCACTGTCCAATATGGTTTCCTCCAACATCAGGCTGTCTAAAAACTCAATTTATTAAACAAAAATAAGCGATTTGCGACCAGATGAAAATAAAACTCATCTGAATCTATTCAAAAAATAGCCTTTCTTAATTTGAAGCCAAATGCTTTTGATGAGACGAATATTTTTGAAAACATAAAAGCAAGTTATAGCAATTGTATTGAATAAATAAACCAACGCTATTTATTCAATTTACAATGATTAATGCCGATATA
>Ga0163144_10004922_pt1 | contig 29897 bp, 24 predicted proteins | sample OliLak19BULKMAT1_FD_123175 | JGI IMG/M metagenome (GOLD analysis project Ga0163144, IMG submission 123175) | Freshwater microbial mat bacterial communities from Lake Vanda, McMurdo Dry Valleys, Antarctica - Oligotrophic Lake LV.19.BULKMAT1 | ecosystem: Environmental > Aquatic > Freshwater >...
CCCTGCTGGCGCATGACGCGCGCCATACACGCCGCAGGTTCTGGTGCATGGTGCCGGTGGTTGCGGGGTTGGTGATGTCCACCGTCTACCTCCGGTACCACTACGTGGCAGACCTGCTGGCAGGTGCGTTGATCTTTGCGGCGCTGGAATGGGGTGCTTGCCATTCAATTCACCGCCGCACTATTCGCTCCGGTTGATGATGCGCCTCCTCGCCATTCTGTTGATGACTGCGCTGGCTGCCGGGTGCGCCGCTCGCGGAAGTGCGTCCTCCACGTCCCTCAAGCGCAAGGCTGCGTTTGACCTCAACTGTGACCCTCAGAACGTCACCATCTTCAAGCTGGACACCAAGACCCGTGGCGTCATGGGATGCAGCGCCCAGGCGGTCTACATTGAAGTGTGTGAGCACCAGAATGACATGCTGGCGCGGAGCTGCAGCTGGCGCGCCAACGCGCAGCGCCGCCTGCCTGCGGGCTACAGCGCGGAGCATGTCCCGGATGCACCGGTGGGCAGCGGCAAGCTTGAGCGGCGCGCCTCCTTTGACCTGCTCTGCCCGGTGCAGCAGCTCACCACCTACCACCTGGGCCCGCGCAGCACCGGCGTCCGCGGCTGCGGCCAGAAGGCAATCTACCAGGAACGTTGCGAGGACCAGAACGACGTGGCGCTGGCCTATTGCAGCTACTTCATGGAGTCCCACCAGCTTGCAGACCCGGTGGCGCCCCCGGTGCCGTGACGGCGTCAGGTCTTGAAGACGTTGCGCTCCGGCGCGTCATCAAATTCCAGCGTTCCCAACAACGCGCGCACCATCAGGTTCATGGCCGGCACCCGGTGCCGCACCCACACGCTCATGGGCTGCGGACGCGCGCCCAGCTTGGCTTTGGGCTCCAGTGCAGTGCGGCCCAGCGAGAGACGCTTGCAGCCCAGCAGGATGGCGTTCTCCACAGCAGCCTGCAGCATGCGGAAGTACAGCGGCGCCTCCTCATTGAGCTCCCGGTCAAAGCCAACGTGGAAACCCACAGCAGTGTCCCCGTCTTTCACGGTGGTCACAAACGCAACAATGCGCCCGTCCCTGCGGACGGCGGTGCAGCGGAAATCCTTGCCAAACGTCTCCGCCATACGTGCCTGGAAATCCGGGCGCAGCGTGAACAGGCGGATGGCGGCCTTCTCATGCACCTGCATGTAGAGGTTGTGCATCTCTTCAGACGCTGCGTCTGTGACGGTGAGGTTCTCCACCGTGCAGCCGGCCTTCTCCACGTCCTTCTGAAGCCCGCGAGCCACCTTCCGGTACTTCGTATTGAGGCTCTCCAGATAATCGTCATACGTTTTCCAGGACGGCCGGATGGCCAGCACCATGTTGGGATCCGTCTCCACTTCCCGGAAGCTGAAGGTGCGCAGCTCCTTGGCGCCGCCGGCGCTGTGAGGATCCAGGTCCTTGACCATGATGAAGTCTGACTCCCCGCTCAGGCCGTCTGCGCGCCGGATGCGGTAGATGGCCTCCGCCACCGCGGGCCACACCGGGCGCGTCCCCTGGGGCGCCGTGGCCACGGCGTGCTGGCCAAACGTGATCAGGTTTCCGCACACCAACAGCCGCTCCTGCCACTGCGCAAGTGGCCCGTGGATGGCTTTGCGGAAAGCCGCGCTCACAGCATTGGACGAGCGGCCTTTGATCAGCCTTGGTCCGTCCACAAACACACTCTGCGCCACCACCGCAGCCACCGGTGCGCCACCCTCCGTGATGAGCGCGTACCGCATCTGCACGTTGTCCGGCCCGGACGCCTCCATGAGCTGCAGGAACGGCCGCTGCATGAACACACTCTGCGTGCGGGTCAGTCCGTCCCACACGGATTGGTTCAGCAGCTCCACGGTGTCACTCAGCGCAAACTGGAGGCCGGTGGGCGTGTGGCGCTTTTGGTGACGGGTGTGGGCGGCTTTGACGGAGTTGATGAGGGAAACCATGTGCGCAGGCATAGGCCATCCGCTGCACCGGTTGCACGTGCTGCGCGTCAGAAGTCTGCCGCGGTGTGCGTGTGTCACGCTGGCTGGTTTCTGGGTATGAGAAGGCCCGCGTCACTTCGCAACCACCAGGAGCTTTGTTCATGTCCCGCCGAACGCTCACTTCCGTTGCTGCCGCAGGCCTGGTGCTTGGTGTGTCACTCACCGCGGGCGCGTTTTTGACCACGTCCAACAGCGGCCGCATCCTCAGCTACACGGGACACCTGGACCGCAATGGCGAGGGAGCCACCGGGCAATACTCCATGAGATTCCGGCTCTACACGGACAGTGAACCCAGTGTGAGCACCACCTGCTGGGTGAGTCCGGACCTCACGGTTGACGTCTACAACGGGAGTTTCACCGCGCCGCTGGGTCCGGTGGATGCCTCCTGTTTTGCGGAGTCCGTTCCCGCACTCTCCGTGGGCACCGAGGTGCGCGGGCCGATGGACACCGGTTTTGTCACACTCATTGGGCGCCAGCGCATCTACGCCGCCGCCATGGCCGCCGCCGCGCCGCGCGCATCAGACTTCACGCTGAGCGGCAAGATTGGCATTGGCACCGCCACGCCGTCCGCTGCTCTGGACGTCCGGCGCGCGTGGGGCAACCAGACGGACCCCAGCCAGGGATTGCTTGCAGCACACAACACCACCGTTGCCACGGACGCGCACGCCTCATTGCTGCTGCGGACCACCGGCGCGGGGGGAGGCAATCCGTTCGTCAGTCTGGACGCCCAGAATGAAGCCGGTTGGTCGCTGGGCATGGACAACGCGGACGCCAACAAGTTCAAGATCTCCAACGCGTGGAGTTCTGTGACCACCAACACCCGTCTGACGCTGGATACCGCGGGTGCGTTGAGCGTGACCGGTCCCATCACCGCTGGGCGGGCCACGTTTGACACCATCATCTACCCTTCAGGTTGGAACGGGACCAACCCCGGCACCCTCAATCCGTCCGTGGATGGCGACGAGAACACTGCCACCGCAGAGGGAGTCACCGCAGGCGCGGGCAACGTGGGCATCTTCAACTACGAGGCCAGCTCAACACTGCGGGGTATTGCGTTCATCAAGATGGGCGTGCGGACAACCTCGCCAGGGTCAGTCCCGGGCCGCTTCCGCGTGCGGACCGGCTCGGACGCTGCCACCTACGCCACAGTGTGGGACTCCGGTGACATGGCGCTGACCACAACCGAGCGGGTGTTGACCGTTGCCGTCCCCTTCTACGGACGGGCCTTGCGCGTGGAGGCGGAAGACCGCGGTGCTGGAACGGCTGCGCTCAGGGTGTATGAAGTGTCCGTCAAGCGTTACGAGTGACGACGCCAGAGAACCCTCCTGGCCGCACTTGTCCCATGGGTTGGCCGCCGGCTGGGTAGGGCACGTGGCCAGCGCAGTGCAGCACGACTCAAAGATGGGCCACATGAAATGGTGTTTGCTGCTGCTTGCGGGTTCAGCCCAATCAGGCGCTTGTAGATGCCATCAAGATCGGCGAGCGCGGAAATAGTTCAACCCAGTTTCAGGGGGCTCGTTCCGTCGCTGGCCATCGATCATGGCGAGGGATGACCTCTGATGGCGGAACACGTTCCTTCACCCGCAGGACCTGATCGCAACAGCGGTCCCCACGGACACGCGTTGGCGGGTGTCTTGGTTCAGCGTGAACGTGCCAGTTTGAACCTGGCCGCAACTTGGGCAAGTTCCAGGCGGTGAAACATGGTGTTCCGCCCGCGTTGACATGTCCGCACTTGTCCCACGTGTTAACCGCCGGCTTCACCTGCGCGGTTGTTCCGGCAATCCACCACACGCACCACCCAACCGGTTGCGCGCCCCGCCTCCCTGGTTGGAAGCTGCCCTCCCCGCCCGCTGTGCGGCGGGAGACCAGGGCAGCTCACGTGGCCAGCGCAGTGCTGATTGTGGACCGGCGGGACAACCAGCGCACGTCGCTGCAACGGGCGCTGTGGCGCCACAAGGTGCAGTCTTTTGACGCGCCGGACGCGTTCCTGGCAATGGCCGCGCTGGGCCGCGCGGACTTTGGTGCGTTGATGGTGGCGGAGGACCGGCGGCTGTTGTCCATCCGGTCACTGGTGCGCATGGCCCGGCGCCGTCATCCCGGCATCCAGGTGTACGTGATGTTGCAGGCCGGCAGCAGTCCGGGAGCGGTGCGTGAAGCGCTGGATGTGGCGGCGGTGTGTTTCCTGCCCACCGTGTCCGCCATGGAAATGGGCCAGGCGGTGGTGGACCGGCTGGCCAATCCCAGCGCGCCCATTGCCGTGGACGCTCCCGATGACGACGGCCTGGTGGACATCTCCGGCTTTGAAGCGGTGGTGGAGAACGCTGCCGGCGTGATTGTGGAGGGTGCGCACTCCGGTCCCGCGCTGCTGGAAGGAAAACTTGAAGGTGGCGTGGCCAACGCCGTGCTGATGACCATTTTTTCCCAGGGCTTCACGGGGAGATTGCGCATCCATGGGCCGGACGGTGAGAGCACACTCTTCTTTGCGCGCGGCCACCCCGCCTACGCCGAACCGCCCACCGGTGACGCCGGACTCCTCACACGGATGCAGAGCCTGGGCGTCATACCCGCGGACCTGCGCCTGCCACCCGGCGGATTGCAGGAGCTGGCGGAGAATCCCGCCGTCAATGGCGACGTCATCCGCAAGTTCCTCAAAGCCCACGTCCGCGCATCCATCCTGGCGTTCTGCGCGCAGCACCAGGGTGGCTACCGCTTCCGTGAAGACCCGGGCTTCTGGCAATCCCGCATCCTGTGCGCCACCAATCCGTTTGGCCTGATGGTTGAGGCGCGGCGCAAGACAATGACGCCGGACATGCTGTTGGCGGAGGCCCATTCGCTGCGCAAGCACCATCCCGTGTGCGGCCCCGCGCTCAAGCAGGCGGAGCCGCGGCTGGCCTCGTTCTTCAAGCGCGCTGATGTGTCCTCACTGATTGATGGCCAGCGCACCGTGGAGGATTTTTGGGAGGACAGCGGCCTGGGTACGCTGATGGGCACGTTGCTGCTGCTGACGCTGGCGGAGGCTCGCCTGGTGCAGTTGCTGGAAGCGCCGTCCGCGTTTGATGAAGGCAATGTGCCGCTGGCAGCGCATGTGCCCAACCCGGACAGTGATGAGCCGCCCTTCCTGCTTGACGACGACGACGAGAGCCTGATCCTCCTGACGGAATTGTAAGCGCCGCGTGTTCAACCACGCGCGGGCAGTGCAATCCCCAGCAAGTCCAGGATGCCGTTCACAAAAGTCAGCGGATGTGGCGGGCAGCCCGGCACGTAGAGTGACGGCGTAAAACGGGAGAGAAATTCCCGCTCCAGCGCCGGTGAGCCGTCATACAGCCCGCCAGAAATGGCACACGCCCCCACCGAGATGACAAACCTGGGCTCCGGCATGCCCGCGTAGCAGAGGTCCAGTGCCTCGCCCATGTTGCGCGTGAGCGGGCCGCTCAAGACCAGCGCATCTGCGTGACGGGGAGACGCCACAAACTCAATGCCGTAGCGGCCCAGGTCAAAATTGACGTTGCCCAGCGCGTTGAGCTCCAGCTCACACGCGTTGCAGCCCCCCGTAGACACCGAGCGCATCTTCAATGATCGCCCAAAGAGTTTCTTCAGTGCCGCGGAAACGTCGACGGCGGGAGGCTCAGCGTGGGCTTCCCGAACCACCAGTGTATCCCGCCTTCCCGACGCCATGCGGTAGTCCGTGGTGAAACCTATCTTGCCTTCCGGGCAGGCCAGCGCGCACTCGCCGCAGAAGACACAACGTCCCAGGTCCAACGCCAGCGGCGCCTGCGTGATGGCGGCGGTTGGACAGGAGGCAACACAGGCGTTGCAGTCCGGCGCGCAGGGACGCTGCGTGATGACGGGGCGGCCGCGGAAACCGTTGAGCTGCGCCTGCCGCACATCAACAATGTACTGGCGGCCTTGAGAGCCCAAAACACGGAGTGCACTGAACATGGCTCGCAACCCGCCGGCTAAAGATCGTTGCCGCAATAAGAGAGGTCAAAGCTCTTGTTGCAGATGGGGAAATCCGAGATGTCATTGCCCCGCATGGAAAGCGCCAGCCCCATCCAGTTGCGCAACGAGGGATCCTGAACCCGGTAGTGAACCGCGTTTCCGTCGTCACCGGTCTCAATGGCGTGCATCACTTCACCGCGCCAGCCTTCCACCAGCGCAATGCTGAGCGTCCGTGGAGCCACCGCCCCAAGCGGGATGACCGAAGGTAAAAGTGTTTCCGTTTCTATGGCCGCCTTGAGCCAGCGCAGGGATTCATCCACTTCACGGATGCGTACCAGCGCGCGCGCCCAGCAATCACCTGAGCTCTCCAAGGTGGACGTGACGGGGAGCGCGTCATGCGGCGCGGAGCGCAGGCTCGTCCGCACATCCACGTCCACGCCGCTGGCGCGCGCCGCCATCCCCACCAGCCCCAGCTCCAGCGCCTGCGCCGTGGTGAGAACGCCCACGGCCGCAAGCCGCGCGCGCACGCCCATGGCGTCACACACATGCGCGTTGATGATGGCCAGATCCCGCTCCAGCAACGCCAGATTGGCCTGAACTGGTTGGCGGAGCTCAGCAGAAATGCCAGCGCGCGAGCCACCAGGCCTCAGCCACGTGCGCCCAAACCGGCTCCCGCAGATCAGCAGGGAGGTGTTGATGGCCGTGGTGCGCAGGCGTCCGTACGTTGCTGCGCCCTGCAGAAACGCCACGTCCGTACACAGCCCCGCCAATCCCGCCAGGTGCATGGCCACGCGCTCCAATTCCAGCGCCATTCCCCGGAGCACCTGCGCGCCCACCGTGGGTATGGTTGAGCACAGGGCTTCCAACGCCGCGCAGTAGGCCCACGCATGCGCCACACTGCTGTCGCCACAAATCGTCTCCACCAGCGGCGTCAGCGCCCGCACGTTCCGGCGCAGCAGCAACCCTTCCGCGGCCCGGTGTTGATAACCCAACTGGATCTCCAGGTGATGCACAGTCTCACCCAGACACATGAAGCGGAAATGTCCGGGTTCAATAACGCCAGCATGGATGGGACCCACGGCCACCTCATGAACTTCCTTTCCCTCCAATTTCCAGAATGCATAGTCTCGCATGGCCAGCGAACCGACGGGATAACGCACGGGCTTGAGCCAGGGATGATCATGGGGGCGGACACCAAAGCTCTCAAAGATTTCCCGTTCAAAGATGTGCGCACACGGAAAGTCCGGCGTGAGCGCGTGAAACCCCCGCTCCCGCGCCAGCGCCGCGCGCTCACAGATGAGGGCGCCGTCCTGCTCCACCACCGTCGTCAGCATCAGCTCGCGGGGCTCCGCGGCGGGTGAACCAAAGAGGGAGACAAGACGCGCGCCCGAGCTCAACCGCGCGCGCAGATGGTCCATCAGTTCCCGAAACGGGACGGTGATGGAATCCAGTGCGTGGACGGCGGTGGCCATCATGCGCCTCCCAGGTTGGACGCCACCTGGCGGAACAGCGCGCTGATGGGGGCAGGAAGATGGATGCCCATGGCCACCAGGAACACCACAAAGACCAGTTTGGGGATGAGCGAGCCCATGGGCGCACGCGGCACAGCGGTGGTGCGCCTGGAGTCTCCCCAGATCATGGGAAACACGGAACGCCCCGTTGCCACAAAGGTTGCGGTCAACGTGGTGCATAAGCCGCCAAAGACCAGGAACTGATCCACGCGGATGAGCTCACGCATGATGATGAGCTCACCCAGGAAGCTGCCGAACGGCGGAAAGCCAAGCAGCGCAAAGGTTCCCATCATGAAGAACACACCGGTGTAGGGCAGGTCTTTGAGAAGGCCGGTGACCTCGCCAACGTCTTCCGTGGCGTAGACGGCGCGGATCTTTCCCGCCGTCAGAAAGAGTATTGCTTTGATGATGGCGTTGCTGACCACGTAGATGAGCACGCCGTACGCCGCGGTCTGGCCCAGGCCAAGCCCCACAGCAATGACGCCGCCGTGGTTGAGGGATGCGTACGCAATGAGCCGCCGGTAGCGGCGCGTGGCAATGATGCCAAACGCGGAGGCCACCATGGTGACCATTCCCAGCGTCATCAACATGCTGCGCATGAGCTGCGCGTCCACGGGCCCCAGCACCTGCAGCAGGCGCCACACGGCCACCAGCGCCACGTTGAACTGCACTGCCGCAAGCAGCGCCGTGACGGGTGGCGGCGCGGCTTCATAGGTTTCCGGCAACCACGCGTACATGGGGGCCAGCGCCAACTTGGTTCCAATGCCCAGCACCAGCAGCGCCACACCAACGCGGCGCCAGGGCAGTTTTCCCTCGTGGGAGGCGCGGGAAATCCCGTCCAGGAAGAACGAGGGATCCGCGCCGTGACCCTCCATGCCGTGCACCAGACACGCGGCGCCCAACCATGCCAGGCCCAGTCCCACCGTTGAGAAAAGCAGGTAACGCCAGGACGCGTACATGGACGCTGCACTGCGCCCGTGACGCACCAACGGCGCCGCGGCAATGGTGCTGAGCTCCAGGAAGACCAACATCATCAGCAGGTGGCGTGAGAGCACGGCCAGGTTGCACATCAGCATGAAGAGCAGTGCCAGCAGCGTGAACCTGGGAAGCCTTGTCCCAACGTCTCGGTCCGGGTCCGCTGCGCTGCCCACCACGTGCGTGGCCACGCCAAAGAAGATCCCGTTGATGAGCACCAGGAACAACCGTGACGTGGCGTCAAGCACACCGTAGTGCGCCGCAAATTCCAGTGCCGCGCCGTCCATACCAAACGCCACATAGAACGCGCCGCCCACCGCCATGGCAGCGGCGGCCAGGAGCACGGCGGGCGCGTTGGAGGGTGCGGCGGTCATGGGGCGCTCGGCGGTGCGGCCACGGGGGAGGAGGGCAACATCCGCAGCAGCCGCCCAAAGGTCAGCAGCGTGGCGGCAAAGGCCAGCGAGACTCCAAGCTGAACCGGCACATCAAGCCCATGGTCCGCCACCAATTCAAAGAGGAGGATGCCGTTCTCAATGCGTAATACTGCCACCAGCTGCGTGAAGGGTGAGCTGTTGGACGCCAGCACAAACAACCCAATGAGCACCGCCGCAGCGGCCACGGACGTGTGCGTGGCGACGGAAGTGTTGGTGGGGTTCAGCGTGCCGCCCGCGTTGAACGCCAGGATCACCAGACCCGCGGCAAACGTCCAGGACAGCAGGTTGGGCGCAATGACGTCATTGCGCGCAGGGGCACCCCGTGCCAGCAGGATGCCGGAGAGATAGACCGGGACCACCAACGTGCGCAGCACCGCCAGGTCCAACAGCAGGACCGTCTCTGACAAGGTGGGCGCCGTGCTGCGCTGCATCACCATCCACGTCATCAAAAGGCCCTGCAGCGTGAGTCCGGTGAGACTCCAGCGCCAGGTGGCCAGCGCCAGCGGCGCCAGGATGGCCAGCAGAAAACAGAAGAGCAGGTAGGTCACGGGGCTGCACCACTTCCGTAGCGCGCGGCGCTCACCAGCAACGCCAGAAACCCAGACGTCAACGCCACCAGCACGTAGCGCGGGAGGATGCGCAGGCGGAGGCGCGCAACCAGGGATTCGCTGGTGCCCACCAGCACGGCTACCGCCAGCGTCAATCCCAGGTTCACGCCCAACGCCAGCCAGGAAGCAGACGCGCCGTGGAAGGGATTTATCAACGTGGCCACCAGCGCCGCACAGACCATCAGCTTGAGAGCGGAGGCAAATTGTATGACAGCAAGGTCCACGCCGCTGTGGTCCAGAACCATCACCTCATGGATCATGGTCAGTTCCAGGTGGGTGGCGGGGTCATCCACGGGTACGCGCGCGCCTTCCACCTGCAGGACCACCAGGAGACACACCACACACAGGGCAGTGATGAGCACCTCGCCGGCGCTGCGTGGCGCAACGTCCAGGAGCTGCGCAAAGGATGTATGCCCCGCGCCGCCGGCAAGGGTGCCCAGCGCCATGAAGAGACCAGGTTCCAGGAGCGCGGCGTAGGTGGCTTCACGGCTGGCGCCCATACCTTCAAACGCGCTGCCGGTGTCCAGCGCGGCCAACATCATGAACACCCGCCCCAGGCCCCACAGCGACGCAAACGCAACAAAGTCGAACGCGAACGAGACGGGACCGGCCGCGCCGGTGATGGGCGCAATGAGCGCGGCCACCAGCGCGCTGGCCAGGAGCACCAGCGGGCCCAGTTTGAAGATGGACGTGGTGGTCTGACTGTAAACGGGTTGCTTGTGCAGCAGGCGCTTGAGGTCAAAAAGCGTCTGCAGCAGCGGCGGACCACGGCGTCCGGCCCACATCGCCTTGGTGCGGTTGATGACACCCACCACCAGGATGGGCATCACCAACATCACGGCCAGCTGCACCATCAAGGTGCGCAGTTGCATGGGCTACCCCGTCCCTGTCAGCAGCAACGCCAAGAGACCAACGATGACGACGAGACCGGCGGCAAATGAGACACGTGTGCTCTCAGGAATCTGCCCGGCGGTGCGGGCCACCAGCGTGTCCCCTTCTCCCATCACCTCAAAGAGGCGCCGCTCCACCGCGTCCACACAATGGGTATGCAGGTGACCCTGCGCGCGCGGAAACGGCTCTTGCGGGAGCTGCTGTCGTCGGAGGCGCACCAGCACAGCGTCAAACATGACGCCAAACTGCAGCGAGAAGGACGTGCTGGTGTACTGCATCCGTGGCGTGACCCCGGTGTAGCCGCATGCCCAGGTCACGTGCTGGCGCGCCGTCATGCCCCGGGTCAGCGCAAGGCGCAGCAGCACCAGCCCGCCAAACACCAGCAGCAACAGCGCGCCCAGTCCGGAGATGGACGTGAGTGCGCTGGTGACTTGGGACGGAATGGCACCGCCGGTGAACAGGCCCACGGCGTGACCAATGAGCAGCAATCCGCTGGCGGGCCACACGCCCAGCACCACCACGCCCAGCGTGTGCAGGAGCATTGGGATGCGCATGGCCAGACCCACTTCGCCCTCGGTGTGGATGCTGGAGTCCCGCGGCCCTCCAAGAAATGTCATACCATAAGCGCGGGTCATGGCCAGGGCGGACGCGCCGCCCACAAAGGCCATCACGCTGGCGGCGCTCACCAGCATCACGCGCGGCATGCCGGCGTCAGCGCTGGAGCCCAGCAGGCCGCTGAAGAGGAGCAGCTCGCTGACAAAGCCGTTGAAGGGTGGAAGTGCGCTGGAGGCCAGGCCGCCCACCAGGAAGAAGCCCGAGGTCCACGGCATACGGCGGGCCAGTCCACCCAGCCGCTCCAGGTCCACCGTATGCGCGGAGCGGTAGACGGCGCCGGCCGCGTAGAAGAGCAGGCATTTGAAGAACGCGTGGTTGAGGATGTGCAGGATGCCACCGGTAAATCCCAATGCCACCAGCGCGGGCTGGTCCGTGCTCAGCCCCAGGCAACCCATGCCAAATCCCACGCCGGCAATTCCTACATTTTCCGTTGAGGAATAGCCCAACAGCCGTTTCAGGTCCCGCTGCGCCGTGGTGTAGAGCACCCCCACCAGCGCTGAGAGCCACCCCAACACAATCAGGAACCACCCCATCCATGGCTCCGGTTTTCCCAGGAGCAGAATGAAGCGCAACATCCCAAACAGCCCCGCTTTGTGTATGACACCAGACATCAGCGCGGAGACATGCGCCGGCGCAGCCGAGTGCGCCCGCGGCAGCCAGGTATGGAACGGGAAGAAGGCGGACTTGAGTGCAAAGGACAACATCAGCAGGACAAATGTGACGTCACGCAGCGCGCCGGGAGTCTGCAGGAACGGCGCAAAGGACTGGAAGTCCATGGAGCCGGTGCGGCTGCTGATGGTCATGAACGCGGCCACCAGGATGAACAGGCCAACGTGGGTGGACACCAGGTAGTTGAAACCGGCAAAGCGGACCTTCTGGTTGCGGTGGTCCCAGATGACCAGCAACCACGCCGCCACCGCGGCAATCTCCCAGCCCAGCAGGAACACAAACGCGCTCTCCACCGTGTAGATGGTGAGGAATGACAGCGACGTCAGGTTGAGCAGGACAAAGTGCACACCGGCATGGCGGCTGGAGAAATGGGGCCGCAGGTAACCCAGCGCGTAGATGGTCCCCAGCAGCGTCATGGGCAAAGACCAGCTCAGGAAGAAGGCGCCCAGCGCATCCAGATGCGCCGCCACCGTCTCCACCGGGTAGGACCAGTTCAGCGAGGCGTGCAGCTCAGGCGCGCCGCCCAGGACGGGAATCACCACCCAGAGCACACACACCGTGGCCGCCGCCTGGGACACCACACTGGCCAGACCGCGTTGGACATTGCTCCGCAGCACCAGCGCAAACACGGCGCCCGCCAGGAGACATGCTGCAGCAATGCTGATGAGCGTCATGCGCGTCATCCCGCTGCGGAAAGTGTGCCGAACCCGCTGCCCTCACATCGACCCGCGCAGTCAGGAGGGGATATGCCAACGCTGCACACCAATGTGCAGTTTTGGCACTCGGCAAGCGGCGCGCACCGCTGGCTTCCGGGGAAACGCTGCGGTTCACTTCTTGCGTCTGCGCGCATGCTGCAACGTCCAGGCGACGTTGCGGGAGGATGGACCAGCATGGAGGAGCTTGAGCGGTCCGCGGAGGCACACATCATCCGGGAGCTGCGCTTGCGGCGGCCCGTCACGGACGGAGATTTTGACCAGCACCTCAGCCCGGAGCTGCAGGAGTGTTCCTCCATCCATTGGACGCCGGTGGAGGTGGCCAAGGCCGCGGCGCAGTACCTGGTGGACCGGCCCGGCGCGCGGGTGTTGGATGTGGGATGTGGACCCGGAAAGCTGTGCATCATTGGCGCAGCCACCACGGATGGCGTGTTCACCGGCGTGGACCGGCGTGCCTCGGTCATCCAGGAAGCGCGGCGGCTGACCGCGCTGCACGGCGTGGAGCGCGCCTTCTTCATCCAGGGTGAAATGGAGTTTGTGGACTGGGACCTGTTTGACGGGATCTACCTCTTCAACCCGTTTGCGGAGCACCTGCTGGACCCGGATGAGCAGATTGACCAGGGCCGGCTGACGTCAGCCATTGAGTACCGCCGCTGTGTGGAGCTGGCACGCGGACGCCTGGCCAGGGCGCGCCCGGGCACCCGCGTGGTCACGTTCCACGGCTACGGCGGTTCCATGCCCGCGTGTTACCATTTGTCCGGGACTCAACATTTTGGCGGCGGGCTTCTGAAGTTGTGGGTGAGACTGGATGAGCCCACGCTGCACGCGCCCTCCACTGAGGAAGGCATTGGGTATGACGCGGACCGGTGGTTTGTGGATGACGGGACCGCTGCCCGGGACCCGTGAAGAGCCCCGCGCGCCAGGCCGGGTTTGCACGGCGCCGTCCGGATGCGCAGAGTGCAGATATGGCACCGGCAGCGGCTTCCAGGACCAGGACCAGGGCCTGGGCAGAGGGACGGACGTGTGTGGTGGTTGCGGAGTCCGCGGTGCTCATCCCGGCACTGCAGGCGGCCGGCTTCCGCGTCCTGGTTGCAGACAACGGGCTGATGGCGGCGGGGCTGCTGCGGACGGAGCAGCCTTCCGCGATCATTGCCGCCATCAAGACCCCGGGCCTGGCGCAGCTCCTCCCCGGCGCCACGCAACACCATCCGCCGGTGCCGCTGCTGCTCCTGGGACAGACCGCATCCGTGGACGAGGCGGTGGGCGCCATGCAGCAGGGAGCGGCGGATTTCCTCCCCGCGCCGCTGCAGATTGATGTGTTACTTTTAAGACTGCGGCGCCTGCTGGAGAAGGCACGGCCCCCGGAGGCGCAGCCGGGGCTTTCCACGGAGGTGCAGAACTACCTGGGACTGGTGGGCAGCTCCGCCGCCATGCGCACGCTGCTGGCCACGCTGCAGAAGATCTCCCGCTACAAATCCAATGTGCTGCTCCTGGGTGAGAGTGGCACCGGCAAGGAGCTGGTGGCACGTGGCATCCACGCGCTGGGTCCACGCCGCTCCAAGGTGTTTGTGCCCATCAACTGCGCCACGCTGGGCAAGGAGATCCTGGAGAATGAGCTCTTTGGCCATGAGCGCGGCGCGTACACCGGCGCCAATGAACGCAAGAAGGGGCTCTTTGAGCTGGCGGATGAAGGCACGCTGTTCCTGGATGAGATTGGTGAGATGGACCCGTCCACCCAGGCCAAGTTGCTGCGTGTCCTGGAGCGCAATGAGTTCCGGCGTGTGGGCGGGACAGAGAAGATCCGCGTTGATCTGAGCGTGGTGGCCGCCACCAACCGCAACCTGGAGCACGCGCTGGAGTCCGGCCGCTTCCGCAGTGATTTGTATTACCGTTTGAAGGTGGTGACCATTGTGGTCCCGCCGCTGCGCGAGCACCGTGAGGACATCCCGGCCCTGGTGGACCACTTCATTGAGGACTTCAACCGGCGCCACGGAGGGAAGATCCGCGGGGTGGCCCCACAGCTCCTGCGGCGTTTGATGGAGCACACCTGGCCCGGCAACGTGCGTGAGCTGAAGAACGCGGTGGAGAGTGCCTGTGTGCTGGCGTCCGGGGACACGCTGGAGTTTGACCCGCTGGCAGATGTGGCGCTGACCAGCCGCCCCGCGCCGGTGGATGCCACCGAGCTGCGCTTCAAGATTGGCACGCGCCTGGATGACGTGGAGAAGGCGTTGACGCTGGCCACGGTGCAGCACTCAGCAACGCGGGCGGAGGCGGCACGGAAGCTGGGCATTGGGCTGAGGACATTGCACGCCAAGCTGCGCTCCTACGGATTCTGAAGCGCGTCTGGACCAGTCAGTCCAATTCCCACCGCAGGACCAGCTGGGTCACTTCCGTGTTGTCCACACCGCCATCCCGGGAGGGTCCGGTGGACGCCGCGTAGGAGAGCTGGCCGGCGCGGAGCTCCTCTTCCTCCACGTCCTGCGCCCCGGTGGTGACCACGGCAGAGTCAAAGAGGATGTCATCATCATAGACGGTGGCCTGGAACGTGGTCCGCTTCTCCAGGACAAAGGAGGTGCTCTCCTCAAATGTTGCCATCCGCGTGTCCGTCTTGACCTGGGTAGTGAGCACCACCGCGTCATCCACTTTGATCACCACAAACGGATCCGGGTCCCCGCCGCCGCTGTCCCAGGTGTCTCCCGTGGGGTCATGCGCGGAGAGCTGTGCGCTCACCACGCTCAGGCGCCAGCGGCGGCCGTAGGGGTCTGCGCACTCATCATCCGTGCAGATCAGGTTGTCATCACAGTCACTGTGGGAGCTGCAGCGGGAGCCGTCCTCCCCGCTGGGACAGCCCGCCAGCATGGGCAACAGCACAATCAGGGTGGCAACAAGGATGGAGCGCATGGGACGTCATCTCCGGCCGGACCGGCGCCCCAGGGGTGCGCCGGGTAGATGCTTGGTTTGGGTCACGGGCCGGTGGGCTCATAGCACTCCCCCCGCATGCGGGTCCCACCGTCGGGCAACCCCGCTTGCATTGATGGAAGGCAGGCACCATGGTGCGGGCCGCTCATGGCATGTGGACGTCGTGCAGAAGTGTTGGCAGCGGCATTGGCCGCGTGGCTGCTGGGAGCGGGTTGCGCGGACAAGGCGCGCCGTCCGGCACCCGCGGCCCAGCCAACCCCCCCCGTGGCGGGGGACAGCAACAAGTCTCCCCAAACAAAGGATCGTGACGTGGTGGCTCAACGCAAAAGCGCTTCTGAGGCGCCGGGTGTCGTCGTCACCCGGCGGGTGCTTCCCAACGGATTGACCGTGGTCATGGAGGAGTCCCACCAGGCCAAGGTGGTGGCCTTCCAGGTCTGGGTCAAAGTGGGCAGCGCGGATGAAACGGAGGAGGAGGCCGGCCTGGCCCACGTCCATGAACACATGCTGTTCAAGGGCACCCAGAAGCGCGGTGTGGGTGAGATTGCCCAGGCCGTGGAGGCCGCCGGCGGAGACATCAACGCGTGGACCAGTTTTGACCAGACGGTCTACCACGTGGTCATGGCGTCACGGTTCTTTGACCAGGGCCTGGACGTCCTGGCGGACGCCGTCCAGCACAGCAGCTTTGATCCGGAAGAGCTCACCAAAGAACTGGAAGTTGTCATTGAAGAGGTCAAGCGCAGCCGGGACATGCCGGGCCGCGTGATCAGTGAGCTCACCTTTGACCTGGCCTATCAGAAACACACCTACCGCCGTCCTGTGATTGGGTATGAGGCCACGGTCCGCTCCTTCACGCGGGACAAGATCCTGGCCTTCTACAAGAAGCACTACCGCCCGGACCGCATGGTCCTGGTTGTCACCGGGGACTTTGAGACCCAGGCCGCGCTGGCGCAGATTGACAAGGTGTTTGGCGGCTTCTCCGGGCAGGCCGGCGCCCTGCCGCAGCGTCCGCTGGAGCCCACGCAGCAGGGCATGCGCGTGAAGGTGGAGGCGGACAACATCCAGGAAACGCACCTCTCGCTGGCGTGGCACATTCCGGACATGCTGCACCCGGACATCTATGCGCTGGACGTCATGTCCATCCTGCTGGGTCACGGGGATTCCAGCCGCCTGTCACGCGGCGTCAAACACGGCCGCCGCGTGGTCAATGACGTCTATGCCTACGCGTACACGCCCAAAGACCCGGGACTTCTGATGTCCGGCGCGTCCCTCAACCACCAGGACCTGCAGGCCGCACTCAAGGCCATCCTGGTGGAGACCTACCGTCTACGGGACTCCCTGGCGACGACGGCGGAAATTGAGAAGGCCAAGAACATCATTGAAAGTGATTCCATCTACCAGAAAGAAACCGTGCAGGGCGTGGCCCGCAAGCTGGGCTTCTATGAGGCTGTGGCCGGTCACGTGGAATTTGAAGCGCGCTATCTGGAAGGTATCCGCAAGGTCAGTGCGCAGGACATCCGGCGCGTGGCCCAGGCGTATCTGAAAGATGAATCCCTGACGCTGGTGGCGCTGCTGCCCCAGAGCGCACCCAAGGTCACGGAAGCGGACCTGCGCAAGACGGTGGAAGAAGCAGCGCAGGAGCTCAAGGGCATCCGGACCCGCTCACCGCTGGTGGTGGGCGAGCTGGGCGTCCACCGCGGGCAACTGCCCAATGGTGTGACACTTCTGGTGCTGCCGGACAGCACGGTTCCCGTGGTCAGCATGCGCGCGGTGTGGCTGGGCGGCCTGCGCTATGAAGACGCCAAGACCAATGGCGTGCACAACATCATGGCGGAGCTGCTCACCAAGGGGACGGAAGGTGGCCTGGGCGCCATGGAGATTGCCCATGAGGTGGACTCCGCAGCAGGCACCCTGGAGGGCTTTACGGGGCGCAACAGCTTTGGTGTGCGCGGGGAGTTCCTGACGCGGCATTTTGAGCGCGGCTTTGAGCTGATGGCGGATTGTATCATCCGGCCCGCGTTTGATGCGGAGGAGCTGGAGCGGGAAAAGAAGCTGGTGCTGGAGGAGATCCGGAACAAGGAGGACAACCTCAGCGGCCTCGCGTTCGATCTGTTTGGCAGGCTGCTCTACAAGCACCATCCCTACCGGATGGACACACTGGGCACGCGTGAGACGGTGGCCGCCCTCAGCCGGGATGACGTGCTGCGCATCTACCGTGAGCGCTTCTCACCGGACCGGATGATCCTCTCCGTTGTTGGTGATGTGGACCCGGAGCGCGTGGCGGAGCTGGCAGAAGATGCGTTCAATGACCTGCCCCGCAGCGGCGGACCCTGGCAGCTTGCCGCCCTTCCTCCAGAGCCACCCGCCGCCGGTATCCAGGTGGCGCGTACGGCCCGGGACAAGGAGCAGGCGCATATTGTGATGGGCTTCAAAGGCACCACGCTGAAGAACCCGGACCGCTACGTACTTGAAGTCATGACGACGATCCTGGCCGGTCAGGGCGGGCGCCTGTTCCTGGAGCTGCGTGACAAGCAGTCCATGGCGTACTCCATCACGGCGTTCTCATTGGAAGGTTTGGACCCGGGTTACGTGGCTGTCTACATGGGCACGTCACCGGACAAGGTGGATGCGGCACTCAAGGGCATCCATCTTGAGCTCAAGAAGATGCAGGATGAGCCGGTCACGCCCAAGGAGCTGGAGCGCGCGCAGCGCTACCTGGTGGGCACCCATGAGATTGGGCTGCAGAAGATGAGCGCACGTGCGGCCACCCTGGCGTTCAATGAAGCGTACGGCCTGGGCTACGCGGAACACGCCCGCTACAGCGAGAGAATCCTCAGCATCACCGCCGCAGACCTGCAGCGGGTGGCCAAGGAATACCTGACGCTGGACCGGTATGCGCTGGCCGTGGTGGGCCCGCAAAGTGGCGGACCCAAGGCCAACGCCACGCCGTGAGTCTGCGCATCTGGACTGATTGGTCCAGACAGCCGTTCCGGAGCGGACATGCGGATTGGCATTGACGTAGGCGGCACCAAGATTGAGGGCATTGCGCTGGCGGATGACGGGGGAATTGCCGTCCGTCACCGCGTGCCCACACCGCAGGGTGACTATCCGGGAACCATCCAGGCCATTGCTGCGTTGGTAGAGCACCTGGAGACCGCCACCGGTGAGCGCGGGAGCGTTGGGCTGGGGACGCCGGGAGCGCTGTCACCGCGCACCGGCCGGATGAAGAACTGCAACTCCACCTGTCTCAACGGACAACCGCTCATTGAAGACGTGCAGCGTGCGCTGGGCCGCCCGGTGCGGCTGGCCAATGACGCGGATTGCCTGGCGCTCAGTGAAGCCACGGACGGCGCTGCGGCCGGCGCGCCAACAGTGTTCGCTGCGGTGCTGGGGACGGGCGTAGGCGGCGGACTGGTGGCGTACGGACGAGTCCTGCAAGGGCCCAACGCCATAGCCGGTGAGTGGGGACACAACCCCCTGCCCTGGCCCCATGACAACGAGCGGCCGGGACCTCCCTGCTACTGCGGACGCGCCGGTTGTATTGAGACGTTCCTCAGCGGGCCGGGGATGGCGCGTGACCATGCGTCCGTGACGTCAGAAACGCTGTCCGCGCCGGAAATTGTGGCGCTGGCGGCGCAGGGGAATGACGCCTGCACCGCCACGCTGGCCAGGTACGTTGACCGGCTGGCGCGCGCATTGGCCACGGTGATCAACCTGGTGGATCCCCACGTGGTGGTGCTGGGCGGCGGCATGAGCAACGTGCCTGGGCTGTATGAGGACGTGCCGGCGGCGTGGGGACCGTATGTGTTCTCGGACGGCGTGGACACGCGGCTGAGGCGGGCGGCGCACGGGGATTCCAGCGGCGTGCGTGGCGCGGCGTGGCTGTGGCCGGCCGCGGGACCGTGATGGCGGATGATTCCGCGCGGCGCTGCGGCTAACGTCCCGGGCATGGCACTCTTCCGTCTGTCCCTGGTTGCCGCTGCACTGGTCTGGTCCTCCTCTGCTTCCGCCGAGTGCGCCACACCCATTGCCGCCACCCGCTTCATCCCGTGGGATTTCACCTGCAACACCACGTGTGTGGGCATCATTGACGGGAACAACCGTTCGCCAGGAGACGGGGGACAGTTGACCATTTCCGTGGTTCCGGTGGGCGGCGTGACCGGTGTTGCGGCGCGCGCGCGGGAGATGGTTGGGCAGATCAACGGCAACCGCGCGCTCATCATTGAGACGGAAGAGCTGCTCCAGGACGGCGTGGCCTACCTGGTGAAGCCGTGGGATGTGCAGCTGACCGCGCACCACGTGGCCGCCACCACGGACCCGTTTGCGCCGCTGGGTGTGCTTGGCGTGAAGCACGTGCGGTACCCGCTGGGTGGGCCGGAGTGTAATGACACGCCCTCCCTCTTTCCGCCGCCGCCCAGCTTCTCCACCACGCCAGAGCCCACCCGTGATGACATTGAAATCACGCTCACCGACGTGACCGGCGCCGACGCGCGCTTTGGGTATGACGTGTGGATCATGGGTGAGAATGACCCTTTCCCGGTCCGCTCGCCCAATGTGTATGACCTGCCCGCTCCCACGCTGATTGCTGAGATGGTCTCCACGGAACACGCCAATGAAGGCGGCAACGCCGTGCTGGGGACGCTGAGCCTCCCCGCGGAACACCTGACGCCGCCAGGAAGCCGCATCAAGGTGGCCGTCCGCCGCCGGCCCTCCCCCATCAACGTGGGCAGCCTGGCAGTGTCTGAAGTGCTGGAGATTCCCGCCGCTGAAGAGGCCAAGACCGGGTGCGGCAGCAGCAAGGTCCCCTCAGGGACCCAGGTGACGCCGGCGGTGCTGGGTTTGGTGGTGGTGCGGATCATTGCCCGCAGACGGCGCGGTTGATGGCCACCGATTCTTGACTGATCAGTCCGAATTCCCTAATCCCACGCCATGCCACGCACCAAGCTGTTCAACCGGGAACACGCGCTGGACCGGGCGCTGCAGGTCTTCTGGACGCAGGGCTATGAGGCAGCGTCTCTGGATGCGCTGCTGGAAGCCATGGGGGTTGGGCGCCAGAGTCTGTATGACACTTTTGAGGACAAGCGGCAGCTCTATCTGGCTGCGCTGGAGCGGTACTCAGATGGACACCTGGCGGAGCTGCAGGGGATCCTGATGCGCTCCGGGTCCGTCAAGAAGGCGCTGAAGGACATCCTGGAAGGGCCGGCCCGCCAACCCAGAGCCGCACGCCTCAAAGGCTGCTTCCTGGTGAACTCCGCCGTGGAGCTGGCACCGCATGACCCGGACGTGTCCCGCGCGGTGGCCGCTGGTTTCAAAGCGGAAGAAGAAGCGTTCACCGCCGCCATCCAGCGCGGCCGGAGCACTGGGGAGCTGGAGCGCCGCGGTGAGGCGCGTGACCTGGCCAGCCTGGTTGTGACGCTGATGCACGGGATGCGCGTGGCGGGAAAGGCCAACGCCGCACCGGAGACGCTGCTGGCCATGGCACGGGCGGCCAGCGCATTTGCGCGGTGATGGCATTGCCGCTGACGGCTGCCCTCCCTGCCTGCAATGACCCCAGATGAGACAGCTCCGGGCCATGCACAGCACCCTCAGCGCGGGCGCCAAGGGGCCATGTCACGCCGCCCGTGTTTCCCGGTTGCGCCCCATTCCCGCGCGGATTCGGTTGACATTTTCCCGTTGGAGGCCCCCATGAACCTGCTTCACACCGGCACGCGGACTGCGCTCGTGCGCGTACTGACTGGCGGAGCGCTGGCCGCCGCCGCAATTCGGAAGGCGTCATGGCAGCCTGCACGCAGAGGCACGGTACGCGTGCAACGGTCTCAGCTCACGGCGTGCTTGGACTGACCCACCCAGGTGTAACGCCACAAGCAGGAGCGTGGGTGCTTGCTGTGGAGCATGGCGTCGAGGCGAAGCATGGCTGGGCTTTTGGGGGGGGGCGGCGGGGAACACACGTGGACCGCTTCTGGCGGCGCGCGGGGGAGGCGGGTCCTCTCACGGGGCATGGCCTCGATAATCGAGGCCATGGGTTCAACAACACCACCCTCCCCGGCAGCACCATGCAGGTCTGGTGTGCAACCGGCATCCCCCAACAAGCCCTGCCACGCCACGCCTCGACGCCATCCCCCACCAGCAAGCACCCAAGCTCCTGCTTGTGGCGTTGCTCCTGGGTGGGTCGGTCCCCAGCCTTCACACAGGCTTCTGGGGGATGTTCGGTGGGGAACGCACGTGGACCGCTTCTGGCGACGCGCGCGGGAGGGGTCCTCTCGCGGGGCATGGCCTCGATAATCGAGGCCATGGGTCACCAACACACCCTCCCCGGCAGCACCATGCAGGTCTGGTGTGCAACCTGCCTCCCCCAACAGCCCTGCCACGCCACGCCCCGACGCCACTCCCCACCAGCAAGCACCCACGCTCCTGCTTGTTGCGTTGCTCCTGGGTGGGTCGGTCCCCAGCCTTCACACAGGCTCCACGCCCGGACCCCAAGACCACCGCAATGAGGCAGGCCACGTTCAAAGAATTGACCTTGGTGCGCCACGGCCAAGCGCCTGCTCCTCAGGCCTTGAACGGGCGGCGCTCAGTGAGACTGAACCAGTTGCCCGAATCATCCTTCATCATGGCTTCCACGCCGTAGGGCCGCTCCTCCGGCGGGCTGCGGAACTCCACGCCGCGCGCCTTCAACTCTTCATACGTGCGGCGGCAGTCCGCGGTGGCCAGCACACCCGGACCCAGGACACCCTTGGCCACAAGGGATGCCAGCTGCTCGGCGGTGGCCTTGTCCATCATGGGTGACGCGCCCACGGGCATCAGGATCAGTTCGAAGTCCGGCTGTCCCACGGGGCCCACGGTGAGCCACCGGAAACCGCCCACGTTCAGATCATTGCGCAGCTCAAACCCCAGCTTGTCCGTGTAGAACGCCTTGGCGCGGTCCATGTCCAGAACCCAGACACTGCCATGTGAAACACGTTGAATCATGGTGATGCCTCCTTGGGTTGCACCATGGCACTCCCGCGGGATGTTGCGCTTCTTGGAAATTGCGGTTCTGCGCGCCTCAATTCCCCGGGGGTGCAAAGTGACGCAGGAAACACCAGGGCACGTGGAGCTGCGCCATGCCCATGGGTTGTTGCGCCACCTGCCAGACGCGCCGGCGCCACCGCTGCGGTGACACGCCCACGCGCCGGGCAAACAGCGCGCTGAAACTTCCCAGGCTGCTGAAACCCACCTCCATGCAAACCTCTGTGACGGACAGGTTTCCGGACGCCAGCAGGGTGCGCGCGCGTTCCAGGCGCAGGTCCATGAGGTGCTGGTGGGGCGTGGTGCCAAACGCCTTGCGGTAGAGGCGCAGGAAGTGGAACCGGGAGACGCCCGCCGTGCGTGCCAGCTCTGCCACCCGCGGTGTGGCGGCGTGGTTGGCGCATAGGTGCTCGCGCGCCCGGCACAGGCGGCGGAACACGTCATCATGCAGGAGCCTGTGCGGCATGTGCCAACCGTAGCAGAAGCGTCCACCGCCACCATCCAGCGCGGGCGATGGGCGACCGACCCGCATTCACCACACCCCTCGACAATCCTTCATGGGCACCCAGCTTGCCGTCACAGATTCTGCGGCCAGGTAGTAGCCATGGGGCTTCCCGGCGGCATTGGTCAGGAGCACCACCTGGTATGCGCCCTTGGCTCCAGACAGCTCTTCCTCGTCAAAACTGCAGGCGGGAACCAGGCTGCCCACATCTCTCAGAGGAGCAAGAGAGAATCTGACGGATTCATGCAACACCGCCGGCAGATGCATGATGGCCACGTTCTTGAATTGCACCAGGAACGCTTCATCCTCACGCGGTCCTCCGTCACAGACAAATGCAAGCTGCAACACGCCGCCAACGGCATCAAAAGACTGCAGGAGCATTCGGCTGGGATCTTCTTCCTGCAGGTGCGCGTTCACGTGGTCAAGCTGCATGGAGACTCCTTTCCGGCGTGACAATGCATCCAGGCGGCGCGCCAGGGCATCCGTTCTTTGGGTGGGTGATAGATTTGCAGCGGCACGGGACGTCCGCCATGCACTACGCTCGCGGCCATGGGTGGAAACCTCCAGATTCTGGAAGACGCCTGCCAACGCCTTCCGCACACCACGCGGTCCATGTTTGGAGGGCACGGATTGTTTGCGCCCAACGGCGGGATGTTTGCGTGCATTGTGGATGAAGACCGCATCACCCTGAAGCTGGCAGACCCGCCAAGGCGCGCGGAACTCATTGGTCAGGGCGGAGAACCGTGGACGTACAACGGCAAGGTGGCCATGAAGGATTGGATAGTGATTCCGGACGCCTTGTACGACGACACCGAAGCACTGACGGAGTGGGCATCCAGGGCACACCGGTTGGCACCACCCAAAGCGGCCAAGAAGAAGCCCACAAGGGCATCACCCAAGCCGGTGATTGCGGCTGCTGGCAGGCCGCAGAAGAATGCAGGCTCTGCAAAAAAGAAGGCTGGGAAGTCCCGCTGAAACAATGGTGGGACAGAGAGGTGCGCAGAAGACGGCTTGTTGGTGGCGTACCCCATCGCGATCTTCGGCCCACTGTTCTGGCCGGCGGCATCGGCGTCGCGGGGTGGGCGAATGCAACCGGCGCGTTCCCGATTGTCCCTTTCGTCGCCGCGACCGCACTGGTTCTGCGCGGCGGAAAGTTGATTTCGCAGCCAACAACGGTTCGATCATCGGCGACATCAATGCGGGCCGCTTACACTTTCACGGATTGCCGCTGACGCAATTGCGCAAGGCGCCAGTACGTGTAGACCACGGGAATGATTTCCAGCGTCAGGAACGCGCTGGAGAGAAGGCCACCCACCATGGGCGCGGCAATCCGCTTCATCACGTCTGCGCCGCTGCCGGTAGCCCACAACAACGGGATCAGACCAAAGAGCGTGGTGGCCACCGTCATCAGCTTGGGCCGGACGCGCTGAACCGTTCCCTCCATATGCGCCCAGATGATGTCATTCAGGTCCCGGATTTTCCCTGCCTTCAACCGCCGTTCGTACGCCGCGTCCAGGTACACAATCATGACAATGCCCGTCTCTGCGGCCAGACCAATCAACGCAATGATTCCCACCCACACCGCCGTGGAGAGCCGGTAGTCCAGCAGGTACAGCGCCCACACGCTCCCCACCAGGGAGAACGGCACACTCAACAGCACAATGAGCGCTTCGGTCAGGTTCCGGAAGTTGAGGAACAGCAGCAGTATGACCAGCAGAAATGTCAGCGGCAGCACAACCTTCATGCGCTCTTCCATGGACTCCATCAATTCATACTGACCAGTCCATTTAAGCCACGTTCCGCGCGGCAGGGTGAGCGAGCCTGCAGCTTGCGCCGCCGCCACCGCAGCCTTGGCATCCCGCACATAGCCACCCACATCCCGGCTCGATGTGTCGACGTCAATGTACACGTAGCCCGCGAGCAAGCCCGCCTCTGACCGGATCATGGGTGGACCCTCCACCACCCGGATGGATGCCACCGCTTTGAGCGGGACAAACCCCAGCGCGTCCAGAGCCTGTGTTGGACTGGATGGTCCAGATGATGCGGTATCCCGCGGCCTGGGCGCACCCATGCCGGAGGGCAACCCAACCATCCCACCGCGCAGCGGCGCTCCGGTGTCCACCCTGGGCGAGAAATCCAGCGCAGCGGGCGCACCCGGTGATGACTGTGTCCCACCACCGCCCATGGCGCCCATCTGGGCAAGCATCACGCGCGGCGCCTTCACCGGCTGCAACGCGCCACGCTTTCCCATCCCGGAGTCACCACCCGCTGAGCGCAGCGGAATCAGCACCTCCTCCAGCACCTGGAGGTTGTCCCGCAGGTCCTGGGGAAAGCGCACATTGATGGAGAACCGGGCGCGGCCCTGGATCGTTGTTGCCACGGGCTCACCACCAATGGCCGCTTCAATCACGTCCTGCACGTCTCCCACCGTCAATCCGTAGCGGGCCAGCGCGTCCCGGTTGGGGGTGATGTCAATGTAGAGCCCACCTTCACTCCGCTCATAGTAGGCGCTGCGCGTTCCGGGAACATTCTGGACCACCCGTTCCAGATGGCGTCCAACGGACTCCACATCCGCAAGCTGCGCGCTGAACACCTTGATGCCCACCGTGGTGCGAATGCCCGTAGACAACATGTCCACCCGCGTCTTGATGGGCATGGTCCATGCGTTGGTCCAGCCGGGGAGCTGCATGCGCTGGTTCATCTCGCTGGTGAGCTCATCAAAGGTCATGGGGCGCTGGTTGGGCCAGACGCGGGCCAGGCGCTGCGCAACGGGCTCGGGCGCCCAGGCGGAGTACCAACGAGGCTGCGGGACCGTGCGCCATTGCTCACGCGGCTTCAGCCGGACCACCGTCTCCACCATGGACAGTGGAGCGGGGTCCGTGGCCGTCTCCGCGCGGCCGGCCTTGCCAAACACGCTCTCCACTTCTGGAAACCCCCGCAGGATGCGGTCCTGCACCTGCAACTGTTTGCGTGCTTCATCAATCGCAATGTTGGGAAACGTGGTGGGCATGTAGAGGATGTCACCCTCATCCAGCGGCGGCATGAACTCAGTTCCCAGCTTCATGGCCACGGGGACGGCGGACATCACCGCAAACACACCCATCAGCAGCGTGGTCCGGGGATTGCGCAGCGCCACAAACACAAAGGGCTGGTAGACCGCAATCAGCAGCCGGGACACGGGATGCCGGTCTTCACGGTGAATGTGTCCTCGGATGAGCAACGCCATCAGCGCCGGGACCAGCGTGATGGAGAGCACCGCCGCTGACGCCATGGCACTGGTCTTGGTGAACGCCAGCGGAATGAACAGACGCCCGGCCTGCCCTTCCAACGCAAAGATGGGAAAGAACGCCACCGTCATGATCAGCAAAGAGAAGAAGATGGACGGTCCCACCTCCTTGGCCGCGTCAATCAGCACCTCCTCACGCGGGGTTCCCGGCGGCGCCGTCTCCAGCCGTTTGTGCGCATTCTCCACAAGGACAATGGCCGCATCCACCATGGCGCCAATGGCAATGGCAATTCCGCCAAGGCTCATGATGTTGCTGGTGAAGCCCATCAGCTTGAGCGGGATGAAGCTGGCGCCCACTGCCACCGGCAGCATGATGATGGGGATGAGGGATGAGCCCAGGTGCAACAGGAAGATGAAGATGATGAGCGCCACCACAACCATCTCTTCCGTCAACGCCGTGCGCAGCGTCTCAATGGACCGGGAGATGAGCGCGGACCGGTCATACGCCACCTCCACCCGCACACCGTCCGGCAGCGACGGGCGCAGTTCCTCCAGCTTCTGCTTCACGCGCTCAATCACCGCCTGCGCATTCTCGCCGTAGCGCGCGGTGACAATCCCGCCCACCACCTCGCCCGTGCCGTTCCATTCAGCCAGGCCGCGCCGGATGTCCGGTCCAAAGCGCACCTCCGCCAGGTCCTCCAGCAGGAGCGGGATTCCGGACTGATTGGTCCGCAACACAATCTTTCGGAGGTCATCCAGGTTCTGCACGTAGCCGCGGCCGCGGATGAAGTACTCGCGCCCGGTCATCTCAATGAGCCGGCCACCAACGTCAGCATTGGAGCGCCGCACTGCCTGCGTGAGATCCTGCAGTGTGAGGTTGAAGGTGCTCAGGCGCTGCGGGTCCACAATGATCTGGTACTGCCGCTCATAGCCGCCCACCGTGGCCACCTCCGCCACGCCGGGAACGCTGGTGAGCGCGTACTTGAGGTTGAAGTCCTGGTACGCGCGCAGCTCGGAGAGGTCATGGTCTCCGCTGTCATCCACCAGCGCATACTCAAACACCCAGCCAATGCCCGTTGCATCCGGCCCCAGCGACGGACGGACGCCATCCGGCAACCGCGTCCCCACGGAGGAGAGGTATTCCAGGACCCGGCTGCGCGCCCAGTACACATCCGTGCCTTCTTCAAAGAGCACGTAGATGAAGCTCATTCCAAACATGGAGTAGCCGCGCACATCCGTCACCCTGGGCGCGCCCAGCAACGCACTGGCAATGGGATGTGTGACCTGGTCTTCCACCAGGTCCGGGCTGCGGCCCATCCATTCCGTGAAGATGATCACCTGCGGGTCTGACATGTCCGGGATGGCGTCCAGCGGCGTGTTGCGGATGGCCCACCAGCTTGCCACCGAGAGAAACGCCGTCATCAGCAGCACCATCCCGCGGTTGCGCGCAGACAGTTCAATGATGCGCGCAATCATCGGCGCTCCACGGTGGCCCGCAAGCGGCTCTCAGAGTCCACCAGGAAGATGGCTCCGGTGACCACCGCTTCTCCCTCAGCAATGCCGCTGCGGATCTGGATCATCTCTCCGGTGCGCGCTCCTGCTTCTACGGCGCGCGGCTCAAAAACTCCCTCGCCACGGGCCACAAACGCGTAGGTGTTCCGGCCGGTCTGGACCACCGCGTCCGCAGGAACCATCACACCGCGGCTGCTCTGCACGGAGAGCTCCGCGGTCCCAAACATCCCCGGGCGCAGGCGCCGGCCGGGGTTGGGAAGCTCAATCCGTCCCCGCAACGTGCGTGTTCCCGGGTCCAACGTTGGATAAAGGTATGATACTTTACCATCCACAGTCACGCCGGGAAACGCGGGGAACCCCACCTGCGCCTTCTGGTCAACGCGCACACGGGCCAGGTCAGATTCACGGACATCCACCAGCAGCCAGACGGTGGAGAGGTCCGCCACTTCAAAGAGCGCAGTGCCGGGTGAGATGTACACCCCCTGAATGGCCTCCTTCTGCGTGATAAATCCACCTTGCGGTGCGCGCAGGGTAACCATCCCGGTGGGACGTTCGCCCTCCCCAAGGGTGCGCAGCGGCGCGGCGTCCACGCCCAGGGTACGCAGCCGCTCTTCCGCCGCGGATTGCAGCCGCAGCGTCAGCGAATCTCCGCCGCGGCCAGCCAGCGCCGTCACAAACTCCTGCTGCGCCGCCAGGACCTCCGGGCTGTAGATACGCACCAGCGGATCCCCTTTGCTCACGGACGCACCGGTTTCCCGCACGTGCAGCTCTTCAACCCAGCCGCTGAAACGTGCATGCACCCGCACCGTGCGTGATTCCGCCGCCGTCACCACGCCCACCGCGTGGACGGTCTCATCCAACATTCCGCTCACGGCGGTCTGCGTCCGCACGCCACTTTTCTGCAGGCGGTCCTCGCTGAGCGTGATGGTGGCCAGCTCCGGAAGCGCCTCATGACCGGCGCTGTGATCACGCTGCTCCACCTTCACCAGGTCCATATGGCAGACGGGACAGGTACCCGGATGATCCTGAATGATCTTGGGATGCATGGGGCATTGCCACACCTCCGCGGACCCGTTCTGAACCACGGGTGACAACGGAGCGGGTGTCACCAGTGTGAACGCATAGACCGCCGCCCCCGCCAGCGCCGCAATGATCAGCCAGCGCACCGTGGCCATGACCTTCACTCCGGGCGGAGGTGGCTCTTCACCCTCGGGCATCGCATTTAAAGTATGACTCATGGCATCACCGTCTCAGCATCATCAACAAAGTGGATCAGGGGAAGGCCGGTGGCGCGCTCCAGGTCCGCCATGTGCCGCGCGTATTCCGCCTGGGCGGCCCAGCGGTCCAGGTGGTGGGACCGCAACGTGCGCACCGCTCCAACCACGGCCAGCAGTTGACCGGTGCCGGATTCGTATGACGCCTGCGCCATGTCCACCGTCCGGACGGACAGTGGAATCAGGGTCTTTTCATGCAGCTCCAGGTGCGCCCGCGCGTGCGCCTCACCAGCCAGCAACCCATCAATTTCTGACGTGACCGCGGTGACCAGCGCATCCACCGAGGCCTCTGCGCGGCGGTGCTCCAGGCGCGCTGCGTCCGCCTCCCGTGTCTGACCCCACAGCGCAAACACCGGAAGCGGAAAACTCACGCCCACCGTCACCTGGTCCGCTGGGCCCAGCAGCGCGCCCGCCGGTCCACCCATGACGGCGGAATCCACGCCGCCAAAATTGGCCATGTAGGAAACGTTGGCCGTGACGTCAGGAATGATGGCCAGGCGCGTGCGTTCCGCCCGGGCCAGCGCCGCATCAACGGCGGCGCGCGCACTCTTGAACTCCGCGCGCTGGCTGATGGCCGCGCGGATGAGCTGATCCCGCGGCGGCAACTTGGCCAGCGTCACGCTCTGGCGCAGCAGCCCAAGCTGCGCCACGTCCGGGAACCCCAACAACGACGCCAACCGTCCACGCGCAATGGATTGCTGCTGCTGCACGTCAATCATGTCCCGTGTGAGGAGCTCACGTTCCGTGCGGGCAGTGAGCGCGTCCAACGGGGAGCCCGCGTTGATGCTGACCCGCGCGTCACTGATGGCCACGGTGGTGTCCAGCACACCCGCCGTGCTGCTCAGCGTCTCCATGCTACGGGATGCAGCAACACTCTCTGCAAACGCGTACGCCACCGCGCGGTCCACATCGGCAATCAGCAGTTGGACCTGCGCTTCCTGCTGGTGGGCCACCGCCCGTGCTTCGCGCTGCGCTGCACCACGTTTGCCCGGCCACGGAAACGTCTGCTGGGCCATGACCATGATGGGAATCATGTCCGGTCCCTTGGCCAGCGTGACGGCGCGTTGTGACGGCGTCATCCCGGGATGGAGTGCGCCTTCAATGTGGTTGAG
>Ga0163144_10004923_pt1 | contig 29890 bp, 15 predicted proteins | sample OliLak19BULKMAT1_FD_123175 | JGI IMG/M metagenome (GOLD analysis project Ga0163144, IMG submission 123175) | Freshwater microbial mat bacterial communities from Lake Vanda, McMurdo Dry Valleys, Antarctica - Oligotrophic Lake LV.19.BULKMAT1 | ecosystem: Environmental > Aquatic > Freshwater >...
CAATTACAGATCCTGCTGATGCGGCCACCGTACCTTCACCTATAGAAGCTAAACCAATACCGAGTGAAGTAATACCCAATCCTACCTGGACTAAGTTTGATCCATCTATGTCAGCGTATTCGTTAATTCTCTCTAATGGACTGTTTGCTCCAAATAATTCTCCAAATTTATCAGTTAGTCCGCCAATTACAGATCCTGCTGATGCGGCCACCGTACCTTCACCAAGAGAAGCTAAACCAATACCGAGTGAAGTAATACCCAATCCTACCTGGACTAAGTTTGATCCATCTATGTCAGCAAATGAGTTAAGACCTTTCGACAACTGTGGGAGGGTCGATCCTATCAACCAGGTTGCACCAGCAATAGCTGCACCAATAGCTAGAATTGCTCCTCCAATACCAGCACCAACTATGGTAATAGACAATGCCAATGAGGCCGCTCCTGCCACAACTTGCGGGCCAGCAAAGGCTTTCAACCCATTTGCTAATCCTGTTAGGCCGCCGCCGACTCCTTTAACTCCTGGATTATTGTCAGTATCTATGAGATTTTCAGCAATATTCCCAATGCTTCCTACCCCTTTTTTCTTGCCGCCACCGAAGGCGCGGTCAACAGTCGTTGAAACTAGATCAGTCGCTCTAGTTGCTACATTAGCAGAAATTATCGAAGACGCCACTGCGCTAACTCCTATTACCAAACTCAGCAATCCGGGCAACTTGTCATTCACCGAAGCTAGCCAATTATTAAATTTGCCCATGTATTCCATAACATTCGTCATTACTCCTACAAATGGACCAACTGCTCCCCACAATGCTGCGCCAAACGCCTTAAAACCTTGATTCATCTCGGCCAATGCCTCTGCCTGTGATTTTTCTAATTCAGCCCGTGCGGCTGCTCTATCTAAAATCTCTTTATATTCAGCTTCTGAGCCCTGGTTAAACGTGTTTTGACGAGTTTGCATACCCTGGAAGGCCTGCCCCATAGCGCCATTTTGCAATGTTAATGCCGAAATAGTGTCTTGTCCTAATGCTCGTACATCATTACCGTGTGCTTTGATACCATCTAGTAAAATGTTATCCTGTTCTTCAATTTTTTTCCTAGAATCTAATACGTTATTTCCTAGTGCTGAAACTGCATTAGCCGTTTGCCCCATCGTAGCAGTGAACACTTTAGCTTCTTCAGATATTGGAGGCATACCTAAGATTTGAGACATCAATGCGTCTACGCCACCTTTGCCACCCAACGCCATAGCATTGGCCATAGCTGCATTAGATTTGGCCTGATCTTCAGCTGACATAGTTTGCAGCTTGGCCTGCCAAGCTGCATTGGCTGCTTTTTCTTTCAATTCTGCTTGCTGCGCGTCTCTTGTTTTTCCGGTTATTTGAGCAAGTCCGTTCAATGTTTCTAAGTAGTAAACCGCTCCCTCAGATACCTGCTTAGTTACATTTTGATTCTTCAATTGTTCCGAACTTAATCCGCCAATCATATCAATGTAATCAAGCATGCCTTGATTAACTTCTTCAGTAGTATAACCCAAAGTTTGTAGGTATTTTCCACTATCGCCACGATTAAGCTCTTTACTCATTCTCACGAACGCTTCAGTTCCGTCAGTGGCACTCCCCCCCATTTTAGCCAATGTTTCAGAATTTTTTACAATCATACTGCTAAATTGTCCCAATGTAAGGAATGAATCTGCAGCAGCTTGACGTAGATCTGTGAGAGATCCTCCAAAATTTACACCTGCTGTTGTAGTTTTCTGATATGCCGAAAAGTTAGCTTCTTGAATAGCCGACAACTGTGCAAAGCGTTTGGCTAATTCACTGAATATTCCTGGCGGCAGAGACTTACTAAGGTCAACGAACATCCCAGATGCTGACGCTGTGCCCTCCATAAGTGATCCCATAGATCTTTCAAGGAATTGAAAGGTGGCATTTAGATTATTAACAATGGTAATTTTTTTACGAGTTACTTCAGTTTCTTCTTCTTTGGTTTCTCGAGCCGCTTCTATAGCCTCAGTGTATTCTTCAGTTTCTTCTTTCAGTTCTTCAAACTGCACGCCTATCTTGACAGCCATCTCTCGTATGATCGAGCCCATGTCTTTAGATGATTTGAGTAGTTCTCGCAGTGTTGTTTCGGTTGCTGCGTTCTCTAATGAGACTGCATCATTACCAATTGTACCGGTTACTGCCATTTAAAACCCCAATTATCTGCGTAGATAAATATTAGAAATATCATTACACACTTATTTATTGGAGTAAAAATGACCTTAAAAATTGAGCCTAAAAAGAACCCGTTGATGTCAGCAATGCGTCAACCAAAAATTGCAGTTAAGCTACCAAGCCAAGGAAAATACTGGCCACAAAATACCATTGAGTTGCCCGACAATGGAGAATTACCAATATTTTCAATGACTGCACGCGATGAATTGCTGTTGAAAACTCCAGATGCACTGCTCAGTGGTCAAGCAGTAGTTGATGTAATTGAAAGTTGCGTCCCTAATATCAAAGACGGGTGGTCAATACCACAGATTGACTTAGATTGCATACTCATTGCCATACGTATTGCATCATACGGCCCAACTATGGAAACAGAAGTTGATGTTATGGGAGAACAAGGAGTTTATCCACTTGATCTGCGATCATTACTCGACTATCTCATTGCCAATGTTGTTTGGAAAGAACGAGTCGAAATCAATAATTTAGTAATATATGTCAAGCCACTAGAATACCGTATAGTGTCAAAAACCAGCAGCGAATCATTTGAATCACAAAGATTGCTTAACATGGTAAATGACAAGACCCTGTCAGATGAACAAAAGTTAGACTTGTTCAAAACTGGGTTTAGCAAACTAACCGATCTCAATATTGGTACAGTAACCAAAAGCATCTATCGCATTGACACCGAAGAAACGTCAGTAACAGATCCTGAGATGATCGCTGACTTTATCCGCAATTGCGATGGCAACATTTTCAAAGCAGTCAAAGCTCACATAGATGCCATGCATGAACAAAATCGAATCAAGTCGATCAAAGCTCGGGCAACTGATGACATGATTGCTGCGGGATCGGGAGAGGAAATTGAAGTTCCTGTTGTTTTTGATCCAGCACATTTTTTCGTCTAAGGCTTTTGAATCTCTCCATTGACGAGATTATGAGTCTTGTTGATAGAATGGAAAACGAGACAAGGGCCCTCAAGCAAGAACTATTCAAAATGTGTTGGTACATGCGAGGTGGGCTCACAATGACTGAAGCATATCAGCTAGACAATACTGACCGAGAGATCATTGGAAATCTTATCAGAGAGAATTTAGAAATTACCAAAGAAAGCGGAATGCCGTTCTTTTAAGGCGTTTTGCCTTCTAGTTCGTCAGCTTTAGTTCTAATAAATGTCGCTAATCGGTCCTTGTCGGCATCACTAAAGTTGTTAGCTTGCATCAACAGTGTACCCAATGCCACTTCTACATCATTTGCATTTCTAATTGGCGGTATAGCTGATGACTTAGGTGCGCCCTGTGGAGCCGTTTTCACAACAGGTCCTTGAGGAGTTCTATTAGGGGCAGAAGAAGTACCACTAGGTGCTTTGGAAGTTTGTGGAACAGCCGCTGCCGGATCAGTAATACCTAATCCCAGATACAATTCTTCAATTTGATCTTGCCTCATGCCTGACGTAATTAAGATCTCTGCAATTTTTTTGGTATTATTTGGACTACCTGCGGCTATCCATTGCTTGATTAATTTGTCTCGAGTAATTTTATCGAACATGCCCTCTGGTATTGGTCGCCGACCATTGAAAGAAGATATCTGTCCTTTAACTGCATCAGAGACTAACTTGAAATATCCAATTATAGCGCCTTTGTTAGTTCCACTAGCTGCCATGCCATTAGCAGCTACTAATGAATTGTATATTAAACTCTGAAGTTGAGTATCAGAAATCATCGACTGATTAAAGAAGTTCTTATATATGTCATAGGCCGAATCGTTGCCAGTAGTTGATTTGAGTTTTACAAATTCTTCATCAAACTTAGCTGCTATACCAGGAACCGGTCTAGTAGATGCGGCGTTTGTTTCAATATCTGCAATTGCGTCTCTCATTAATGAATCATGATCTTTGCCCATAACTTTATCTTTGAGCTGACCAATTGTGGATCGATTAGAACCCATTATATCTGTATTAGCCATTCTCTCTGCACGAGAAAATAGATTAGATATTTGTTGTGTGTTGAGCTGATCTTCTAACAAGGATTTCACTTCATGGAGGTCCATTTGTGTATTTGATTCGACGTCATGTAGTCTCATGTAGTTGATATTCCTTTGATAATATTTATCTGTTAGAAGTGAGCTCTGCTCACTTGATATGAGCCTTCAGCTCATATCCTTTACTTCGTCTTTGATCTATTGTCGAAAACTCTAAAAACGATAATATCAACGTGATACACGAGAACAATGATACTTTGAAATATTCTTTCCAAGATTTGGCCATTCTTTGCCCGGAAACGGGCAAAGAAATAATAAAAACCCTTTCCTGAGTTATCACCATCTAACATTACTGCATTACAGAGGCGGTCATCCTGTACCTCGAGCAGCGGCTTTATATGACGGCATTCTGTTGCATAGATGTTAGCCCACACAACGAACCGGGATATTTCTTCCCTCCTTTAGCCATGAGAATTCGTTCTTTTCAAGCAGCCAAACCGCAGCGCTTCGCGATCGTCGTCCTGTTAAGGATAGTGGCTGAGTACTCTGAAGCAGCGCAGAGAATTCCGACCCCACACGTTCCTGTGGTTATGGGCACCCGATGTTAGCCGGTGCTAGCTGTTACTGCATTAACGGGTTCTGTTCAAGCTATGGGGAGGTTTTTGACGTGGTGTCTGTGGGTTCAAGGTTTTTAATGTGGGAGCCGTGGACTCTCAATTGTATGATATTGTTGTAATAGTCTTTGGTTTCGAGGACTTTTCTTTCGAATTGTTCCCTTGCTTCAATGTAGCTGCATTCAGCCTTTGAATGGCAATAATGCAGAATCTCTCGAGTAAATCGGTCTACTCCTAATAGAGCAATATCGTTGAGCAGTTCGTTGCTGCTCCCATAATATGTACGCCAGTCGGATTCGATTTTACTTCTTATCTTTTTCTTTTTCTTCTTGCCGTTTTTTTGAACAACTGTTTTTTGGGTAGTTTTAGAAAATTTACTGAGCTTCTTACCAATATATTTTCGGCCGGTATCAATGTTCACAATGCAGTAGACAAACCCGACACAATCGTCGGGCAGTTCGTCTACTAATGTGCCTTGATATGTCCAGCTCATTCTTCTTTTTGATTTTCTCGATTTAATTTATTCAGTCTGCGTTGTTCCCGTTGTGTAGCAAGGGTATCTTTTCTTAAGTCTTTCATATGGCGTTTCATTACTCGCAGATATTTAGATAATGCATGAACACTGCTATTGAGCTCGTGTGATCCCCAATGAGTAGTATAGCGATGGTATTTAATATAGCTGTTGTGGTACCTTTCGATAAGTGTGAGAAACTCTTCGTGCATTTCCACGATCTCTTTCTTCATTGGCTCGTTTTCTTTGGCCCTAGCTATAGCCTTCTCTTTAGCTTTGCGGTTCACGGGCCTACCTCTACATATTCTGTGGAGTTCGCGTATGATGTAAATCCACTGGATTTTGTTACTTTGAGAACACTGTTTACTCTTCCAATTAATTCTTCTTTATGTGATATCAACAGGATATTCTTCTTGCCTTCTCGTACCATCTTTTTTAGAACGCCTAGTCCAGCTTCTACTCCGGCTGTGTCCATTCCCGAATCTAATAATTCATCTACAAAAAGTAGATTCACTTTGTGATTCATGTGTTCCCAGATATCTCTAAATGAAAAGCTGAAACTGAGGATTAATCGGTTTCGCTCCCCTCTAGACAAATTATCAAAGTCTAAGTCTTTGCCATAGTGGGTAATTTCAGCAGTGAGATCATCCATAAATGTGACTTTATGTGGTAGGCCTAACTTATCCAGATAATAACTGAGTCGACTATTGAGATACGGCAGATTTTTGTTGATGATCTTTTTGCGAACGAAGCTTTCTTTATTTGTTAGCAATTTCAACAAGAACTCTTGATGATCTCTTAACTTTGACAGCTCATTAATCTCATTCCAATCAACTGTCTGGATTGCTGCATTTTTTAATTCGTTGATCTGATCTTGGTATGTGTCGACCTCTAACGACTTTGTTTCGAGCAGTCTTTGCAAATTACCCAGTTGATTTTTATGATCTAATGCATCAGCATAAGTTTCGTAGAACGTTTTTGGGCGAGGGGTGTGATTTTCGTATTCTGGAAGTTGTCCCTCAATTTTGGACAAATTTTCACTAACGCTTTTGAAGTATTGCTCAGAGTCAGCTAAAGATCCAGACGCCTCATCTAGCAATTTAGTGTGGTCGTGTGCTTTGAGTGACTGTGAGCATTGTGGGCATGTTTTGTCGTTCAATGATGATATTTCGTTTATGTATTTTTTGACTGATTTTTCAGCTTGCACGAGTGCAGTCTGATAAGAAGCCTGTCGTTTCTTCAGTTCAGTTAGTTTGGTTTTTTTCTCTAACCATTGAGACAGTTTCTTGTGCTCTTCTAGTTCATTTTCAATATTGATATTTTCTAGAGTAACAATCGATTCGGCAATGTGAACCAAATCATCTTGCTGCTTTTTATTCCATACCTTGCTTTTCAACTCTAGGCTAGCGATACTTTTACGTATGTTGGCATTGGCAGATTCGATTGCTTCAATTTTTAATTGTTCTCCGAGAATCTGATCCTTGGTTGTTTTTGAAGCAATTTTGAGTTTTTCAGCTTTTTCACTTAGCAGAGTTATGCCCAACAATTCCTCAATAACATCACGTTGATCTGATGCTCGCATACTCAAGAAAGGTTCTGAATAGGTGTTTAATGCTATTAGATTTTTGAACATCACGTGACTCATTCCCAGACACTCTGTGATGAATTTTTGAGTTTCTCGACTGTCGCCTTGTGCTTCGTCTTCTTCAACATCTTTGGTAGCCTGTTCCACATCATTGATATAGAGGCGCAGGATATTAGGCTTTCTCCCGCGTTCAATGCGGTAACTTACTCCGTCTTTTTCAAACAACACCGTAACCAACATGGCTTTTCCATTGATGTTGTTGATTAAATTTTCTTTTCTAATTTTTGTCAGTGCCTGACCGTATAATGCATATGAAAGAGCGTTGACCATCACTGTCTTGCCAACTCCGTTGCGGTTTCCTCCGCCTTCTTCTCCTTTGTCTAGGTTTTCACCGAGCACAAGGGTAAGGCATTCTTGATCAAAGTCAATAGCTTGAGTTTGGTTTCCGATCGATAGGAAGTTTTTTGCTGTGATGTTTTTGATTTTTGTCATTATAATCCTTGATAGATGTCTAATAGGATTTTATTATCGAATTGTTCGCTTTCGATATTGATAATTTCCTGTGTTACAATTTGATCAACACTGCTGAACGAATCATCTAGTTCGCTTTCGTCTACTTCTATGTTGTCTCGCTGGTGTATCATACTCAATTCGCGAATATTGTAATTGGTCATGTACGTTTCTCTGAGAAAGTTGGCTTCCTCATATGAAATATCAATGTCTAAATTTACCTTGAGATATGTTTTATCTTGGCAGATGTCATCTGAGTTGTCGATCAATTGGCTTAGCGTTACAGTGCGATACTTTGGAGCATTCTCCCATTTGATAAATTCAGGTGCACCATTCCATTCTAGTGTCATCATTCCGCGCTCGTCGTCCCACGAGTCTGCAAAGTTGTGTGGAAATGCATTTCCAATATACCATACCTTACCTTGATTCTGTCTTTTGTGAAAGTGTCCTGAAAAAACATAATCCTGGTGTATAAAATGAGTGGTTTGCAGTTGGCCATGATCAGGCATTTGTATCATAGCATTCATGAAGAATTTTGGCAATTCTAAATGTCCAAATATATATTTGCTTTTGATCTTGCTAATATTCTTCCATTCGTCGCCAACTAACCACGGAATGAAAGTGACATCGTCGATGGTTGTCACTTCGTCAATTACTGTGACGCCGGGGATGTGATGTGCAAACGATGAACTGTGGATGTCTCGTTTATCTCGATAGAATAAATCGTGATTTCCAGGAAACCAATAGAATGTTTCAAATGCAGCACCTAATTTTTCTAAACAACGAGAACTGATGTCTAGAGTTACGAAATTGATACTATTACGGTGATGGTGCCAATCGCCTAAAAAAGCGCCAGTTTCACAGCCTGCTTTTTTAGCCTCTACAATAAACCAATCTATAAATTCTTCACAATCTTTTAGATGGGTGTAACTGTTGTTTTTATGGCCGAGATGTAGGTCAGTAAAGCAAGCAATTTTTTTGAATAATGCCATAATGTTCTTACCTTTTATTTTTCAAATATATTATCATTTATTGATGAAAGTCAAGTATTGAATTGGTAAACTAGGTTTCCACAGTCCCAAATCTTATTATATCCGTTGTTTCTCATGTTGTCACTTTCGGACATTGTCGGATCAAACATCGGTAGTTTAGAGTGTAACATATGTTTTTGCCATTGATTCCTTGACCCGGCGTAATTTCCATTTTTCGTAACATAGAAAAAATTTGGAGAACTCTGATGAAGTTGTGTAAATCCAATTTTTTCATAAAGGTTACCGGTTGAAAATCTCAAATTGCAATAACTGATTATTTTAGAATGTTTTGGAATTTTCTGAATGAAAGAATTAAGTAATCTACTCACTCCTCCAACTACTGAAATACCTATCTGAGAACATGCTCGCAACAGTTCCCAGTCAAAACTCTTATTGAAGCGGCTTTTGCCAAAAGTAACCATGCATAAAATTTCATCAGATGAATCAACCAATGCAAGATTGACACTGCTGGCACAATCTCCTTGAATGTGATTCTGTTTCATAAATTTGGATTTATCTTTATTGTTGATTTCTTTTATGGATAGTTTCCTGGCAAAAACAGTCTTTCCTAATTTTAATTTATGTGAGAGTTTTGATTTTATGATTGACAATTTTTCTTCAATTTCCCAATCAAAAAAATGCCACAATTCAATGCCATGTTCACTACACATTTTAGTTTTATTTAGATGATATTTTTGATCTTTTCCTTGTCCTTCATGATGCCAATACCCTCCGTTAATTTCGATCGCGAGATTAAAATTAGGGATCAAGATATCTAATTCATATGGATAAATTGTTTTTCTATCTTTTTTAAGGTATGGTATTTTGATTTCGTCTAGGTAATCACATAATACCTGTTCGTGAGAACTTGAATAATGGTGCATTATTTCTATATTATATTTGGCATAGTATTTGCATAAATTGCTAGAGCTAATCCCAAGGTCGAGAGCAATTTGTCCTACGCTTTTCCCAAGTTTGTTTTCGTTTTTAAGCCATTCTGGATTATTAAGTTTATCTAGAACATCGGGGTCGTAGTAATTTGTTTTTCGAGATTCACCGCGCTTTGCGGCTATTTCTTTATTTTTCGCAGGATTATCAACTCCATATCTTGATAACATAGTGTCTTTTATTTTTGACTTTATATCTGGCGATGACAACACTGATCGGTGCCCTCGTCGACTGATGTTGGTGTTCTTTATCTTTTCTTTAACACGTTGGCATTTTCCGGGATTGTCAACTCCCATAGAATTAATCCATTTAATTTTTGCGGCTTCTCGTACTTCTGCATTTTCAAACGGTGTCTTTGTTCCGAATCTTTTTATATTGTTGTCTCTGACCGATTGCTTACATTCTATGGTTTGAGAATAAAACGAGACTCCGTATTTTTTGATAGAAGTTGCTAGTGACTTCTGTCGATACTCTTTGGTCTTGGAAAAATGGTCAGTACCGTATTTTTTGATCGTCGATTGTTTTCTTTTTTCTTGAGAATAAATGCTGGTACATTTTTTTGAACAATATATTCGATATCTTAATTGATCAGTATGCCATTCTAATTCATTCCCACATTGACATGTTGGAACATTGATCAATTGATTAATTGCATGGTACAACACCTGTCGAGGATTGGTTGTGTTTATCTGAATAGCAATTCTCTGTAATTCAGGGTACATGGCAATGTCAGATTTTTTCAGGTACTTTTTTTCAAGTAATGCTTGATATATCGGAATGTTCTTCGTCGAGGGCATTGGTACTTTTTTTCATTTTGAGATTTTTGTAAATTTCGGCTTGCCTTGCTGCTTCCGCAGCAGATTCATCTTTAGACTGTCTAGTGGAACTCGGAGCTAATCCATTTTCTTCAAGAATATCATCTCTAATATTCTGTCCTCTCTTTTCTATATTTAGTATACGAGTGAATGAATTGGTCACTGCTGCGGTATAATACGCAAACGGATTTTCACTCTTGGATTCGTCAAATTGTAATCCAATTTGACTTAATTGAAGAACAGCCTGTCCCTTCATTTCGTCAATATAACTATATCCGCGCCAGTTGCTGCGCTGAGCGTATTTTTCGCTTAATTTCATAAACATTTTTCCAAGATTCTCACTAATACGTCCGTGGTCTTTGCTGAAATGTCCATTTTCAATTCCACCAATCCAATGACTTTTCCCTACGCATATCAATTGATTAGTGTCATCAAATTTCCAATGCTGGAACGGTGGGAAGTTTACCTTGTCGTGTCCGTCAGCGACACTTTTATTGGTCTTCTTTCTAGTGGGATTCAACGGAACATGTTCAAAGGTCATTAATCTAATAACAATATCTTGGTCGTTAATTTCTGATATGTCAACAACGCATTCGGCTAGTTTGATTTTTTTATTTCCAGCAATGCGTTCTTTAATGAACAATTCAGTCCCTAATCTCTTTGCGCGTGTTTGCTTCGCTTGATTGACAATTTCTTGGTTTACTTGTGAAAGATTAGGAACAATCACATCGTACATCTTATACGTTGGGTCAATGAAACTGCAAAAACTGCATTTACTTTTGTGGATCTCGGCTAAAAGATCTCGATTGTTGAGGTATTTTACTCTTCGTCCGGGTATTGTACTCATATTATAATATTTTCTCCAACGTTAGTATATTACCAAAAATTCAAAACGTCAACCATTATACACCAGTATAATTATCTGGTAAATACACGAAACGAGGATCGCTAGTGTATACACCAACCCAGTCATTAGATAGAGCATATGCTCTGGCTGAAAAAATGAAACTCAATGTGTCTAGGCGCGATGTGCTAGCACACACTGTTGATAGACCCACGGGTATTGTGCTCAGTGTAAATGGGGTGAGAGTTCCCTCTAGGCTATTTACTCCTCAAGAATTAATTGAATTAGGTGGGCGCGGGTATACAGTAACTGATCGAGATTCTCCACCAGTTTTCAGCGGAACTCCCTCGTCGTTAGAAGTAAAGCCCCCAACTCGTCCAGACCCGGTAGCTAAAGAAACTGCGGAGAAATATAATGCCGCTAACAATATTTCAACGCCAATTGGAACAGTAACAAATACACGCCCACCGCCTGTAAATATTGCTCGACCAACGGCAACACCGACAGCACCAGCTCCAGCAATTGCAAGTTTTCAGAACGATGATCGGCGTGTTCGACTGGTTGTTCCGCCCCAGTATGTAACTAGTTTGCCTTATACCTCCGGTCCTAGAAAAAATAAACTGGGCGTTGGATTATTGGAACAAAATCAAGGAATTCTATTTCCATATACTCCTGTAGTTGACGTTTCTCACGTGGCAAATTATGAAAGCCAGCCGGTTACTCACTCCAATTTTAAACAATACTTTTATCAAAATAGCGAAGTTAGTCAAATTGCACTCACTGCAATTTTTACAGTTCAGAACGAATATGAAGCTGAGATACTAATAGCAATTCAGCATCTGTTCCGGGCATTAACTAAAATGCCGTTTGGTGATGATCAGACTCCTTTTAAGTCTGGCTCCCCGCCTCCGGTATGCAGGCTTTTTGCACATGGTGATTTTCAACTAGATAACGTGCCTGTGGTGGTAGCCAGTTATAAAATGTCCCTACCTAACGATGTTAACTATTTCACTACTTCTCCGGGAAGTATCTATGGGGTTACTTCGATTCCTATGAAAACCACAATTACACTAAATTTAATTCCTATGTATAGTAGACAAGAACAATTGGCATCGACTGTCACTGGTTGGTTAGGGAGAAGACCTTCGGGACAGGTAGCTGCAACCAGAACGTTTCGCGTTTAAACAATATAATGGATATCTCTAATGGCCAATATGTATTCTAAAAACAGTCCTTATTATCGAACTAATATTGTGGGATCATACCTTGACATAGCAAATTTGCCACAGATACCATCAATAACAAATGATAAAGTGTTTGAAGTGACAGCCCAATATCAATATCGTCCGGATCTACTTGCATATGATCTATACGGAGATGCTGGCCTGTGGTGGGTATTTGCAATTCGAAATAAAGATACAATCAAAGACCCAATTTATGATTTAGTGGCGGGAATATCTATATATCTGCCACAACCTGCTACACTCAGTTCGGTGTTAGGAAGCTAATTATGCAAAATGATGCGGTCCGCAAGACCAATACAACTGCAAGTCAACAAATAACCGCAAAGGAAGAATTTGTAGAGAATTCAGAATCAAATCCTCTCAATTCATATAGATCATATACCTATAATTTCACCCTAGCTGCTCTTAAAAATCGAGGCAAGATAGACCCAAGTGAGTATGTGGAAAATCGCGACTATTTTGTCATTGCTAGATCTGGCGGCAAAGGAACTGGTGGAGTACAACTTGATTTGTTGCCCGATCGCGTCGCAGCAACGAATGCTTTCACGCGGGCCGGGCAAGGCCTCATTGTAAATTATGAAAAACTCACAGTCACCGGTAAAGTTAGAGAAGCAATTGATTCGTCTTTGGTAAATTCCTTCAACGCCAAAAGTTCTGGGCGATTTGATTTTTACCTTGAAGATGTTGTAATTGACTCAATTGTATCGGGCAGCAATAAAACCAACATGAGTATCGCAACGAATATTGAATTTATTGTGCGAGAACAATTGAGCATGGCCGGGTTTATAGAGGCATTACATGTAACATCAATAGCAGCCGGATACAAAAGTTATCTAGGATCGCCGTTTCTTTTAAAGATGGAATTTATAGGGTATCCGGACGATGATTTGATGGGCCCTGCCCAAATAGTAGAAAATTCTACTCGATACTTTGTCATGGTGTTTACTGAAATAAACAGTGAGGTTACTGAGAAGGGCACGAAATACCGATGTTTTGCGACTCCGTTAAATGAAATGGTATACGGAGAACCGTCAGTACTCAAAACAGATCTCAATGCCAGTGGATCTACAGTTAAGGATATATTAGGGTCACTTATCGACAATCTAAATATTTCAATAAGAAAAGAAGCCGAGAAGGAAAAAAATCCTGCAGATCGAGACAAGTATGATGAATACCAAATTGTCTTTCCTTCAATTACCCCAGACGGAATTGACGAAGCAACAGTGAATAGGATTGCTGATGCTACGGTTGCTGACTTGCTTTATTCAAGTTCAGTATATCAATTTCCTGAGTTACCTGATATTATAACCGGTACAGCCACTCAAGGAATGCTAGACACTGCATCAGTGAAAGTCTCTCAATTGAAAGCAGAAATACCTTTTAGGCAAGGATCGTCTATCATTGATTGTGTTTCTTCAATTATCAGAGACAGTGAATACACTAAGGGAATTTTTAAGAATTTCAAAGACAGCGTGGATGCAAATGGCAATGTGTCGTATTTTATGGTTCACGCAGAATCTGAAATAAAAGGGGATTATGATCGAACCCGCAATCGTTTTTACTATAGATATAAATTTATCGTAGTTGAATATAAAATGAATTACAAACGGATTACTCCACGTCCACAGGAAACATTAGACGACACGGCAATCAAAAAATTAATTCATCGCAAATATAGCTTTTTCTATTCTGGAGAAAATACAGATATAATTCGTTTCAGACTCATATTTAACAGTCTATTTTTTCAGAGCTATCCTCGATACATGGGTAATTTTACCTATGCACCAATAAACACCGCTGGTTTATTAACTGATATTAGTGATGTTATTTTAAATCGTGCCACGCAGGAATCAAGCATTAACGGAGACGCTCCATTATATCCCACAGTGGAAAGTTCGAGGGCTTCCCCTGGAGGATTGGTGAGCGGAGTGGGTATGCAAGGGGATCCGTATAGTGCATTAGCTCGAAGTTTACATCAGAATATTTTAGAAAACATTGATCAATCTCAGATTGAAATTGACATTATTGGTGATCCATATTTTCTCACATCGTCGGCAATGGGTCAACAACGATTAGTATCTAATCCGGATTTCACAACAGGACTTAAAGAAGCGCCGGTATACACACAAGACGTTGTGATACTAGCTCAATTTAAAAACCCAATTGATATAGATCCGGAAACAGGAATGGCCATTTTTGATGACCAATTTGCTCTTTATAGTGGACTGTTTAGAATTCTTGAAATTAATAGCAGATTTGAATCTGGAGTATTCAGTCAGAATCTCAAGCTCATTCGTTATCCGGGCCAGTATGCTGATACCAGACAACTGCCGCAGGAATTAAAATCTCCAATAACTTCGGTTGCCAATCCAAGTAAGGAGTCGGTCCCGGCGGCGATACCGGCGCCGGTTGGTTCTCGAGCAACACAACAGGGACTGGCAGCAAGTATCGCCGCCGGCCTTCCGGTTTTGGGATTGCCGGGGGACCTCAGTAATCTTATACCAGGTAGCAATATTCCCATATCGGGTCCTGGTTCGTCGGTGTTTACGTCTGGGGAGAATATAACCGGGGCTGCGTCGTCGGGTATTGGCTCTGTTATTAATCGGGTAATTGGCGGAAATTCTCAAGGATTAAGAAACGTTGATTCTTTGTTGAGGTTGTCACAATCTGGACTATTGCCTTATTCTCCAACATCGAATACCTTTGGTGCAGATGTATTTCAGGTATCAAATGTTCTAAATTCAACGGGAATTTCTAACATTAATATTGGATCTCTTGCACAGAATCTTAGCTCTCAATTGGGACAAACAATTGATGAACAGGCATTGTCGTCAATTATCTCATTGGGCAACAACTCTAGTGGAGTGGTGTCTGGGGCTGCATCAAAAATAAGTGAATTAACTGGTAATTCAAACGCAATTTCTGCACAGTTGGGTATAGAAGAATCTGTGCTGTCAGGGCTTTCGCCAACGCTGAGAACTAAGTTGACTGAGAAAATATCAGCCGCAGCATCAAAAGTTCCTACTAATGTTGATCTAACTCGAGCGTCACAGCAAGGGTTGCTATTGAAAAATATATCAATTTCAGATCTTCCAAATATTCCAGCAACTCAATCAAAAAACATATCAACAGCAGTTTCCTCAGTTGCTGCCCGATCTGCAAATCAATTAGATGTTCTGTCAAATTCTCAGAAGGCGTTAGTTGTATATGATAAGATTACATCAACGCTGAAAACGACGTCAGCGAATGAAACGAAATTAAATAGAGTCAGTGAATTTATTGCTGCTGAAGTTCCTAATACATCAAATGTGGGATCAAGTGTAGTAGAGCGTTATGGACGAACTGAAACGAGAGTTAGTCCTTTAGATTCTTTGATTAGAAGACGAACTTAATATGCCTATTGAAAACAGAGGAAGTCAATATAACAAAAAAAATATGCCTCGAGCTGGGGCATATATTGCTCGAATAACCAATTATCTTGATCCTACATATATGGGAAATTTAGAAGTATCGCTTGAAAGTGGTATTGGATCTGATCCAGAAACACGCGGCGAAACATTTCCAGTTATATATTGTAGCCCGTTCTATGGTGTTACCAATGTGCGACACGAAGGAAATGATCCGTCAAATTTCAATGATGTTCAAAAAAGTTACGGATTCTGGATGGTTCCGCCTGACATAGGAACCCGCGTATTGGTTATGTTCGTTGACGGGCAACCACATGGTTACTGGGTTGGATGTATTTCTGACCAATTTCAGAATCACATGGTGCCGGGAATTGCGGCAAGCCAGGATGTGTATCTAACTCCGGAGCAGGAGATAAAATACGGAACAAATAATCTTCCAGTTGGGGAATTTCTTAAAAAGACCAAGAAAGAACGTGGATTTAATCCAAACAGGGAAAAGAAGCCAATTCATCCGTTTGCTGATAGATTGCTGACACAAGGGTTGTTGCTTGACAACGTCCGTGGTGTTACATCTAGTTCGGCAAGACGAGAAGTTCCTAGTTCGGTGTATGGATTTAGCACTCCGGGTCCGTTAGATCCCAACGGCAGAAAAGGGGAAATTGGGTATGATCGAAAATTATTGACTCCAGTCAGTCGTCTGGGTGGATCACAGTTAGTTATGGATGACGGTGATGCTGGCGGCGAAAACGAGTTAGTGAGGATACGAACGCGTACCGGTCACCAGATACTATTACACAACACTAATGATTTGATTTACGTTGCTAATAGCAAAGGTACTGCTTGGATAGAATTAACATCTAATGGAAAGATCGATGTCTTTGCTCAAGACAGTGTTAGCATCCATAGCCAGCAAGACTTTAATTTTCGAGCAGATCGAGACATTAACATGGAAGCTGGACGAAATATAAACACACGAGCTGGTAAAAATTCTGAAACTAACATTGCGGGATTTTATAATCTAATTATTGATGACTACGCTAAAATCGCAATTCGCAATAATAAAGATGAAACAATTGGGCAGTCATATAACCTTTCTGTCCTCAATTCTTACAGTCTGTATTCGCAAGTTAAGTTGGCTATGACATCGGACGGTAAGATTGATATTCTTGCTGAAGACGATATTCGACAGAGCACCGGAGGAGATCTACATTTTGGCGCAGCAGGCCGCAGCTATACATCGGCGTCACAGATACACCTTAATGGTCCAGCGGCTGATTCAGCATTGCAGGGAGAATTGGCGTCGCCACCACCAGAATTACCACTTTATTCGTTGCCAAATCGTGATGCATCAGCTGAATGGAGCAACGGAAAATTCTATCATACAGAAGACATTATTAGTATCATGCAAAGAGTACCTACACACGAGCCCTGGGATCAACACGAATCGGTTAATCCTTTGCAATTTTCGCCGCAATCAACAGATGTCTCACTACAATCCAGGGCGTCTAGTGGGATTCCAGACACCGCACCGAGAGTTAAACCAGCAGCTAAACCGGCAGCAGCAGCAGGCAGTTGTGGGACAGAAGAATCAGCAGTAATTAACAACCCCACGAGTCGAAAAGGAATCACATTATTGAGAGACGCAGCGGTTCGACTAGGATTAACGTCGACTGATTCAGTTAATAGCCTCTTGGCAATATGTGCAGTGGAATCAATATTTGGAAGAATAACGGTAGAAAGTACTAATTATTCGGCAGATGGATTATTGGTAACATTTCCGTCGGTGCTTAACGGGGATCGAGAACTGGCCGAGCAATATGCAAGTAAGCCAATTGAAATTGCTAATTTCGTCTATGGACCAGATTCTCCAATTGGTAAAATACTAGGAAATACGCAACCTGGAGATGGTGCTCAGTATGTTGGGCGTGGATATATTCAGATAACAGGACGATACAATTATTCTAAAATTGGAAAACTATTACGACAATATGGATTAGTGTCATCAGATACTGCATTGTTAGACAATCCTCGTCTTCTAGAAGATCCAAAATTGGGCGCAGAATCTGCGGTCGCATTTTTACTTGATCGAGTAAAAGTTCCACAAACAGATCCTGCGTATTTTGAAAAGGCATTATCTGCTGTTGGCGGCGCCGCCAAACTCAAAAAGAGAAAATACTACGCCTGCTTTACTGCTAGATCTAGTGGGTAAATAATAGTATGGTATACAAGAATACTCAAATCACCCCGGCAAAAGTAAACCAGAACAGTATGGTGAAACGTAGCCAATTTTATAAAGGTTACAGCACAGTAAACTCTGGCCCAGTAGGGTCTACTGAGCTATATGATTTTGATCTTATCAAGCAAGATTTGATTAATCAATTTAACACAAGACGCGGCGAGCGGGTCATGTTGCCCACTTATGGAACAATTATTTGGTCCTTAATTTTTGAACCATTTACAGTGGATATCAAACAGGCAATCGCAGATGACATTAATCGTATCTGCACAAGCGACCCTAGAGTAGTTCCGATTCAGTATGACATCAACGAACAAGAATACGGCATGCTTATGGAAGTTACTTTATTATTGAAAGACACTGATGTTAGCGACGTGATGCGACTAGCATTTGATAAGGAATTAGGATTAATTTCGCAATAATATACCAACATTATTAATAAAATAAATAATGGTATAGAAGAGATTTAACTCATGATACCATCGACTACCAATCAATTACTGGTTTCTCAAGACTGGAAAAAAGTCTATCAGAGCTTTAAAAACGCCGAGTTTAAGAGCTATGATTTTGAAACTTTACGTCGAACAATGATTACCTATCTGAGGGAAAATTTTCCAGAAGAGTTTAATGATTATATCGACAGCAGCGAGTACATTGCTCTAATTGATCTCATTGCGTATCTTGGGCAAAATCTCAGTTTTAGAATTGATCTTAATGCTCGAGATAATTTTTTAGAAACAGCCGAACGCCGCGACAGTATTTTGCGTCTGGCACAGTTAATCAGTTATAATGCCAAGAGAAATATACCTTCTTCTGGACTATTGAAAATTGTATCAGTCTCAACAACAGAAAGCGTGACAGATGCTGCCAGTACTAATTTAGCGAATAGTGTAGTACAATGGAATGACCCGTCTAACTCCGGCTGGTATCAGCAATTTATTGCGGTTATGAATGCGGCAATGGCGCGGCCTGCACAATTTGGTAGTCCTTTTTCCAGCGCAGTAGTTAATGGAATTGCCACGGATCAATATCGACTTAGCAGCAACAATGTTGATGTTCCAGTATTTCCGTTTAACCGCAATATTGCGGGCATACAAATGCCATTTGAAGTGGTTTCTTGTGCATTTCGAAATCAAGATTTTATATTTGAAGAGCCGCCGCAACCATCTAATCAATTGGGATTTGTATTTCAAAACGACAACAGAGGTAGTGGTAGCACTAATACTGGCTTCTTCCTACATTTCAAACAAGGTGCGCTTACTTCTTCGAGATTTACTATCAATGCTGCGGTGCCTAATGAATTAGTTGGGATCAATGCCAACAATATTAACGACACAGATGTTTGGTTGTGGCAATTTAACGAAGACGGCACGGCGCCTCAAACGCTGTGGGACAAAGTTTCTTCAGTTACCGGAAATAATGTCATTTACAACAGTCTCAATGCAGACCAACGTAATATCTATGCCGTTCTTTCACGAGGATCCGACCAAATTGATCTCAGCTTTGCTGATGGCAGCTTTGGAAATTTGCCTAACGGACAATTTCAATTGTACTATCGTCAAAGTAACGGACTTACTTATACTATCAAGCCGGAGCAGATGAGTAACGTCAATCTTCGAATTCCATACATTAGTCAGTCGGGACAGACGCACACCCTCAGCATGACGGTTAGTTTACAGTATACAGTGAACAACAGTTCGGTAGCAGAGTCAGATTCTGATATCAAGCTCAAAGCACCGCAAACTTACTACACACAGAATAGAATGATCACCGGAGAGGATTATAATATCGCTCCATTAAATGTCAGTCCGGACATTATTAAGGTGAAAAGTATTAACCGAGTCAGTAGTGGCATCAGTAAGTATTACGAACTATCTGATGTCAGCGGAGCATACAGCTCTACTGATATTTTTGCCACTGACGGGATGGTTTATAAAGATGTTGACGAAACAGAGTTTCAATTTTCTTTCGTAACAAGGAATGAAATCTTTTCCTTGGTTAAGGGAGAACTGGCGTCGATTGTTAAGTCTCCGGGCATTAAGTCATTCTACCTTGATAAGACTAACTATCCGAGAATTAATACCAGCGGTCTTGGAATTACATGGAATCGGTCAAACGCAGCGACAAATCAGTCGAGAGGATACTTTCAATCTAACTTGGCACCAATTATGGTTGGGTCATTTAGTAGTAATTCTTTCAAATATATCGAAGCTGGCACGCTTGTTAAATTCATCTCACCATTGGGATATTTTACACAATTTGGACAGTTGACTGCTATTCCAGACGATACCACAGTACCATACATATGGGTTTCGGTATCTAATGTAGAAGGAGACGGCTCCGCTAGAGGCGTAGGTAATTTGCCTACTGGAAATGGCCCAATTACTATTACGAATAATATTCCAACTGGAGCAATTCCGGCAGAAATTGCTCCACTTTTTGACAGCGTCCTTACATATGGATTGGAGATTGAAGTTATCAACTTACTTCAAACTAAGAGAAACTTTGGTCTTGGATTTGCTGAAGGAACCCGCAGATGGTATATTATACTTGACACTAATTTGAATTTAACCAATAATTTTAGCCTTACTGATCAACGAGATATCACCAATACCAGCAAAGACGCCAGTTGGCTAATTTCTTTCCAATGGACCGGAAAGGAATATAAAATAAAATATCGAACGGTAAATTACGTTTTCGAAAGCCAACAACAGACGGCGTTCTATGTTGATAGTAACGTTAAGAATTTTGATTTTGTTACTAATTCAGTAATCAAAGATAGAATTGATGTGTTGTCAATTAACAAGCAGCCTACTGCTATGACAGAACTTGGAGTAGACTATTCCTGGCAGATTGACAGCGCAATTGTGGAGCCCGACGGATACATTCAGCCAAAGAAGGTGTTTGTCAGTTTCTATGACGAGTCAGATGATGGGCAGATTGACGATCCTGATATGTTTGATAATATAGTGGCTCCAGACAGTATCAGTGCTCAAACTGGATTCAAGGATAAATTTATCTTCTTTGAAACCAGTTCCGATGGATTGCGATATTCAGTTTATACGCAACCAATCTATTCATATCCATCGGCAGCAGAGCTTCCTGTGGACGCCAGAGTTGATGGACAACTATATTATTTTTATGATATTAATGCAATTCAATCATGGGATGCTACAACATTTTCCTTTGTGCTACAGCCGAGATACTATGCAGTTTCAGGGCGTCGCGGACTTAAGTTTCATTATCTGCATAATACCGACAGCGACAGGCGACTAGATCCTAGTAAAATGAATATAATTGATATTTACTTATTGAGCCAAACATATGATCAGTTATATAGAAATTGGTTGTCAGGCGGCAATGGAAACGAGCCATTGCCGCCTACATCACAAGAATTAGACATTAATTATTCAATTGCTCTAGAACTAATTAAGAGTATAAGTGATTCAATTGTTTATCACCCTGCGAGATATAAGGTATTATTTGGAGCTAAGGCACCGATGGCATTGCAGGCCACATTCAAAGCCGTGCAGCTCGCCAACAGCACCTTGAGTCCTACTGGTTTGAGAACGCGGATTTTAACGGCGATTAATGATTTCTTCGCAATAGAAAACTGGGATTTTGGACAAACATTCAATTTTGGAGAATTGACCGCATACGTTATGAACGTAATGACCCCGGACATTACCAATTTTGTCATAGTACCTAAATCTCAAAACAGCTCTTTTGGGAGCCTGTTTCAAATAACATGCCAGAGCAACGAAATATTCGTTAATGGGGCTACCGTAAGTGACATCCAAATAATTAATAGTTTGACGGCAACCGAATTAAATGCTAATGTGATCACTACAAATGGTTAAGGAATACCATAAATGAACAATAATAATAGACGAAAAAAAGCAGTAGAGTTACTGCCGTCTTATTTCCAAACTGACAAAAACAAAAAGTTTCTGTCAGCGACTATTGACACTTTGTATCAAACTCCGATTCTTAAAAGAATTGACGGGTTTGTTGGTTCAAAAATTACCCCAACATACAATTCTCAACGAGACGTGTATATTTCTGATGCGTCAATTACGCCAACACAATTGAGAAACAAGTATGCCTACCAACCGGCGTTGATAATAACCAATGACGAAGATCGTGTGAAATCTGCATTTGGTTTTGATGACCTAGTAGGGCAGTTGTTGAATTACGGAGCAGAAACTGGAAACTTTAATAAGGTATTCCCGCAGGAATTCTCAGCATACGACCCACACATTGGTTGGGATAAATTTACCAATTTTAGAGAATATTATTGGCTACCGACAGGTCCACAGTCGGTTACTGTATCTGGTATACAACAGGCAACGGTATCTACTTATTCAGTAACAGACTCGCCCGACGACGGATTCTTTGTGTTCACACCGGATGGTGTGACCAATAATCCCTTGTTAACTTTTTATAAAGGGGTTACTTATGTTCTCAACGTAAACTCTGCCTATGGGTTCTATATCAAAAATGTTAATCAAAACGGAATTGACGATGCATTAACAGAGAGTGATGGAGTTCTTAATAATGGAACCCAAAACGGACAGATTATTTTCACCGTTCCGGACAACGCTCCTGGATCGCTATATTATGGAACAGACAATTCATTAGTAGCAATTGGAACAATTCTGATTAGAAATATTGAGGAGAATTCCTTCCTTAACATTGAAGACGACATTTTAGGAAAATCTCAATATCGAACTGGAGCAACAACTAACAGTCCTGATGGTATTGAATTTATCAATGGATTAAAAGTTCGGTTCATTGGAAACGTTCAGCCTTCTTCATACCTTAATAAAGAATTTATTATTGAAGGAGTTGGCGAATCGATACAATTGATAGACTTTTCTACCCTGCACACTCCTGAGGGATTTGCGTCTCTATATGATGATGACTTTGATGTCACTGCGTTTGATGATTTTCCGTTTGACGGATTCGAAACGTTGCCGTTGGTTCCGGAATATGTTACTATTAACCGGGCAGGTGCTGACTTAAATTCATGGACACGATATAATCGTTGGTTCCATAAAGATGTAATCGACGTGTCGTCGAGAGAAAACGCCAACGACACGGTCTATTCACTAGACCTCAGAGCACAGAGACCAATTGTTGAATTTGTTGCTAACCTGCAATTGTATAATTTTGGTAGTAAGTCTATACCAGCAGTTGATCTATTTGATACAGAAATTACTGATGCATTTTCTCTTGTTGAAGGGTCTACCGGCTATGTAATTGATGGAGTTCAGCTCAAAGCAGGACACCGTGTGATCTTTAATGTTGATTCGGATCCTATGATTCGAGGCAAGGTGTTTGAAGTATCACTTAGTCAGATAAATGGCGTTACCAAAATAAATTTAGTAGAGACAATTTCTCCATTGTTTGGAAGTACGGTTGTTACAACACAAGGTAACGCTAACCAATCAACGGAATGGTGGTTCAATGGAGTGGAATGGGTAGCAGCACAGGCACGAGTTGCTCTTAACCAAGCACCATTGTTTGATCTGTATGATAAAGACGGCCGCAGCTACAGTGATAGAAACTTCTACGATTCAATTTTTTCCGGAAATAAAATATTTGGATATGCTCAAGGATCTGGTCCTAATGATCCGGTGTTGGGATTTCCGTTAAAATATAGAAGTGTTGGATTAACCGGGACTTATTTGTTCGAAAACTTCTTCACCACGAATACACTGTCGATATTGTCGCCTAACAAAGTGATTGAAGTACCAACTGCAACTACGTTTCTCAAGGTCAACTGCCTTCCAGAGACGAGATATGTCAACGTATGGACTAGAGCAGAACCTTACCAATTAGCGGTACAGCAATTTCAATCGATTACCAGTAATGATCCTGTTAGAATCAACGTATTTGATAATCCAGGATTTTTAAGTGATTTAGAAGTGAAAGTATTTGCCGACTCAAAGAGATTAGTGTCGGGTGTTGACTATGTGTTGACTACCGCTGCTTCGGTAGCTAGTGTTGAATTTGTAAACGAATCTATCAAGTATCCAGTGAATTTGCTGATCAATTGCTATTCGTCGGCAATTCCTAATGATACGGGCACGTATGAAATACCGTTGAGCATGGTCAACAACCCGTTAAACGGACCGATCAGTGAGTTTACATTGAGTGAGCTATCAGACCATGTGCAAACAATGGTCAATCGTTCCCCTGATTTCATCGGCTCCTTTCCAGGAATTAGCAATCTCAAAAGCATTCCAAACATCACAAAGTACGGATCGAGATTGATCGTAAATCACAATCCGTTGGCGTTTTCGCAGATGTTCATTACCAATATAGAACACAGTATATTGAACGCATCAAGACAGGTTGCCGATGATTACTATCAATTCAAACTAGGTCTTCTGCGAGAGATGATCAACATTGATACAAATTTCACTGTTGAAAAAATGCTCGACCAGGTGCTGTCGGAACTGGTTAAAAACAAGAATAGTAGCTTTCCGTATGCTGAAAGTGATATGATTGCATATGGTAGTAATACCGTAGACAGGACGTATACTGTTACTGACTCTAGAAATATATTATATCCGATCACAGATAACTTTGATCTCACTCAGTTGTCGTTTAGAGCAGTGTTGGTTTACCGTAACGACGATCTGTTGTTAGGGGGTCGAGACTATGTGTTTGACACTAATTTACCAAATGTAGAAATATTAGCTCCGTTATCCAAGAACGATGTTGTGGTTATTAAAGATTATCGCTCGACAGTTGGTTCTTATGTTCCACCTACGCCAACAAAATTGGGATTGTTCCCTAAGTATGAGCCTGTAATTTATAAAGATGCCTCATATGCAAATGATCCTATTATGGTTATACAGGGGCACGATGGAAGCCTTGGTGTGGCTTACACATCAGTTGAGGATGCGGAACAAGACAATTATGATTATCGCGACCTTGTGTTGCTAGAGTTCGAAAAAAGAATTTTTAATAATATCAAAGTTCAATATAACACCGATCTGTTAAACATCGACAACGTTCTTCCATCAGTATTCAGACCAACCGGTCCTGAATACGATCGAGTCTTTGCTATGGTGCAGGGCGACTTTGTCAAGTGGACTTCTACCTACGGACTTGATTATATCAAAAATTCTACGTTCTCTATTAGCAACCACAAGACCTACAATTATCGATCGTCACAAGACGTGCTGTTTAATTCGGTCGTTCCGGGTAACTGGAGAGGAATTTACAAATATTATTTCGATACAGATCGACCAAACACACATCCTTGGGAAATGTTGGGGTTCAGCATCAAACCAAAATGGTGGAATGCTGAATATGGTCCTGCACCGTATACTGCGGGCAACTTAAATCTATGGCAAGATCTTGAAGAGGGTCGAATCAGACAAGGCACACGACAGGGTGTTGATCTAGTATATGCACGTCCTGGGTTAAGTCAGATTATACCAGTTGATGACAGCGGCAACGTTGTTGATGTTCGCGGATGGGCCAGCATGGGTCTCAACGGATTCATTGATTCTCCGGAACAAGATTGGAGATTTGGTGATCACGGACCAGTTGAAACAGCATGGAGAAGAAGCAGTCTGTGGCCGTTTGCAGTGCAAATTGCTATGGTATTGTCAAATCCTGCTTCTTATGCGGGAAAACTCTTTGATACTTCTAGAATGATCAAAGATGTGACTGGAGAATATCGATATTCAGATAGCAACCATCTGTTGAATCCGTCGGTCATGTACCTTAACGGGGATCGAGATGACAATGGAAATATTGTGTTGTCGTCTGGTTACAGCGTGTGGGTTATTGAAAAAGGAAAACTACGTTCCTTAAATTATCTTTCGGACCTCAAGTTGGACTTGTCCAACATTGACTTTAACTTATTTTATAAAACTGGCGGATTCCTAAATAAAAACAAATTAGAGATACTCATTGACAGCGTGAGTCTGGAAACTACAAGCCTGGGATTTCTATTGCCCAACGAAGACTACGTGTTACATTTCAATAAAAGTAATCCTATAGACAACGTTTCGATGTCGGGGATCATTGTTGAAAAAGCCAATGGTAAGTTTAGAGTTCGAGGATACGACCGCAATTACCCGTATTTCAACATAAACGCACCGATGCACAGACAGAACGACACGTCAGTTACTGTTGGGGGTAGAAGTCCACCGTTCTTAATCTGGACCGAGAATACACTGTATCAAGCCGGACAGATTGTCCGCAATAACAACATCTTCTATACGGTGCCAAATACTCTAAATTCTGGATCAGAATTTAACACTGCTGAGTATATCAGATTGTCGGCACTGCCAATAATTGGCGGCGCATCTGTGTTAGCCACTATCGACTATGATGATCAAGTAACGGCTGTTCCTTACGGAACACAATATCAGACATTACAAGAAGTATACGATTTAATCGTAGGATATGGAAAATATCTAACAGACAAGGGGTTTGTATTTGATGACTATCAAAGCGACCTCGAACAAACATTAGATTGGAAATTCTCCGGTAGAGAATTCTTGTTCTGGACCACACAGAATTGGGCCGACGGGGCGATCATAACTTTGAGTCCATTCTCACAGTCTATAAAATATCAAATGGTGAACGCAACAGTTGATAATATTTTCAATAGTTTCTACGAATATGGGTTGCAGTCAGCTACTGGGAAACCGTTTCCAGTAAAGAACTTCACAGTAAATCGTAGCGATGGAATTTGTTCTATTGACACAGTTAACACGACTGAAGGAATTTACTTCGTAAAATTGAACCTGATTCAAAAAGAACATGCGATCATTATGAACAATGTTAGCTTGTTTGGGGACATCATTTATGACCCCGAAACGGGATATAAGCAACGGAGAGTTCAATTGTCTGGCTTTATTACAGACGACTGGAATGGTGATTACCTTACGCCTGGATTTATGTACGACGAAGCGATCATCACTAACTGGAGAACATACCAGGATTATAAGATAGCCGATGTTGTTAAGTATTCTGGCAAATATTATGCAGCTAACGAAAATATTCCGGGAGCTGACGCCTTTGATTTTGTTAAATGGAACCTTCTGGGAGAAGCACCGGTTGCTGAATTGCTGCCAAACTTTGATTATAAGATATCACAATTTGAGGATTTCTACAGTCAAGATATTGATAATTTTGATATTGCTCAACAGCAATTGGCTCAACACCTAATTGGATACACTCCTCGTCCATACCTAACCAGCATCATTGCAGACCCTATTGCACAATATAAATTCTATCAAGGATTTATCAAAGAAAAAGGCACCGCAAACTCTATCCAAAAACTGTCTAAGGCTAGTATTAACAACCTTAACGGGCAAATAATCTTTGACGAAGAGTGGGCAATCCGAGTTGGGGCATATGGTAATTTTACGTCTTATAATGAAGTAGAATTTCCATTAAAAGAATCTGACTTTGAAGAAAACACTCAAATTGTAAAATTTGTTGATGTATTGCCAACGACAGTTGATAATTTTGTATCATATGTTCTTCCAAGTGAAGTGGTTATTAAATCGGATGACTATGATGCTTCACAGGTTTTCTCCGTTGATAATTCTCCACTATATAATTCAGGAACTATTGTGTTGCCTGTTGCAGGTTACGTGCGATTTGATGATGTTACTGCAACCGCCTATAATAAACAGAGTCTTTTTGAAATCTCAGATGTGTCGGCATTAAATGATGGGGATCTAATTTGGCTAGGATTTAGAGAAGATGGCCAATGGGATGTCTATCGCTATACCAAACAGGCTGTAAAAATTCTTTCTTCAGAAGTCACTATAGCTGCGAATGAATTAACGTTTGAATCTGATCTATTTCACGGCTTAACAGCAGACGATGTGATTGGTATTGATGGACTCACTAACGGCACAGACGGTGTTTACCGAGTAGTTTCTGTGCCAACCCTAACTACATTTACGGTTCCGACAACGCTGTCGGAAGTTCAAGAGTTGGATACTTATGCCCTACTGTATAAGTTTACCAGTGTAAGAGTTGGAGAGTTTGATGATATTTCAGATCTTCAGAATTCTATCAAGTTTAAGTCAAACGATAAAGTTTGGGCAGATTTTGGAGACAACACATCAGATTTAGCTAACTGGAAAGTGTATCAAAACATCTATAATTTCAACACTTCGGTCGAAGTGTTGAGTGGAATTTCCTTAGCTGATCAGAAATACGGCTATAGCATTGCTACTTATGATGGTGCAAACGGGTTGATTATTTCGGCTCCAAATTATGTATCGGGCAGCTCATATGGTAGAGTATTTGCTTTTGCATTATCTGGAAGAGCAGCGTCCCCAATATCAAATTATGGGTTAAGCGCTACTGTTTCGGCAGGCACGTCAACTGAGTTTGGTTATGCATTGGCATACGATCGAGAATACGATTTGGTTGTTGCTGGTGCGCCGGCAGTAAACGCAATTCAGGTCAATCAGCTTGATCGACAAACATCACAAGCAACCTTTGTTGCATCAAACATTGGTACTACCGCAACTAATGCCAGATACGGCAGCCAGATAAACTTGCCTAAAAAGACCGCCGCGGAAAATCTAAAACTTATGGCCGTTGCAGCCCCGGGAGAGGGCCGAGTATATAACTACGATCTTCGAGTTGAAGGGCCCACGACGGACATAACAGTAACGATCGATCTGTTGTCGATAACAATTATCGAATCATCAACAAAAGATTACGCACTAGCATCAAACGAAGATGGCACAATTAATGCTATTGGTATTAGCACGGTTCCACAGACTACTGGAACTGGTTTGATATATGTGTTGAATTACTTCCTTCCAGAGCGAAACCCAACTTTATCATACATATTGCGTACTCCCCAAGTTGACGGGTTTGCTCATTCTATTGCAATGCCTGACGATGCATCGATTATAGTTGTGTCTTCAGATCAAGTAGTTTCAGAAGACGGCCAAGCGGGCGCTGTATACATCTACGAGTTTGACAATGCTCCGATTAGCTTTGTATCTACTAAGCCGCCGATACAGGTAATTACAAATCCGCTGCGAAACGGAATGACGTTTGGCACAAAGGTAACACTAGATTCAACTGGAAATACCTTGCTAGTCTCTGCCACAGGAACTCGTAATATTCCTACAACGTTCTCGGACGGCACACAATTTGATTCACAGTCTACCAGTTTCGTTGAGGTTATTGAAGATTCTGGAACGGTGTGCAAGTTTGAAAGACGCAATCAAAAGTTTGTATTTGCCTGCGAATTGTTCGATTCAGCAGTTTTGAATACTGTTAATGATCAACTTGATCGTCGCAGCACCGGATATGGAATTAGTTCAGCGATCGTCGACGGCGACGTTTATATTGGCGCACCTCTAACAAGTGCGGAAACTATCGCTGGTTCGGGGGCCGCACATTACTTTAAGAAAACAGACGTTGATAAAGATTGCTGGTCTGTTCTACGTGAGCAGGACGACATGGTAGACCTGACCAAAGTTAAGAGAGTGGTTACTGTTGATTCGCGGCAGAAGAAAATTCTCGATTACGTTGATATCTTTGATCCGGCTAAGGGAAGAATTCCCGGAGTTGCTGAACAAGAGATTAGATTCAAGACCATTAATGATCCGGCTATCTACAGTTTAGGAACTCAATCTGTCGTGGTTAACAACGATGCTAACTGGATTGAAGATCATGTTGGTGATCTTTGGTGGGATCTGTCGACAGCCAAATACGTTTGGTATGAACAGGGCAACGACCAATATCGAAAGAACTCATGGGGAAAACTATTCCCAGGGGCTAGTATTGATGTTTATGAATGGGTTAGATCTGAGTATCTGCCAAGCCAATGGAGTGCATTGGCTGATACCACGGACGGTCTTGCACAAGGGATCAGCGGTCAACCACGATATCCTAACAATAACGTCATCAGTGTTAAGCAGCATTTCAATGCGTCGACTG
>Ga0163144_10004924_pt1 | contig 29889 bp, 34 predicted proteins | sample OliLak19BULKMAT1_FD_123175 | JGI IMG/M metagenome (GOLD analysis project Ga0163144, IMG submission 123175) | Freshwater microbial mat bacterial communities from Lake Vanda, McMurdo Dry Valleys, Antarctica - Oligotrophic Lake LV.19.BULKMAT1 | ecosystem: Environmental > Aquatic > Freshwater >...
ACCACCACTGGTTATGCACGAAGGGAACATGCGCCGGGTCCATCAGGCCGACGACGGCATCATCCATATGCGCGTTGAACACGTCCTCGATGATGAAGCCCGGTTTGTCCGGGAGCGGACCGAATGACGGGGGCGGCACGGCGGGCGGCGCTGCGCTGCGCGGGTCGTGCGCGACATAAAGCCAGACCACGCCGTTTGCCTCATGCACCGGATAGCGGCGGACCCTGACCTTCGTGGGGTCGTAAGGGCTATCCTCCGTCAGGCTGGGCATCAGGCGGCAGCCGCCATCAGTGCCGAAACGCCAGCCATGATACGGACATTGCAGCGTCCACTCGCCCTTCGTCTCGATCTGCTGGCCGGCCGAGAGCGGAACGAGCCGGTGGGGGCAGATGTCGCGCAGGGCAAACGCCTCCCCTGCCGGCGTGCGGCCGACGACGACCGGCTCGACCAGCACCATCAGCCGTTCCTGCCTGCCGGGCTTCAGGCGCGCGGAGGGCGCGGCCAGATACCAGCAATCGGTGAGGTAGCCCTCATCGGTGATGCCGGTCTTGGCAGGAACGGACTGAGTGTCGGCCAAGGCGGGGCTTACTCCGTGACCGTGATGGTCAGCTCATAGGTGTCCATCGGTTCTTCGTCGGTTTCCCAAGGGCGGCCTTCGGTCAGTTTGAAGGAGCCGGTGCCGGCTTCGACGGGCTGGAAGTCGAAGCTGATATAATGGTTGCCGCCGGTATAGCCGGGCAGGTTCTGGTAGGCCGGATTGGTGGGGCGGCCGCCTTCGGCCACCTGTTTCATGAAGGCCGGGGCCTCGGCGACCGTCCAGACATAGCCGGCGGTCGGGATCGATTCGAGCTCGATGCGAAGCGTTTCGCCGTTTTTCATCGTCAGCGAGGCGCCCTTCTGGGCGTCGCCGGCATAGACGACGCCTGCTTCGGCAGCGGCCTGCGCATCGGCAGAAGCCTTGGCGGCCTCCTCGGGGGTTGGCATGACGGGGGGCACCCATTCGGCTGGTTCCACGGCGGTCTCCTCTGCAGAGGCGGGATCAATGGCGGGCACGGGGGCCTCGGGCGCAGCCTTGGGTGTATGGCAGCAGGCGCCGAGCGCCAGGGCGGCCGCAGTGGCCAGCAAAAGTCTCATGGAATGTCCTCCTCGATCCAACCGGGCAAGCTTTACGCCGCGCCGCCCGGCGGCGCCAGTGGTCCTGCCCGCGCACACCTACTTCCCGCGCCGCATATGCCCCGCTATATGCCGCCCATGACCCCACGCGACAAAATCCGCAACTTCTCGATCATTGCCCATATCGACCATGGCAAATCGACCCTCGCCGACCGGCTGATCCAGGCCTGCGGCGGCCTGACCGACCGCGAAATGAGCGAACAGGTGCTCGATTCGATGGATATCGAGAAGGAACGCGGCATCACCATCAAGGCGCAGACCGTGCGCCTCAGCTACAAGGCGAATGACGGCGAGACCTATACGCTGAACCTGATGGACACGCCGGGGCACGTGGACTTCGCCTATGAGGTGAGCCGGTGCCTGGCGGCGTGCGAAGGCTCGCTGCTGGTGGTGGACGCGTCGCAGGGCGTGGAGGCGCAGACGCTGGCGAACGTCTACCAGGCGATCGACCAGAACCACGAGATCGTGCCCGTGCTCAACAAGGTGGACTTGCCGGCCGCCGATGTTCAGCGCGTGAAAGATCAGATCGAGGAGATCATCGGCCTTGACACCGCCAACGCCGTGGAAATCTCCGCCAAGACCGGCCTCGGCATTCCCAACGTGCTGGAAGCCATCGTCACACAGCTGCCCGCCCCCAAGACCGGCGATGTCAACGCACCCCTCAAGGCTGCACTCGTGGACGCCTATTACGACCCCTATCTCGGCGTCGTCGTCATCGTGCGCGTGCATGACGGCGTGCTGAAGCGCAAGCAATCCATCCGCATGATGCGCACCGGCGGCGTCTACGAGATCGACAAGATCGGCACCTTCAATCCGAAGCTTACCGAGACCGACGCGCTCGGGCCCGGCGAAGTCGGCTACTTCGTCGCCTCGATCAAGGAAGTCGGCGAGACGGCGGTCGGCGACACGATCACCGAAGACAAGCGCCCCACCGACAAGGCCCTGCCCGGCTACAAGGAAGTGCAGCCCGTGGTGTTCTGCGGCCTGTTCCCGATGGACGCGGGCGACTTCGACGACCTGCGCGCCGCGATGAGCAAGCTGCGCCTCAACGACGCTTCCTTCACCTGGGAGATGGAAACCTCCGCCGCGCTCGGCATGGGCTTCCGCTGCGGCTTCCTCGGCCTCCTCCACCTCGAGATCATCCAGGAACGCCTCAGCCGCGAGTTCGACCTCGACCTGATCGCCACCGCGCCGAGCGTGGTCTATCAGATGACGATGACGGACGGCTCCGAGATCGAGCTGCACAATCCGGCCGACATGCCGGACGTCGTGCGCATCTCGGAAATCCGCGAGCCGTGGATTTCCGCGACCATCTACACGCCGGACGACTATCTCGGCTCCGTGCTGAAACTCTGCCAGGACCGGCGCGGGGTGCAGACCGAACTTTCATACGTAGGCGGACGAGCCTGCGTGAAATACGAACTGCCTCTGAACGAAGTCGTGTTCGACTTCTACGACCGGCTGAAATCCCTCTCGCGTGGCTATGCGAGCTTTGACTATACGCTGATCGGCCACCGCGCCGAAAACCTCGTGAAGCTGCAGATCCTCGTCAACGAGGAGCCGGTCGATGCTCTCGCCATGCTGGTCCACCGCGACCGCGCGGAGGGCCGCGGCCGCCAAATGTGCGAGCGACTGAAGGACCTGATCCCGAGGCAGATGTTCAAGATCCCGATCCAGGCCGCCATCGGCGGCCGCGTCGTGGCGCGCGAAACCATCAGCGCGATGCGCAAGGACGTGACCGCAAAATGCTATGGCGGCGACGCCTCGCGCAAACGAAAGCTGCTCGACAAGCAGGTGGCCGGCAAGAAACGCATGCGCCAGTTCGGCAAGGTCGAGATTCCGCAGGAAGCGTTTGTGGCGGCGCTGCGGATGGATGGGGATTAGACGGTCCGTAGCTTCGTAGGGTGCATTGGGCCGAAGGACGCAATGCACCATTCCGTCGCTGAGATGGTGCATTACGCTTCGCTAATGCACCCTACACAGATTTCTTCATCCCGCCTCTTCCAACGCCTTGATCTCCTTATCCAGCGCCTTCACAGCCCGTGCATTGAGCCAGGCGACCAAGCCGAACACGGCGGCAATCGGCGCGGCGGTGGTGGCGAAGAGGGTGACGCGCGCGATTAGGGGCGCGTCCAGTTCCGGCGTGAAGGCAACCGCGCCGATGAAGACCAGCATGCCGGGCACGAAGGGCGCGAGATACCATTTCCAGACGGCGGCGAGGGCCATCCGCTGGCGGAGCAGTTCGGAGCGGTGGAAATCCGCGAGGCTGGCGGCATGGTCCAGTCCTCCGGCGTCCGCAGCACCGGCGAGCGTGTGCAGTTTCCAGCAGACATAGAGCGCGCCGAGGATGATGAGGCCGGCGCCGGCCCGCACCATCGGCTCCGGGATGATCGCGATCATCCAGGCGAACACGCCGATGACGAGGGCGGCGGCGGCGTATTCGATCCTGTTCCGGGTACGGATTTTCGACTGGAAGCGGGTCGCGTGCTGGCGCAATTGGGCGGTGGTCACTTTGAAATTCTCCTGTTGCTGATGGATCCAGAGGGATTGGAGGGGGTCGCGCTCAGACATGGGTGGTCTCCTTGAAATCCTTCGCGAGCTGCGTCTTGAGGCGGGAAATGCGGGTGGCGACGGCGCCGGGGGTGAAGCCGGTGATTTCGGCAATGGCGTCGGCGCCCAGGTCTTCGAGATAGAGCGTGATCACTTGCCGGTCCGGCGGCTTCAGGCGGCGGATCCAGGCGTTGAGCCGGTTGACGCCGTCGCGCTCTTCCAGCTGGCGGGCGAGACTGTCGGCGCCCGCCAGCTCGCCTGCCGCGTCGATGTCGACCGTGTCCCGCCGCGTGCGGCGTTCGCGGTCGACATGGGTGGCGGCCGTATTGTGGGCGACGCGGTAGACCCAGGTGCGCAGACTGCAACGACCATCGAAGCGGGCAAAGCTGCGCCAGAGGGCCACGTGCATGTCCTGCAGCAGGTCGCGGCGGCGCTCATCGTTCGCCTCGGTCGCCCGGGCAAGGCGCTGCAGCGCCGGGCCGAAGGCTTCGGCGGCTTCGAAATAGAGCTGATCCTGATCCGGCACGGGTTTCATGATCAGGTTAGTCCGGCGCGCGCGGGGTTTCTTACAAGGAATTTGCGCGCAGATGGCCGCTTCTATGGCGGCGGAGTCAACGCTATACGCCCCGCATGACCCGCGCCCTCACCATCCTCGGCATTGAAACCTCCTGCGACGAGACGGCCGCCGCCGTGCTGCGCCTTGAGGATGGGCGCGCGACGCTGCTGTCGGACGTGATCCGCACGCAACTCGAAGAACACGCGCCCTATCTCGGCGTCGTCCCGGAAATCGCGGCGCGGGCGCATGCGGAGCTGGCGGACCTGACGGTGGCGGCCGCCATGAACGCGGCGGGGCTATCGTACAGCGAACTCGACGGCGTGGCCGCCACGGCCGGCCCCGGCCTGATCGGCGGCGTGCTGGTGGGGCTGATGACCGGCAAGGCGGTCGCGCAAGCTGCCGGCGTGCCGTTCATTCCGGTGAACCACCTCGAAGGCCACGCCCTTTCCCCTCGCCTCTCGGCGACATGTCCGTTCCCGTATCTTCTGCTGCTCGTCTCGGGCGGGCATTGCCAGTTCCTCGAAGTGCGCGGGCTCGGCGCGTACAAGCGCCTGGGTTCGACCATCGACGACGCGGTGGGCGAGGCCTTCGACAAGGTCGCGAAGCTCATGGGCCTCGGCTTTCCCGGCGGGCCTGCCGTGGAGCGGCTGGCGGCTTCTGGAAACCCCAAGGCGCACGATTTTCCGCGCCCCCTGCTGAACCGGGTTGGCCTCGAGATGAGTTTTGCCGGGCTGAAATCAGCTGTCGCCCGCGCGGCGCAAGGCGTGGAGACTGAGGCTGCGAAGGCCGATGTCTGCGCCAGTTTCCAGGCGGCGATCTGCGATGTGCTGGCGGAAAAGTCGGCGCGGGCGCTGGCCGGGTTTGATCCGGGAGCGGACGGGAAACGGTTCGTGGTGGCCGGCGGCGTGGCCGCCAACAAGGCGATCCGCGCGGCGCTGGAGACGACGGCGGCAACGCACGGCGCGCGCCTGATCACGCCGCCCCTTCGTCATTGTACGGACAATGCCGCGATGATCGCGCTGGCAGGCGCCGAGCGGATGGAGGCAGGTATGCTGGACGGGGCGGACGGGCTGGACGCCGGGTCGCGCCCGCGCTGGCCGCTGGACGAGGCGGCGGCGCTTAGCGCCCCGGTCTATGGCGGCGGCCACAAGGGCGCCAAGGCGTAGTTTCAAGTTTCAAAGTTCGGGCAAAGAAAAACCGGGACCTGAGGGGAAGGGGAAGCCTCAGGTCCCGGCAGGAACCCGCAAACGCGCGCCGGGGTGGGTGCGCCGGGTGCGGGGGTTTGGCGGCTGCCGGCCAGCGGCAGGGCGCGCCGGGTTCAGACGACGAAATTCATGAGGCCGAAGGTTGCCCATACGGTCAGCAGGGCGGCCGGAACGGCGGCGAGGAAGGAGACGAGGGATTGGCGGGCTTCCTGGCGGGATGAGGTGGTCATGGCGGGGCTCTTTTGGACTGCTGGAAGGCAACTGCTGCCGTCCATGAGTGTTATCTAGCACCGCCCTGAACGTTGGTCAATGAACAAAATCTTTTTTATTCACTAATCAGCCTTCAGGGCCGCAACGGGCAGGAGTTTGCCCGTCACCGGGCAGATTTCGCCGGTCGACGGGGTGATGCCGTCCCACGGGGCCGGCACCCTGGCGCCGGTCGAGAGGCCGGCGAGGAGGAGGTCAACCACGCCGTCGAGTTCGCGTTGCAGTTTCGGCAGGGTGAGCTTCGAGAACAGCTGCGGGAAGCGGAACTTCATCAGAGCGGACTGCCACATCTCGGCGGTCTCGTCGGGGTTCGCGAGAGCGCGGAATTCGCCGGCCGCAACGCCTTCATTCATGATCTGCACGAGGAAAACCCGCTCCTGGGCGAGCTTGTCGTTCATATAAAGGGGGCGCTCCTTGCCGAGCACTTCAGCCACTTCGAGGATCTTCGCTTCATCCTCGATCGCCGAGTAGGTGCGGGCCAGATCATAGTGAAAGAGCTCGCGCAGCCGGTTCGCCGCACTATCCTTGCGGGCTACGATCTGGGCGAAGGTGAGGTAGGATTCCTCGTTGAACTTCTGCGCCATGGCCTCGGCGATATCCAGCTTGGACGCGAAGAACCGGTAGATGTTACCGGCGGACATGTTGCAGTCCCGGGCGATCTCCGCCATCGTCGTCTTCGAGTAGCCGTAGTGGAGGATACGCTCCACGGCGGCCATCAGGATCTGAATGCGGGTATCGTCGGTCGGGCTTTGGGTCATAGGCTAATCCTACACAGAATGATTGAATAATCAATATACTATTCAGTATCCATTGGCGCCGCGCCCCTCCCCAGCATCATCCCATTCACCCCGTCGATAGGCGCCGCAGGTGGCCTGTGGCATAGCGGTCCAAACACAAAGAAGGAGGGATCATCTTGGCGCTTTTCTGCCTGCATTGCCTGGATAACGAGACAGACGGCGCCGCCCGCCGGGCAGCCGCGCGTCCGGCGCATCTCGAGTGGGCGGGCGGGCTCGGCCCGGTTGTCCGGATGGCGGGACCGCTTCTGGATGGCGAGGGCAGGATGGTCGGCTCGGTCTTCCTGATCGAGGCCGATAGCCTTGAGGCGGCCAAGGCCCTCAACGCCGAGGATCCCTACTCCAGGGCCGGCGTGTTCGGAAAAGTGATAATAAATGAGACTCGTTGGGCCATCGGTGAGGGCAAATCGGCATGAGACGGTTCGTTTCCGGCAATCTTAATTACTCAAGTTGGTCGATCCGGCCGCTTCTGGTGGCCCGAAAAGTCAACCTGCCGGTCGAAGAAGTCATCGTGCCGCTGGATTTTCCCGAGACCACCGCGCAGCTGAAAGCGCTCAGCCCGACGGCCAAAGTGCCGCTTCTGATCTGGGACGATATCGAAATCTGGGAAAGCCTCGCAATCACCGAATTCATCGCCGAATGGGCCCCGCCTGGCGCCGTTTGGCCTCTGGACCCCGAGAAGCGCGCCATTTCGCGTGCTGTCAGCAGCGAGATGCATGCGGGATTCCAGACGCTGCGCCAGCTCTGCTCGATGGACATTCGCGGGCGCTCCCCCGCGCCGGACATGACGCCCGCGCTCGAAGCCGACATTGCCCGGCTTCAAGCCATGTGGTCCGGAATGCGAGCCAGATATGGTTCGGGCGGACCCTTCCTGTTCGGAGCCTGGTCGGCGGCGGATGCATTCTACACGCCTGTGGTCACGCGGTTTCGCACCTATGGTCTGCCGCTGAGCGGCGCGGCCGCCGAATACGCCGCAGCCGTGCTGGAGGATCCCTTGTTCCGGACCCTCGAAGAGCAGGCAAAGCAGGAGCCCTGGTGGATCAAGTATGGTCCGGACGGGAACGGGCGCTCAACCGGCTATCTCAAGCCGCCGGCGGCGTCATGAAGTCGTAGCCGAGATCGTAGCGGAAGAGTTCGCGCACGCGGCTCACATAGATGTCCATCGCTTCGCCGGAGAACAGCTCCGGCAGCGATTGCTGGCGGTTCTGCAGCACGTTGGGCTCGGCTTCCGGATCAACCTTCAATGCCATCGCTTCCTTGGTGCCCGCCTCTACGGCGGCGTCGAGCGCTTCTGGTGTCAGCGCAATCGCCCAATGACGGGCGATGGCTTCCAGCGTACCGCGCGGATCGGCGCGGGTGGATTCGTAGTGCACGCGCAGGATCGATGACGGATACGCGGCTTCAACATCGCCCCAGCGGTTCCAGAAACGGGCCAGCCAGTAGAGGTCGCAGCGATAGCGTTTTCCGTCCGGATCGCCCTTCAGGTATTCCAGCCAGTCGACCTGGATATCGTATTCCCACTTGGCGTGGTGCGAGGCGAGGATCGCCATCGGATGGCGCACGCAGAGCGCATAAGGCGGCAGACGGCCAAGACGGCGGGCCCAGCCCCAGTTGGCGAGCTGATGCGGGATCGTATGGCTGCGCGCGAGGCGCGGCAGCTGAGGGTAGACGGGATCGTCGGTCGGCGAGCCGAGATAGGGACGCAGGGCATTTTCGGAAAAGTATTTGGGCCGCGGCACTCCGTACGTGTCCGCCAGGGCGACGGCGAACATGTACATCATCCAGTGCGTACCGGAGTTCTTCGAAGTGACGAGAAAACCGTCAAATGCGCCGTGCCGGAGCACGGAGAAATTCATCCAGTTGTCGTTCCAGACCCGTGCGGCGTAGCTCATTCTTCCGCCTAGACCAGCCGTCAGAGCGGTGCAAGGTCAGGTCTTCAGGCCCGCCAGGTCGCGGTAAAGCTGGAGCAGCGCCAGCTGCGCGCGGGTCGGCACACCCTCGGCTTCGGAGACCGCCACCAGCATGGCGTCAAGATCGATCACTTCCTTCGGGCCGAGCTGCGGGGAATTGACGATCAGCTTGCTGAGCTGGGTCATCGTGACCGTGGCCGGCGGGCAGGACTGCGACACCCAGGCGGCGTGAGCGGCGAGGTCTTCGGCCTCGCCGGGCAGATACTGGAAATGCTCGCGCATCTCGGCTTCGATGATGTCGCCCTGCAGCGAGGTAAGCGGCGCGCCGCGGGCGAGCGCGACCTGCATCATCATGATAGCGGCGGCCTCACGCGGATCGTCGATCAGGTCGAGCCCGCCCTTCCCCATCTTGTACTTGAAGGCGAGCCGGCGCGGGGCGTTGGTCACCGTCTTGGCCATGTCGGCGGCGACATCAAGGCCGCGCCGCGCCATCTGAAGGCGCCAGGCCCAGACACCGATGGCAGTAAGGACGGCGAGAAGACCGAGCAGGATATGCATGGGCCCAGACTAAACCTGTCCGGGCCCATACGCTACTGCCGATTGGGGTTTCGGGATTACTTCCCGCCGCCCGATTTCACCGCCGTGTGCCCTTGCGTGAGCACATAGGCGCGGATGGCTTCCACTTCGTCCGGTGTCAGGTAGTCGGCGAAGGAGACCATGCCGTTGGCGGCGAGGTTGCCGTCCAGCACGACGCCTTTCCAGGCGTCCTTGTTGCCGGAGATGGCCGACCAGCGCAGATCCGGAAGCACGCCGGACGAAACGCCGAGCGGACCATGGCAGACGGCGCAGTTGCGGGCGTAGTGGACGGTGCCTTCCGAGATCATTGCGAGGCTGCCGAAGGCGGGCGCTTTCGGGGTTGCGTCGATCGGCGCAAGCCCGGTGTCCGCGATTTCCTGCGTGCCGCCGATCTTGAAGGTGACGACCTTGCCGACCGAGGAAGAGACCTTTTCGTCATAGCCGAAGCCGGCGGCGAGCGCGAAGGCGGAGCCCCAGCCGGTGGTGATCGTCACGTATTGCTCGCCGTCGATCATGTAGGTGCCCGGACCGGAGGCGCCGCCGGATTTCAGCTCATGCGTCCAGAGCTTGTCGCCGGTCGCGGCGTCAAAGGCCGAGAAGTCGCCGGTGAGACGGCCCTGGAAAACCAGGCCGCCGGCGGTCGACAGGACGCCGCCATTCCAGGCGTTCTCGTGTTCGACCGTCCAGCGCGCCTTGCGGGCAACCGGGTCCCAGGCGATCAGGCGGCCCTTGAGGCTGGCGCGCAGCATCTTGGCGACTTCCGGCGGGGCGATGGGTGGGACGCCGGCCGAGAAGTCGATGCCGGTGTTCCAGCCGGTCGGCCGGGAGGTGAAGCGCGGGTCTTCGGCATAGGCCTGCGGGATTTCCTGAGCCGGGATATAGGCGAGGCCGAGATCCGGATTGTAGGCCATCGGCTGCCAGTTATGACCGCCGAGGGGACCGGGCGTCTGCTGGAAGGGCTCCTTGGCATAGCGGGCAGCGGCGACTTCGACCGGGCGGCCGGTGGCATCGAGACCCGTCGCCCAGTTCACGGGCACATAGGCGTCGCCAGAGATATACTGGCCAGTGGCGGCGTCCACGACATAGAAGAAGCCGTTCTTCGGCGCCTGCATGGCGACGCGGCGAGTGGCCCCGCCTTCACCGAGCGGGAGGTCCGCCAGGATGATCGTCTGCGTGGCGGTATAGTCCCAGTTGTCGCCGGGCGTCGTCTGGAAGTGCCATTTATAGGCGCCGGTTTCGGCGTCCACCGCGACGATGGACGAGAGGAAGAGGTTGTCGCCGCCAGAGGGGTCGCGGAACGTGCGGTTCCAGGGCGAGCCATTGCCGACGCCGAAGATGATCTGGTTGTTCACTTCGTCATAGACGATCGAGTCCCAGACGGTGCCGCCGCCGCCGTCCGTGGTCCAGGCGCCGGTATCGCCCCAGGTGACATTGCCGACCTTGACGAAGGCATCGTCGGAGGCCGCGCCGTCGGGTTGTTTAGTGGGGTTCGGGACCGTGTAGAAGCGCCAGACGAGATCGCCGGAGCTGGTGTCATAGGCCGAGAGGTAACCGCGCACGCCAAGCTCGGCGCCGCCATTGCCGATCAGCACCTTGCCATTCACGACGCGCGGGGCGCCGGTGATGGTATAGGGTTTGGACTGGTCGACGGTGACCTTGCTCCAGACCACAGCGCCGGTTTCGGCGTTGAGGGCTTCGAGGCGGCCATCGATGACGCCGACATAGACCTTGCCATCATAGACGGCGACGCCGCGGTTCACGACATCGCAGCAGGCCTTGACGCCAACGGCGCGGTCCACGGCGGGGTCATAGACCCATTTCTCGGCGCCGGTTTTTGCGTCGAGTGCGTAGACGACCGACCAGGCGGAGGTGACGTACATGACGCCATCGACCACGATGGGGGTCGATTCGACGCCGCGATTGGTGGCGAGGTCATAGGTCCAGGCCACGCCGAGCTGGCTGACGTTTTCCTTGTTGATCTGGTTCAGCTTCGAATGGCGCTGCTCATCATAGGTGCCGCCATAGGTGAGCCATTCATCGGCCGCGCTGGCGGTGGAGATCCGCGCCGTATCGACGGCGGCGAAGCCTTCGGGCTCTGCGACCCGGGCCTGCCGATCGCCGCAGGCGGCGAGCAGAAGCGCCGTTCCGGCCAGAAGCGCCGGGCCTGCCCAGCTGCGCAAGTTCCTGATGTTCATGAATGCCTCCCAAGCGGCGCCCCGTCCGGATTGGCGGCGGGGTCTGTCGTCGCGCAGACTAGCTATTCATGGGGCAATGTCGAGGTGTGACGCGGCGGGAGCAGGGTTCAGGCGTGGGCAGCGACGCGAAGCTCGTCCCGGGCGGTCAGGATGGCGGCTTCGACGGCGGCCTGCCAGGCGTCGATGGTCTGCGCGCCTTCGGCGGACTTGGGGAAATTGACCAGGCGGGACGCGCTGACGACACCGCCCTCGCCGCCGGTCAGGCCGGCGCACGCTTCGGCTGCCGCCGCTCCCTGTGCGCCATAACCGGGAACCAGGAACATCGCTTTCGGGGCGACCGCGCGGACCCGGCGCGCTTCTTCCGGAGCCGTGGCGCCGACGACCATCATCAGGTTGGACCAGCCGCAGGGGCTCATCAGACGCTCTGTCAGCGGACGCAGGGCTTCGGCGACGCGCATGTAGAGCGGTTCACCCCCGGTATCGAGCATCTGGAAATCCGCCGCGCCGGGGTTCGACGTACGCACCAGCACGACGATGCCTTTGCCATTTGCCTCGGCGCGTTTGGCAAAAGGCTCCAGCGTGTCGAGGCCCATATAGGGGTTCAGGGTGAGAGCGTCAGATTCGAAAAAGCCGCCTTGCGACAGATACGCTTCCGCATAGCCTTCGGCGGTAGAGCCGATATCGCCGCGCTTGGCGTCCATCAGCACCAGCAGGCCGGCATCGCGGGCGGCGCGGGTGACGGCTGCCAGGGCGGCCATGCCGCCGGGACCGAGGCGTTCGAAGAACCCGGCCTGCGGCTTGATGACGGCGACCTTGCCGGCGGCGGCCTCGACCAGTGCGCCGCCCCAGTATTCGAGCCCGCGGGCGGTATCGCCCCCGAACAAGGCAGGGACCATTCCGGGATGCGGGTCAATGCCGACACAGAGGGGACCAAAGCGGCGCACGCCGTCTGTCAGCCGGGAGGCGAAATCGCTCATGGGACTACCTCGCAGGTGACTTTGACGACCTGTAACCTGCGCCGCGCATTGTCGGAAGGTGTGCCATAGCCGGAGAGTTCGAAAGAATCGGCAGGTCCCGGCTGCAGCTCGACCCCGAGTTTCGTCAGGAAATCCTGGATCGATTGCGGCGCGGTGGTGTAGATTCGGCCGCGGCGGGGACTTTCGGCGACGACCACGCCCCGCACGGCGCCGCTGGCATCGAACATCGGCCCACCGGAGATGCCGCCGAGCGTCCCATTTAGGCCCTCCGTGCGGCCGATCTCGTTCCAAGCGAGGATCGGCGCGTCGCCTTCCCGGCGGCCGCGCGTCACGAGACGCGAACGCCCGGCGAGCTCCGTCGCCAGCTCGCCCGGCTGGCCTTGCGGGAAGCCGACCGCGAAGCCCTTTGTGCCGATGTTGAGCGGCGAGGCGAGCTCAAGGGTCACCGGGAAGGGGCTGCGGCCTGTGGAGAGCAGCGCGAGGTCGTGGCCATCATCCACTGCGATCGCCGCGACCGGCACATAGTTCCCGGGAGCGACTTCGAGCGTGACCTTGGCGCAGCCTTCGACGACATGGCGCGCGGTCAGCCAGTCGCCCTGTTCGTTGACGGCGAAAGCTGTGCCGACCCCGTTCTGCGGCTCGCCGACCTGCACGAGGACCATCTCATCCAGGGGTGAGGCATCCGGCAGCAGCGGGCCCATCTGCTCGGCAAACTCTTCGGCAAATTCCGACTGCGGCGCCGGCGCTGGCGCATCCGCGTCCGGCGACAGGGCGAAGATCACCGCGAGCATCAGCCCGAGCGCGCCAACATAGATGAGCCAGTCGAAGGATCGCATCGGGTCTTTATAACCTCTGCAGCACGGGGTCCCAGAGGCCAGCTGCAAGGATCACCGCGGCGGACAGCTTGGCAGCGGCCAGTACGGTGGCGGCGCCGATCTCGTCATTCGCGATGCGGGCCGGAATGTCGCGCAGGATGAGGTCCACCACGCGGTAGGCGATCAGCTGCATGAGGAGGGCAATCGCGCCCCAGATAAGGAGACCTGGCAGCGTCATCGAGGAGGCGAGGGTTGAGGAAATCGGAATGGCGAGGCCGATGATGGCACCGCCAAGCGCGACCCCGGCTGCCGTGTTGCCGGAGCGCACAAGGGAGAGCTCCTTCCAGGGCGTCAGCAGCACATAGACCGTCGACGCCATGAGAAGCATCAAGCCAGCCGCGCCTGTCGACAACAAGAAGCGGGGAAACGCCGCATCGAAGGCGCTGATTTCTCCACCAAACAGCATCTATCGCCCGTCCTCTCTATATTACTGCAGGATATTCTGATCAGGGTTGCCAGAGCGCCCCGCCGTCCCTACCCCATGGCCTACTCACTGGCCAACCGCGCCTCAAGGAGACACATCGCATGCTCAAGGGAAAAACCGCCCTCGTAACCGGCTCGACCAGCGGGATCGGCAAAGCGATTGCCACCCGTCTTGCCGCCGAAGGCGCCAATGTGATCCTGAACGGTTTCGGTGACGCCAAAGAAATCGAAGCGCTTCGCGCCGGTCTCGAAAGGGATCATAAAGTAAAAGCCGGGTTTTCGGGCGCCGACCTGACCAAGGCGGAGGCCATCGAGGCCATGATGGCGCAGGCGGCCAAAGACTTCGGCGGCGTCGATATCCTGGTCAACAATGCGGGCACGCAGTTTGTTTCCCCCATCGAGGACTTCCCGGTCGCCAAATGGGACCTGATCATCGCCCTCAATCTCTCGTCGGCGTTCCATACGACGCGCCTCGCCTTGCCTCACATGAAATCGAAGAAATGGGGGCGCATTCTCAACATGGGCTCAGCCCATGCCAAGGTCGCTTCACCCTTCAAGTCGGCCTATGTGGCCGCCAAACATGGCCTCTCCGGTCTGACCAAGACGACGGCGCTGGAAGGGGCGACGTCCGGCGTCCGGGCGAACCTGATCTGCCCCGGATACGTATTCACCCCGCTGGTCGAAGGCCAGATCGCCGATACGGCGAAGGCGCGCGGTATGACCGAGGATCAGGTGAAGAATGACGTGCTGCTGGCCGCGCAGCCGACGAAGGAGTTCGTGACGGTCGAGCAGATCGCCGCGTTTGCCGCGTTCCTCTGCTCACCGGCGGCGGATTCGATCAACGGCGCCGAGCTGTCCATCGATGGCGGCTGGACGGCGCAGTAAGCGCCGCATTGACCGCAGGCGGCCGAAGGGCCATTTTGACGCTACATGCTGAAACGCGCCCTCCTCCTCTGTCTTGGCCTCTGGCTGATCGCGGCCAGCGGCCTGTCGGCGCATGCCGGGCCTTGCGGCATGGAAAGCCAACTGATCGAGGCTGCGGCGCCCACCGAGACCCACGCTCATTGCGACATGATGGCGGCGCCTGAGCCTGCAGCGCCTGACCATCCGGATACGGACGCAAATTGCTGCTGCCCGGCAGTGCTGACGGCCTTGCCTGCGCCAGCCCTGCCTGAGGCCGCAACCCTTGCGTTTACCATGACGCCGGACTTCCCGCTGGAGGCGCGCGCCGCCTCGCGCACTCAAACACCGGAGCCCCGTCCGCCGAAAGCCTGATCCTCCGTAGACGTTGGATCAACTTCGGACAAAGGACCGGCATCATGCCTCCTCGATACCTTGTTGCAGGGCTTGCCCTCGCAGCGCTTGCCGCGCCTGCCAGCGCCCGGCCCGTTTCCTATGCGGGCGGCTGGACGCTGATGCAGGAGAATAATGGGATGTATTCATCCCTGCACGCCCACTACTCACCGACGGCAACCGACTCGATCGGCCTCTATGTCGAACAGAACTGGGACATGGATACGCGCTTTACCGGCCTCCAGTATAACCGGCTCGTCCGGCGCTGGAATGCACCTGAAAGTCAGGGCAATCTTTACTTCAAACTGGGCGCCGGCGCCGTAGACCCCTTCGATGGCGGGGAAACGGAACTCGGCAGTTTTGCCGGGATCGCCGCAGATTGGGAAACACGGCGCGTGTTCGTCTCCTATGACGCGCGCGCCCGCGATTATGGTCCGGACGAAGGCGTCTCCCATGCCGCCCGGCTGGGCGTTGCACCTTATGTGGCGGAGTTTGGCGATCTCCACACCTGGGCCATGGTGCAGGTGGAAAACCATCCGGATGCGGACGAGCCCGTCACCGTGACACCTCTCCTGCGCTTTTTCAAAGGCCCCCTGCTTGTCGAGGCCGGGTACACGCTTGAGGCGGAAGAATTCCTGCTCAACTGGACCTGGCGCTTCTGATACACTCATTCTCAAAGGACCAAACTGATGAAACTCCTGAAAACTCTTGTTCTCGCCGCGGCGCTTTCGATGGCGCCGTTAGCCGCCCTTGCCTCGCCGGAGACTTCCACCATGGCCGAACCCGCTCCCGGCGAAATCCTGATGGCCAATGTGAACGGCCTCGTCTGCGATTTCTGCGCCCAGTCGATTCGCAAGATCGTCGGCAAGGATGACGCCGTGCAGAAAGTCCATGTGGACCTTTCGAAAGGGCAGGTTCGCGTGGACCTGAAGCCCGGCAAGTCATTGGACGATGCCGCGCTTGAGAAACTGATCCGCAAGGCCGGATATTCTCTGGTGTCGGTTGACCGGAACATCGCGAAATGACGGACGCGGATGAAATCCGCCCGCCGAGCACGCTGCCCGCGTTTCTCTCGCTGTTCACGTCTACGGGCACGCTGATCTGCTGCGCCCTTCCGGCACTGCTGGTCAGCCTCGGGGCCGGGGCCGTGATGGCGGGGTTGATCGAGGCGGTGCCGCAGCTGGTATGGCTCGGCAAGAACAAGGCGCTGGTGTTCGGCGTAGCGGGCGTGTTGCTGCTCGTCTCGGGGGCCTGGCAATGGCATGCGCGCAGCCTGCCCTGCCCGGCCGACAAGGCGCAGGCCGCCGCCTGCGCGCGGGCACGGCAAGTCAGCTGGATCGTCTGGGGACTGAGCGTCGCACTTTACGCCATCGGCTTTTTCTTCGCCTTCCTGGCCGCGTCGATCTTCTACTGACGGTCTTCGCCCCCTCGCCCTTCAGGCGAAGGGGCGAGCCATCAGGCGGGTTTGAAGGTCAGAGCCACGCCGTTATTGCAATAGCGCAGGCCAGTCGGCGCCGGGCCGTCTTCGAAGACATGGCCCTGGTGGCCGAGGCAGCGGGCGCAGTGATACTCGGTGCGCGCAATGAAGAGCTTGCGGTCTATGCTCGTGGCGAGCGTGCCCGGAATGAAGTCCCAGAAGCTGGGCCAACCGGTGCCGCTGTCGTATTTGGCATCGGAGGAGAAGAGGGCGAGATCGCAACCGGCGCAGTGAAAGATGCCGGCACGTTTTTCGTCGTTGAGCGCCGAGGTGAAAGGGCGCTCCGTGTCGTGCTTGCGCAGAACGGCGAACGCGGCGGGCGCGAGCCGGGTCTTCCAGTCTTCTTCACTGAGCGCGCGCCACTCGTCATCCGAATATTGAGACGGCGTGGCGGCGCTGGCCTTTGGCGTGCCGCCCGAACAGGCGGCAAGAACGGCAGTAGCGCCGGAAGCGAGGAAGAGACGGCGGGAGAAGATGGACTGGGTCATGGCCGCAATACGCACGGGCAGGCCCGGTGGTTCAACTCAACTCGCTGTGATCCGGTTTCAGAAGCGCCTACTCCGCCGCTCGCATGATCGATTCCATCCGCTGGATCCACACGATCCAGGCCTTGCGGCCCTTGTCCGTGAGGAAGACGCGGGTCTGGGGCTTCTTGCCGACGAAGCGCTTTTCCTGCGTGACGTAACCCGCCTCCTCCAGTTTCTTCAGATGGGTCGAAAGGTTGCCATCGGTGGCGCCGACCTTGTCGCGCAGTTCGCCGAAGATAGCGGGGCTGGCGGCGGAAAGGTAGGCCATGACGCCGAGACGCAGGCGGCCGTGGATGACATCGTCGATGTCGTTATGGTCAAAAGGGTTGTCCTCGCTCATGGATGGGCCCTCGGGTCAGACGGTTTCAGAGGGTTCGGCCCGCATCATCAACACCCCGGGGATGAAGACGGCCGCGAACGCGGAGGCGGCGCCGACAAGCCAAATGTATTCCGTACCCGTCAGGAAGGTCGCGGCGAGGACGCCTGCAAAGGCCGCCACACCGGCAAATTTCAGGGCCGAACTGCCGGTCATTGCGCCAGTGACGAATTGGCCGATGCCATAGAGGCCGAGCACCATGGGCACGGACCAGTAGAAGCCCTCAATGCCCTCACCGGTGAAGAAGACGCGGGCCATAAGGCCGGCGAAATAGACAAACAGGAAGAACCCTGACGTCGTCCAGAGGACGCCCTGGACGCGGTTTCCGGTGGAGGCCCCGCCCGGCTTGCCGCGCATGGCCGAGACCAGCAGGAACTGACCGATGCCGCCGGCAAGGCCGATGCCGAGCCACATGATCCAGTAAGCCGACGGCGCGAGGCCGAAGGCGCCGGTGGCGATCAGGTAATGTCCAACATAAGCGAGGGTGACGAGCCCGCCCCACATAACGAGGAACCGCCCGCCGAGCAGCGGCGCGTTCTGGCCGGCTTCAGCAAGGTCACGGACGTAGGCGAGGTCACTCGAGAGGGTTCCGGGGGCGGCCATTCTGTATCTCCTATAAAGTGCTTTGATTTTCAAAGTAGTTGATACGTTGCTGCGTGTCAAGCGGCACGCCGGTTGCGAAATGACCGTGAACCTGAAATACAACCTCTGTTTGTATTTGTAGGAATAGATATGCACAGATTGAAATCTGATGCAGAAATCCAACCCCTGCCCAACGGGTTTGAGCTGACAGAACTCAATCCGGAATTCCTGCAAAATCCGCATCCGATGCTCGACCGGCTGAGGCAGCAAGCGCCGCGCCACATTCACGCGCATGCGCATTTCCCGGACGCGCCCACAGGGCTGTATCTCACGCAGATCGAAGATGTCCGCGCGATCTTCGCTGATGGCAGCTACCAGCGCAATCCGCGCGCGACGCCGCCCGGCTCTCTCGCGCGCGCGTTTGCGCCCGCCGCCGTGATGCAGGACGGGCCGCACGGGAACCTGCTTTACCTTGACGGGGCGCAGCACCGGCGCGTGCGCAGCCTCGTCTCGCGGGCCTTCACGCCGAAATCGATCCTGGCCAAGCGGGCGGAAATCGAGGCGATTGCCACACGGCTGCTGGCGGAGGCGGCACAGAAGCCTGACTTTGATTTCATCTCGGAATATGCCGCTCCCTTCCCCATCTATGTCATCGGCAACATGCTGGGCCTGCCGCGATCCGATATGCTGCAATTCCGGCAATGGTCCGAAGATCTGATCTTTGTGTTCAATCCACTGCGCTCGCCGGATGAGGACCGCCGGCAATTGGAGGCTTTTGCCGGGCTGGACACTTACTTCGCCGATGCGATTGCGCAGCGGCGCGTGCGGCCCACTGAAGATTTGCTGTCGGCCATCGTGCATGCGGAAAGCGAGAGCGAATCCAAGCTCATCGACACTGAAATCTCGACGCTGCTGCTTCTGATCCTGCTCGCCGGGAACCTCACCACGGCCGATCTGCTCGGCAATGGTGTGCATGCCCTGCTCTGCCATCCGTCCGAATGGGCCGCGCTGGTGGCTGACCCGGACCTTGCTGTTCCGGGTACGGAAGAAATGCTGCGCCATGGCCCGCCGGTGGCGATTGCCGCGCGCTACGTGCCGGAGGACCGGGAGATACTCGGCTGCCCGGTAAAGCATGGCGCCGCCGTGGTGCTGTCCCTGCTCGCCGCCAACCGCGATCCCGCAGCGTTCGATGACCCGCATGCTTTCCGGCTTCAAAGAGGGCGGCGCGACCATGTCTCCTTCGGCGGCGGCGCGCATGCCTGCCTGGGCGCGCCGCTCGTGCGCCTTGAGATCGAGGCCACGCTGCGGACGCTCGCAACGCACTATCCCGGAACGCGGCTCGCCGCACCGGCCTTGCGCGACCGGCCGACGATCGGCTTCGTCGGCTTCCGGGAACTGCGTCTCTCATTGCGCTGAACGCTCTACGCATTCTAGCAAGGTGGGCTTTCGCCTGAATTCAGCCCCGGGAAGTCCTGCGCCAGCTTGCCAGCGCCCAAAAAGCGCAGTATACTACGTAAATGTTCACTCACATTGAGCGCTCGCTTCCCGCTGTTCTGCCTGCCACCAGCCCTTCGCTGTCGGGGTTTGGCATGGCGTTGCCTGAGTCCTCTCTCGCCTCTTCCGAGATTGACCGGCGCTTGGGCAAAGATGAGGGGTGGCTGGAGCGGGCCTGCGGCGTGGCCAGCCGGCCGGTCGCGTGCCTTGGCGAAACGCAGGAGCGGATGGGCGCGGCAGCAGCCCGCGCGGCACTCGCCGACGCCGGCCTCACATTGGCAGATGTTGATCTCCTTTTATTCGGCGCGGCGGTCGGCCGTCAGCCGATTCCGGCAACCGCCCCTCTGGTGAAGCGTGAACTCGGCGGCGCAGACCTCAGCTTTCCAGCGTATGATGTGAACGCGACCTGCCTCAGCGCGCTCGTCGCGCTGGACGTGGCCAGCCTCCACATCGCTGCCGGCCGTGCGCGCCACGTCCTTGTCGTGACTGCAGAAATCGCGTCCCGCGCGCTGCCTTGGCATGATGCGCCAGAAACGGCGGGCCTGTTCGGCGACGGCGCCGCAGCGTTCGTGGTGAGCGCGGGGAGCGCTGCCAAAGCGGGCGGCGCACGTTTCGGGGGTTTCTACATGGAAACCTTCGCGGAGGGCTATGACGCCTGCACGCTGGCCTCGGGCGGAACAGGCATCGATTTCCATACCGATCCTGAAGCGTTCTCGCGCAGCGCTTATTTCCGTATGGACGGCAAGGCGCTCTACCGGATCACCGCCGCCGCGCTTCCCGGATTTCTTGACCGGCTTCTCGAGATGTCAGGCCTGAAGCGCCGGGACATCGACCTCGTCGTGCCGCATCAGGCCAGCCCGCATGCCTTGACGCACATCATCCGGCGCGGGGGCTTTGCGGCCGGCCAGGTATTTGACCGTGTGCGGACGATCGGCAACCAGGTGGCCGCGTCGATCCCGGTCGCATTGTGCCTCGCCCGCGACGAGGGGCTGATCCGCCCCGGCATGCGCGTGCTCCTGATCGGGACATCCGCCGGCGTGTCGCTCGCCGGGGCGCTTCTGGAGACCTGAGCCAGTGCCCGCCATAGCCATCACGGGCGCCACCGGTTTTCTCGGCGGCGCGATCTGTCGCCGCCTGCTGGCCGAGGGCCAGCCGGTTGTGGCACTGGGGCGCGACCGCAGAAAGTTGGCGGCGCTACAAGCACTGGGAGCCTGCACCGTAGCGAGCGACCTGGCGGATGGCCCGCCCGCTCTTGCCGGAGAGATAAAGGCTGTCGTGCATTGCGCGGCACTGTCTTCAGCCTGGGGACCGCGCGCCGAGTTTCAGGCGGCGAATGTGCGCGGCACGGAATCCGCCCTCTCTATGGCGAGAACTGCAGGCGCAAAACGCTTCGTCCACATCTCGACACCGAGTCTCTACTTCCGCTTTCGCGACCAGCCGGGCATGACAGAAGACGAAGTGCTTCCTCCGCCGGTAAATGACTATGCCGCAACCAAGCGTATCGCCGAAGAACTCGTCCGCACAGAGGCGGCGCTTGATTGCATCATCCTTCGGCCGAGGGGAATTTATGGCGCGGGCGACACTGCCTTGCTGCCGCGCCTCCTGCGCGCCGCGACGGCAGGACCGCTGCCGCTCGTCCGCGGCGGGCAGGCCGAGACAGACCTGACGTACGTCGACGACGTCGTCGACGCTGTGCTTGCGGCGCTGGCGGCTCCCCTAAACCTCGCAGAACGCGTGTTCAATATTTCCGGTGGTGAGCCCTTGCCGGTCCGGCGCATTGCGGAAGCTGCCGGGCTGCGCGCCGGCACAACGGTTCGGTGGCGGAAGGTGCCAGCCACCGCCCTTCTTGGGACAGCGCGAATTCTCGAGGCTGCGGCCTATCTTCAACCTGCGCGGCCGGAACCCCGGGTAACTGCATATGGCGCCGGCCTGTTTGCCTTCACGCAGACTCTCGACCTGACCGCCGCGCGGCGCCAGCTGGCCTGGACGCCGAAGATCCGCTTCGAAGAGGGGCTTTCCCGCACGTTTGGAGCGCATCCATGATCAGCGGGCTATCCTTCCCCAACAGCGCGACCGTGCGCGTACCAGAGCGGTTGGTGCTGCGAGGCGGGCGCTGGACGCCGATCGACCTCGCCGTGCGATATGGCCGCTTTCTGCATCCGCGCGAAGGCACCTGCCTGGTCGACACGGGATACTCGGCGCGCGTCACCCGGGGTGCGCGGTCCCTTCCCTTGGCCCTGTATGCCGGCATCCTGCGGCCGAAACTTGCACAGGCGGCTTTGCCGGAAGCTCTGCCCGGTGTGAACACCATCCTGCTGACCCATCTGCATGCAGATCATGTTTCTGCGCTGCGGGACTATCCCGGTGCCCGTCTTGTGGGCGATAGAGCCGCGCTGGACCATTTCCTGGCGGCCGGCGCTTTCGGGCGGACGCGGCACGGCGTGTTCCGCGAGCTTTTACCTGATGACTTCCGTGCGCGGCTCACACCCCTTGAGTCTCTTGCCGAAACGGCCGCGCCCTTCGGGCTTGGCCCGGCCCGGGATGTTTTCGGCGACGGCGAAGTGCTCGCCGTGCCCCTGCCCGGCCACATGCGAGGCCATACCGGCTACCTGTTCGCCAGACAATCTACCCCTGTCCTGTATGCCGGGGATGCCGACTGGCTTGCCCAGGCCATCCGCGAGGGCCGCTCGCCGAGCGCGCCGGCCCGCTGGATCCTCGATGACGCTTCAGCGGCGCAGGCGACGGCCGAGCGGCTGAAGGCTTTCGAGGCAGCGGGGGGGCGGATCGTTCTCTGCCATGATCCGGAGCCGCCTGCATGAGCGCCGCGATGATGCTGACACTCTCCGCCTTCGCGCGGTCGCGCTTACGGGCCGCGCGCCTGCGAACGCGGGACGACCTGTTGCGCTGGCAATCCCGGCGCCTTGCCCGGTTTCTGACCCGGACGGCGCCGCGCGCCGAGGCTTTCTCCGAACTGGCCGGCCGTCCGCTTACGGACTTTCCAGTGATGGACAAGGCCGTCCTGATGAACTCCTTTGATCGCTACAATATCGCCGGAATCACAGCTGATACGGCCTGGAAAGCTTACGAGCGGGACGGCCGCATCGGGCGGTACAGCGTCGGCGCTAGCACTGGCACGAGCGGAAATCGCGGGCTTTACCTTGTGAGTGATCCGGAGCGTTATCTGTGGCTTGGCACCCTGCTCGCCAAGGCACTGCCAGACATGTTGTCAGCCCGGTACCGGGTCGCTGTGATGCTCCCGCGCGGCAGCCGTCTGTATGACGCCGCCAATGAATCCGGCCGGTTGGCGCTGAAATTCTTCGATCTCACGGATGGCCTCGAAAGCCAGCTTGCCGCGGTGGTGGCCTTCCGCCCCAATGTGCTGGTTGCGCCGCCGCACGCGCTCATCGCATTGGCGCGCGCGGACCTGCCGCTGGCGTCGCGCCAGGTGTTCTCCGGCGCGGAAGTTCTTGATTCCGGAGACCGGCGAGAGATTGAGGCGCGCTTCGCTGTCACCGTGCGCGAAATCTACATGGCGACAGAGGGCTTGCTCGGCGTCGCTTGTACCCGGGGCACGATGCATCTTTGCGAAGACTGCGTCGCCTTCGAATGGGAACCGGAAGGCGATCTGGTGAAGCCGCTGATCACGGACTTCACGCGCCGGACGCAAATGATGATCCGTTATCGGATGAACGACCTCTTGCATTTGTCGGCCGAACCCTGCCCATGCGGCTCGCCGCTCAGGGCGGTTTCAGAGGTCGCCGGACGATCCGATGATACTTTTCGGCTTGCAGACACAGACGGAAAAACGGTCCTTGTCACACCGGATATCATCCGCAACGCTGTCCTCGGCGCCAGCCGCGGTATCGCGGATTTCCGCGCGGTTCAGGAGGCGCCGAACCGCGTGACGCTGACATTGCCGCCAGACGGGGACCATGACCTCGCACGCGCGAGAGGTGCCCTGGCGGACCTGTTCCTGCGGCTGGGCGCCGCGCCTGAAGTTTCCGCCACCACCGCGCCCCTCCTGCCGCCGCAGGGCGGCAAACTCCGCCGCGTGATCCGCAAAACGGGCGCCGGGATCTGAGACTTGCGAATGGCCCACCGCCCAACAAATAGGGAAGTGGTGACCCCGATGCGATTCGAACGCACGACCTACAGATTAGGAATCTGTCGCTCTATCCTGCTGAGCTACGGGATCGCCGGATCTTCCCTTACGGGAAAACCGTGAGGATTTGAAGACCGCGCCTCAGACGTGTTCCAGGGCCTGGCCGAGATCGGCGACCAAGTCCTCGGGGGCTTCGATGCCGACCGAGAAGCGCACGAGGCCGTCGGTGAAACCGATGCGCGCACGCACATCTGCGGGGACGGCCGAGTGCGTGGTCGAACCGGGATGGCACATCAGGCTTTCCGTACCGCCGAGGCTGACCGCCAGCTTGATCAGGCGCAGGTTGTCGAGCAGCTTGAACGCCGCTTCCTTGCCGCCCTTCACATCGAAGGAGAAGGTCGCGCCTGCCCCGAGGCATTGCTCGTCGAACACCTTCTTCTGCGGGTCACCTTCCTTGAGGAACTCCGGATACATCACCTTCGTGATCTTCGGATGCGTGTTCAGGAACTCGGCGCAGACCTTCGCATTGCGAAAGGCGCGTTCCATGCGCAGCTGGACGGTTTCCAGCGAGCGCGTCAGCAGCCAGCAGGAATGGGCGTCCAGCATCGTTCCGAGATAGTTCCGCATGCGGCGGATCTTGATCATCATCTCTTCATTGCCGACGATGCCGCCCGCGATAAGGTCCGAGTGGCCGCCGACATATTTGGTCAGCGAATAGAGCGCGAGATCGGCGCCGTGCTTCAGCGGCTGGTGGCCGATCGGGCCCATCATCGTGTTGTCACACATCAGGATCGGGCGGCGGCCTGTTTCCTTCTCCAGCACGTCGCAGACGCGCGCGCAGGCGGCGATGTCGACAAGCGCGTTGGTGGGGTTGGCAGGGGACTCGGTGAAGATCACCGAGATGGGGCCGAACTGTTTCACCGTGGCCCGGGCGGCGGCAAGGATCTCCGGCTCAGTCGACCAGGCGTCGAACTCCGCCGAGCGCACACCCCAGCCCGGCAGGAAGGTGCGGATAAAGACTTCCGAGGCGCCATAGAGCGGGCTCGAATGGAGAACCGCCGTGCCCGGCTCCGCGCAGGCAAACAGCGCCGTGGTGATCGCGGACATGCCGGAGGAGAAAGCGAGCGCCGCTTCGCCGTCATCATACAGCGTCAGCCGGTCTTCCAGCACTTCCATGTTGGGGTTGTTGAAGCGCGTGTAGATCAGGTCGGCATCTTCCGGATCGCCCACTTCGTGGCGCCCGGCGAGGCGGCGGAACAGGGCCTCGCCATCGCGCGCCGACTTGAAGGCAAACGTCGACGTCATGAAGATCGGCGGCTTGATCGATCCTTCCGACATGAAAGGGTCGTAGCCGAACCCCATCATCAGGGATTCCGGGCTCAGCGTGTGACCGCCGATTTCGCGTTTGCGGTAGGATTTCTTGGGTTTTGACATGGGGTCCCTCCCGGGCGTTATCGTTGGGGAAGCCTTAAAGGGCGCCGCAGCCCTCTGGCAAGGCTGGAGGAGACTCCGCTTGCAGGCCGGAAGGTGTGCAGGTGATACAAGCGTGTGGACTGGCTGGGGATGGGCATGCGCGTGGGGCGGAGACTTGCGATCGCCGGACTGTTGATCGGTCTGGCCGCCTGCAACGCCGCAGAAGACCCGCTGGATGAACTCGCTGTCGGTGAACGTGGCCGCGTGGTGCGCGTTCTGGACGGTGACGCGCTGGTACTGGACACGGGACAGAGCGTCCGTCTCGTCGGGGTGGAAGCGCCCGCCGCCCCCTACCGCGAGCGCGAAGGCGACGCCGGCTTCGAGGAAGCCAAGCGCCTCCTCGAGGACATGGTGCTCGGGCGCGAAGTGGAGCTGCGCTATGGCGGCCTGACGCGCGACCGGTATGACCGCGCACTCGCGCATGTCGTCACCACGGACGCCCTTGGCCCACGCCTCTGGTTGAATGCCGAGATGGTGAAGAAGGGCGGCGCGCGGGTACGCGTCTATCCGGATACGGCAACCGCGAACGCGCCCCTGCTCGCGCTTGAGGCGGCCGCCCGCGACGACCGCCGCGGTCTCTGGGACGACGGCGTTTGGCCAATCCACAATGCAGCGCAACTGCCGCCAGAGGCCGAGCGGTTCCAGATTGTCGAAGGCGTTGCGGGCGCCATGAAAGGCTCAGAGGAACGTTTTGCCGTCTGCGATGTGGCGCTGCAGGGGTCGTCGCTGATCCTCGAAATCGGCAAGTCGGCAGCACAACTCTGCCAATTACCGGAAGGTACACGCGTCCGGGCCCGGGGCTTCCTGCGGGATGGGCGGCTTGAGGTGACCCATCCGCTCAATCTGGAAAAACTGGGCTGAGGCCTACGCCTCGGGAATCAGCCCGGCCGTCATCGGATCGCCGACAATGCGCTCGAGCGCCTTGCGCAGCTTGCCGAGCGCCTGGTGTTCGATCTGGCGTACGCGCTCCTTGGACACCCCCAATTCTTCGCCCAGCGCTTCAAGCGTCATCGACTCTTCGGCCAGGCGCCGCTTGGCGATGATGTGCATCTCGCGCGGGTTCAGCGTCTTCAGTGCTTCGGCGATCCACTGGCGGCGCTTGGCGGTGTCGTGCTCCACCATGACCAGCTGCTCGGGGATGGCCGCCTCATCAGCGATCATGTCCTGCCACTCGCCGTCGCCATCAATCGAGAGCGGCGCGTTGAGCGAGCGGTCGGACCCGGACAGGCGCGAGGCCATCGTCTCGACATCTCGGACCGGCACACCGAGATGGTTGGCCACCCATTCGCGGTTCTCGACGCTCATGATACCGTCACCGGTATCGGCGATGCGGGCACGCAGGCGGCGCAGATTGAAGAACAGGGATTTCTGCGCCGAGGTCGTACCCGTGCGCACGATCGACCAGTTGCGCAGCACATAGTCCTGGATCGAGGAGCGTATCCACCAGCTGGCATAGGTCGAGAAACGCACTTCGCGTTCCGGTTCAAACCGCGCGGCGGCCTGCATCAGGCCGACATTCCCTTCGGACACAAGATCCGCCATCGGCAGGCCGTAATGGCGGAATTTCGAGGCCATTGCGATGACGAGGCGCATGTAGGCCGTCGTCAGCTCATGCAGTGCGGCTTCGTCATTCTTTTCGCGCCAGCGGCGGGCAAGGCTGGCTTCATGTGCCGGCTCCAGCAGCGCGACCTTCATCGCGGTGCGCACGAACTGGCGGTCGGAACTGTTATTCGTGTCGTAAGCGCTGGCCATCAAGTGCTCCCGGCAGAGACAACCTGTGTCTCTCTCTGGCTTTGTCTACGCAGGCAGGCGGTCACTGGATGCAGGCCGCCTTGATTTTTTCTTTGGTCGCTCTAGCCGCGCTACGGGGCCGATCCGCCTTGACGTCCAAGTCCTCAACGGCCTAATTCAGGCTCCGGAACACAAGCGGAACGAACCGCCATATGATCAACCCCGCGCCCATAGATCCCCTGCCCCGCCGGTCGGCCGAAATCTGCCGTGGCACACTGCGCCTGATGAGCCAGCTTGGCTATTACGGCCTCACGGAAATGACGCTGGCCAATCACCGGCGCGCCGACATTACGGCTATCGGCCCGGCCGGGGACATCTGGATGATCGAGATCAAGTCCAGCATTCAGGACTTCAAATCCGACACGAAATGGCGCGAATACATGGACTTCTGTGACAGGCTGACCTTCGCGGTCGGCGATGATTTCCCGCAGGAACTGATCCCGCCGGACGCCGGGCTGATTGTGGCGGATGCCTTTTACGGGGCAGTGATCCGCGAGGCGCCCGAAACCCGCCTGGCGCCCGCCCGCCGGAAGGCCGTGACACTGCGTTTCGCGCGGCTCGGCGCAGCCCGGCTCACAGGTGCGGCGGATGCGGACTGGACGCCGGGCGATGACGGGCTTACCTCGCCCCTCACATGAGCCTTGCCTATCCCATTGCCCGAAGCCTGGAAGAGGCGACCCTGCCCGGCGTGAAAACCGCCCGGTCACTGAGCGAAGCTGTGAGCTTGGCGCCCGGTTACCGGGTCGAGCGGCTGGAGACCGGCTGGCTGCACCTGCCGGAGGCCGAGGCCATCGCCCTGCTGGCCGCGCAAGGCGCCGACGGCCCGGCCGGACACCTGCAACGCTACGAGGATACGTCCGGCCATATCGTGATTGCCGTCAGCTGGTGGCTGATAGCCGATCCGAAATCCCCGCCTAAGCCCAAGCCCGCGCCTCAGCGGCCGCTTGAGACTGCAGCTCCGTCTTCAGCGGCCGATCATACGGACGATCTCTATTTCCGGCGCGGGCGCACGAAGACCCGGCGGCGCAAGACGGCGGATCCCAACCAGCTCGACCTCTTCAAGGTGCCGAAGGGCGACTAGGACGGCTCATGCCCATTCCGGTACCGGCCGGGGCTCGTCCCCGTCCAGCGCCGGAAGGCTCGCGAAAAGGCGGAAGGTTCCGAAAAGCCGGTGAGATAGGCGGCCTCGTTCACCGAGACCTTACGGCTGTCGAGATAGTCGATCGCCATGCGCTTGCGCAAGTTGTCGAGAATATCCTCGAACGTCTCCCCTTCCTGCTTCAACCGGCGATGCAGCGTTGACCGGCTGAACCCGAGCCGCTGGGCCGCCAGCTCCATCGACACGTTTCCTGTGTGCAGCACCGGGAGAAGGGCCGCTTCGATCCGCCCCCGGATGGTTTGTGTTCCGGCGAGCGCCTTCATCAACTCGTCGGCGTGCGCATTGAACACCCCGAACACATAGCGATCCAGGCTGCCGGTCGGCTCGTCCAGCCAACTCTCCCGGATACGCAGTGCATTCCAGGGTGCGCCAAACACAACCGGCATGCTGAAAAAATCGCGATAGGCAGCTGAATGCAGCGGCGCGTCATGCGTCACCTGCACCTCAAGCACGTACGGCTCGCGATCCGGAAATGCGCGGGCCCGGTCATGGATGAACCGGACCCATGTCGATTCGGTCAGCTCTGGAAAAGCGTTGGGATTGCGCCTGCGATCCTCGATCCAGACGCCGTCGGCGCGCCGGACAATGGCAAACCGCGCTCCCGCCTCATGTCCGTCCACTTCGACGACGAGGCGCGCATAGCGGTTCACCTGCTCGAACGCCTCTCCCATGTTTTGCGCGGCCTGCGAGATCAGGCCGACGATCGACATCTCGGCAAAGGGCGCTGCTGCGCCGAAGTGCAGCGCGAGGGCCGGCTCGGCGCAAGCCTGCTTTGCGGCGGCCATCAGCGCCTTGAACTGCTCGAAGGGAAGTCGGGCATCGGGCGTATCCATGAGCGCCGGATCTACATGCGCCGCCGCAAGCAGGCCTGGTCCATTCGCGCCGCGCTTGACGGCGAGATTCAGCAGCGAGCGGACATAGCCTGCGGAGACGGTTGGGTCTTGCATCTTCCCGCCTGCAATTGGCACCAAAGGTCAGAAAACTGAGACGCCGGGTCATACCGGACCAACCCGACTTTTCCTAGTCTGACGGGCCCACTCCTGTCCTCCCGGAAATTTCATGACCAGTCTTCCAGCAGAATCCGCTGCCCCCAATGCCAGACGCCTGCTCGCGCAGTCCGGTGCCTTCTGGTTCATCTCCGCCTTTGCCGGCCAGGCGCTTTTTGCCGTCTACATCTTTTTCAACTACGGACTGTCAACCCTCCAGGGCAACACGGCGAGCTGGAACGAGAGCTTGTTCAATGGCCTCATACAGGGTGACCGGCTGGGCAACGCCCTGTTGGCGGTACATCTGTTCCTTGCTTTCCTGATCACGCTTTCCGGGCCACTCCAGCTCATCCCGGCGATCCGCAACCGGGCACGGGCATTTCACCGCTGGAACGGGCATGCGTATATCCTGATCGCCCTCGTGGTCAGCGCGGGCGCTATATTATTGCAGGCCATCCGCCCCGCGTTTGGCGGTCTGACAAACCAGATCCTGCAGTCGATCAATGGCGGCGTCATCTTCGCGTGCGCCCTGCTCGCGTGGCAGGCCGCGCGCGGCCGCCGCTTTGCTGCCCACCGGCGCTGGGCCACACGTCTTTTCCTGGCCGCGAGCGGCGTCTGGTTCCTGCGTGTGATGATGATGGCCTGGGCCATTCTAAGCGGCGGCGCCGGGCTCGGCGAAGAACTCGATGGACCCGCCGGCCGGGCCGCGATGCTCGGCCAGACACTCATTCCGCTGGGTGTCTATCAGATCTACCTGTGGGCCGAGGAAAGCCGGTCGGAGCTGGCGAAGTATGCAACAGCCGGGCTCGTCAGCCTGCTGACGTTCGTCATGCTCGGCGGCATCCTCGGCGCCACGATGGTGATGTGGCTTCCCCGAATACTGGGCTGACCCTAGAGCCGCGCCTTTATCGCTTCGGCGACGGCTTCCGGCGTGATGCCGAAATGCTTGTAGAGCTGCTGGTAGGGCGCGCTGGCGCCGAAACTGTCCATGCCGACGAAGCCGCCATCATACCCGATCCAGCGGTCCCAGCCGAAACGCACACCCGCCTCGACCGCGACGCGCGGCAGGCCCTTGCCGAGCGTGTCGGCCTGGTAGGCGGCATCCTGTTGGCCGAACAGTTCCATCGA
>Ga0163144_10004926_pt1 | contig 29882 bp, 28 predicted proteins | sample OliLak19BULKMAT1_FD_123175 | JGI IMG/M metagenome (GOLD analysis project Ga0163144, IMG submission 123175) | Freshwater microbial mat bacterial communities from Lake Vanda, McMurdo Dry Valleys, Antarctica - Oligotrophic Lake LV.19.BULKMAT1 | ecosystem: Environmental > Aquatic > Freshwater >...
GGTCTTGCGATTCTCATGCGAGGCGGTGATATCCAGGAAACAGAGTTCATCGGCCCCTTCACGATCGTACACGGTTGCCACTTCGACTGGATCTCCCGCATCGCGCAAGTTCACAAAACTCACGCCTTTGACGACGCGACCGTCTTTGACGTCGAGGCAGGGAATAATGCGTTTGGTCAACATCGCAGCACGTAAAACAACCATGTGAGAAAAGATGTCATCATGCCTCACGGAGAGCTGAGACGGCAGCCCGATAGTCTAGTTTTCCGTCGTAGAGGGCCTTTCCCACAATCGCACCTTCAACCCTGGGACCGAGCGCCTGCACGGCCCGAAGATCCTCAACTCGCGAAATCCCTCCGGAAGCGATCACGGGAAAGGACGACAACTCCACCACTTCCCGCAACGCCGCCAGATTCGGCCCACCCAACATACCATCGCGGGCAATGTCGGTATAAATCACGGCGCCCAAGGCATAGCCTGCCAACTCCTTGAGCAAGTCTGTCGCCTTCGTCTCCGATAACGCCGTCCAGCCTTTTACCGCCACCTTCCCATCCCGTGCATCGAGTCCCAACAGAATCTGGCGAGGAAATTCCAGACAGGCCTTCTCCAAGAAAGACCGATCGGTCAAGGCCGCAGTGCCGAGCACAACCCTGGTTACACCCGCGCCGAGATAGCGACGCACCGTCTCGATCGACCGGAGCCCTCCCCCAACTTGCACCTTCACCGTGACGGTGCGAAGGATCGCTTCGATCTGAGGAAGATTGCGCGGTTCTCCGTCCACGGCCCCATTCAAATCCACCACATGAATCAGCGTCGCGCCGCTGTGTTGCCATTGCGTCGCGACAGCCGGCACGTCGTCGGAATAGACCGTCTCCGCCGCCATGTCGCCCTGACGCAACCGCACACAACGACCATCTTTCAGGTCAATCGCAGGAATAACGAGCATGCAAAGAACCGCGTCCTCTCAATGTTCCACTGCCGTTCCAAACGGAAACTCTTTGAGCATATGCTCGACTCCATACGTTGCCAACTCTTCCGCTGTCACAAATACTCCACGCCGCTGAATAAACCCCATCAAGTCTTCCGTCATCGGCCGCTGCTTTTCGTAGTAATTCCCTTCCCAGAGAACTTGCCCATCAGCCGCAACCACCTTGGCTTCAAACCCTACGGTCGCCGGTGGGCTGGCGCCAAAGCGACCACCAACGCGTTCCCGATACACCAATACTTGGCCGATCAGCGAGGCATCAGCCTTGAGCTGTTTTGCCACCGTGACCGCCTGTGATTGACCGGGAGAAGGTTGCGACGCCGATTGAGACGTCAGTGCTCTAGTTGCCTCCCCCGGCGATAGCACGGTCATACCCTGCCGTGTCTTCAATCTGTTCCAGAGCAACTGCGTGACGATATCCCCAGCTCCAGCCGGCACGGTGACTGTTTGCCTGAGCGGGTGTTCGATAGTCGGCGGCACCGCCATCGCTATATCGGACCTGCGAACCTCAGGCGGCACCGAGAAATGCTGATCGGCAACATCCCTGACTTGTGGTGTCGTGAGGGTTGTGAACGGGACCAACGCCATGATGCGAATCTGATAGCGCGGCAATTCGGCAGATGCTTTCGTAGTCACTTTCGACCCACTACATCCGGCAACCACCAACAGCGCTAATCCCACCAAGGCCATCGACCGTCTCGTATTACTCATCGTGCTCATTTCCACGATCCAAAGTTTTTGATCAACCGCAAACCCACGGCCTGACTTTTTTCAGGATGAAACTGACAGGCCACGACATTATCCCTCCAGATACTTGATACAAACGGGAGTCCATATGTGGTTGTCGTCGCGGCAATCTGCCGGTCGACCGGCTCAACATAATACGAATGCACAAAATACCAATGGTCTCCATCCGCAATCCCCTCGAACAAGGGACAGGCCCGTTGAATGGCAACCTGATTCCAGCCCATGTGAGGAACCTTCAGCGCAGGATCAATCTCAAACCGTCTGACCCTGCCCGGAATGATGCCGAATCCTTTGTGAGTGCCAAACTCTTCGCTCTCCGTGAACAACAATTGCAACCCTAAACAGATTCCCAGAAATGGTTTTCCCGATTGAATCGCGGTACGAATCGGTTCCTCTAACCCATACCGCTCGATGTTGGCCATACAATCGCCAAAGGCTCCCACCCCAGGCAGCACCACATGACTCGCATTGCCGATCACGTGCGAATCCCGCGTGACCACCGCCTGGTGCCCCACCGCTTCAAAGGCCTTGGAGACACTGCGGAGATTGCCCATCCCGTAGTCGATAATTGCGATCATGGCACTTTCTTGGAGGATGTTGAAACATTCACTCTTCTCACTCGCCCAACCCAGACCCACCGAACTGAGCCTGTTCCTATGCATCGTGGGCTCATCGAAATTCTGAACGTATCCCCCATACGGCCCCAGCTTAGACTCCCCTGCGACCTTCTGGAGACGAAACGAAACACGTTTGTTCGTAGCCGTAACCCCACGGCCGCAACAATACCCCAACTAGCAACATCCTGCCACTATCATCTATCACGCTTTCAAATAGGACCCGATGCCGATGATTCAAGCGATCTCTGATCTAGCAGGCTGCAGAAATGCTCTTGTAGGAGGATACCCAATAGAGACACCGAACCTGTCCCCACCGCCGGGGGAGTGAGGAGGCCGGGGCCTGGTTGAAGGTCTGAACGATTCACGAAAACAGGCGCGTCTGGGCGCGCCGGGGTTGGATTGGCAAGAAGAACGAATTTTTCAGCGCCCTGCTAAATGCCCGCGTACCACTCGTAGCCTTGATCCTCCCAATACCCACCCTTCCCGCCGGCGATGCCGGCAAGCGTCTCTACTAATTCGATCTGCCTCACATACTTGGCATGTTTGTATCCGAGTTGGCGTTCAAAGCGAAGTCGAAGCGGCGCGCCATGGGGAATGTCCAGCGGGTTGTCATTCATCTCGTAAGCCAGGATCGTTTGCGGGTGATAGCAGTCGACTAGGGCCATGCTCTCGTAGTACGACACCCCTTCTTCGTCCACATCGGCGCAATGGAAGACGGCGAACTTGGCATTCGGCAACGGCGTAACTCGTCGGATCAGATCCCCGAGCGGGACACCGGTCCACTTACCGATGGCGCTCCAGCCTTCGACGCAATCGTGGCGAGTGATTTGTGTTCGCGCCGGCAATTCTTTCAGCGCCGCGAGCGACCAACTCATCGGGGTCTGAACCAAGCCGCCGACCTCCACCATCCATTCAGAGAAATTCTTCGCAACGTGCTCGGCATAAATTTCCGTGCCCGGATCGGTATTCCCGTTCGCCGGAAACACCTTCGAGATGTCGGCGTCCCCATATTCTTTGGCGAGGGCATTCGTGGGCGTGATGGCCCGTTGCACTCGTTCAGTCAGCTTCTCCGTCTTGCTCAAGATCGAAGGGAACCAACTGCTCTGCGACAGGTTGTCGCAGCCAGCTAGCGCCACCAAACTCGCAACGCCCAACGTCCCCTTCAAAAACTGTCTACGTTCCATTGCGCGTTCATGCTTCATGGTTCGCTCCTTCATGCTCATGCTTCACGACAAACCATCCCGTCACCATCGATCGGATGTTGTTGAAAAATCCCGTCAGGATCACTTCCACCACATGAATCACAATGAACCCGACGAAGGTAAAACAGGCGATGAAGTGGATCGTCCGCGCGGCCTGCCGTCCACCGAAAATCGTGAGCAGCCAGGGGAACGCCGTATCGATCGTCGGCGACATCGTGAGGCCCGTCAGGATGATCAACGGTGCCACCACAAACAGAACTCCTACATAGGCTAGTTTCTGCAGTACGTTGTACCGCCTGGCCTCCTCACCAGTGGGATGCCGGAAGACCAGGTGATCTTTGACGGCCTTGCCGATGCCACGTAGGTCCTTGCCGGTCGGGGCCAGGTCGCGCGTGACATGCCGGCTGATCAGCGCATAGGCCGTGAAGAATAGGCCATTGATGACGAGGAGCCAGGCGAAGAACAGGTGCCACTGCCGGCCCATCGCCAGAAATTTGGCGCTCGGCACGGTCGCCCAAGCAGGGAAAGCATGGCGCGAGCCATTCGAATAGCCGAGGACGCCCGTCGTATCGAATTGGTGGCCTAGGATCGTCGTGATGCCACGGATCTCGCCGTTCTCGGCCTTCACGGGACGAATCGAGAGCAACGACTGGTCACGATCGGACCGGTCACCCCAATAGAGGGCGGGATGCGCGTTGAATATTTGGAGCCCGCTCATAATCAGGATGATGAGAATAGGAACGTTGAGCCAATGGCTGATTCGTACAGGCAGTCGATGACGGTAGACTCTCTCGGCCACCGGAGCTGAAGCAGAACGTGCGTCTTGGGTATCACCCTGACTCGCGGTGAGATCATCGGAGGCCGAGGGTTCTTCGAGTGGAAGAGGTTCGGATCTCATCGCCAGTTCTGAAACCTGCTCGTTCTCCTGACCTTGACTGGTTCCAACACCTTCGTGAATGAGTAAGGCCATGATCGTATCTCCTCTGGATTCGAATGACTTGTCTGCTGCTTAGTCGACGTCAAACCTCGAATCTTACAGGCTGTCGCAGGTGCAGAAACAAGACGGCCTGCGGTCGGATACACCGAGCGCAGGCCGTGGGGGGGGGATCCGTCGAGGCGGTCGCTTGGCTTACTTACCCATTTCTCCCATCTTGCCCTTCATCTCACCTTTCATGTCGCCCTTCATGTCCTTCATATCACCCTTCATACCCTTCATGTCACCTTTCATGTCGCCCTTCATCTCATCCTTCATACCCTTCATCTCGCCCTTCATGTCACCCTTCATCTCATCCTTCATACCCTTCATCTCGCCCTTCATGTCACCCTTCATTTTCCCCATCTCCTCGGCAAATGAAAGGGAGCTGAAACCTACGAGACACATGACTGAAATAACTGACAGCATAATCTTCTTCATCGGAAACCTCCTGGTGAATAGTGGAAAACAGAGGCAGGGCACAATGCCCTGCGCTCACAGACAAACGAAGTCAACCGCGTCATTGATGCACCTTCGTGAGCCTTTTGACGTCAGGCCAGTTTGTATTTGCTTTGAGGATAAAGCCGGGGATATCCATCTTCCATTGGGAGCGGACTGATTCACTATAGTTCAGGTACAGCTTGTCGTTTACCATGGTAAACGCTGCGGGGTCGATGACAGCCTTATACCCCTTGGCCATGCCGAAGGCACAATAGCCTCCGTACTGTGGGGCGAATTTGTCCGGCTGCATCGTAAATCTGTCGCGATTGGTTGCCGTAGAAAAATAGAAGGTCGAGCCTTGATATTCTGCATGAAACTCCGCCACTCCCTTCACCGGTTTCATCTCCGCAAAATAGGCAATCGGATCATAGCCACGGATCGCCACACCGTCTTCCTCGAAAAACACGCCTGCAAAGGCTGGTACGATGCTCGCGAAGAACAAGAGCGCAGCGGCTAGCACAGCATGTCGAACATTCCAGTTCATACTCATCCTTTTTCACGTCATTCGTCGATCGTCATTCGTCAACCGAAAGACCTCTCTCCGCAATTGACGTTTGACTGTTGACTATTGACCATGTTGTTCATTCATACGCCACGTTCACAAAGACCTTGATCGCACCGCCCTCCGTCGTGAGCGTCTGCATCATTTTCTGATAGTTCTCCAACCCTGTGACCGGATGCGTGAGCAACTTCGTAAGCCAGCCCGGGAATTCCAGCTCGGCTCGCGCAAAGTCGTAGACGCCGGGCGTATAGCCGGTCGCTTCGTAGGCGGAACACTTCATCGCCCCGATTCAGGTGCAGACCACGGCCAATCCCTAGCGGGTCATGAATATGCCAAGTGCCTGCAGTTTCTCGCTCAAGGCTCTATCCCTCCCCATTGGCATCGTGGCGGTGGCGGTCTTGATTAGGGCACGTCTCCTTCTTCGATCTAACCGTACGACTGCGGCAACCACGTCTCTCCACGGTGCCGGTTGTCTTCTTCGCTGCTATCGCGTAGTCATCCGAGCCCCCGCATCCTTACATGACGTTCTTCAAGTGTATCTAACGAGTCCATTTCATCGTGGAGTTCGCCGGTTCGAATAATGAGTTCCCGTCCATGGACAGCCCTCGGCGAGAAACCGACTGCGAGGGAGGGGCGCTCCAGGGTGGTGTGGCTCGCGGCAAACTGTTGGCGCAGGCGAAGACGATGCACCGGCGAGGGATAGAGATTGGGGAGGCTCCTCAGCGCAGAGGAAACGAGATTGATCTGTTTCACATAGGCACGGCAGGGGGTGCAGGATGCGAGATGCGGGACGACCAGAACTTTGGTCAGAATGGGAAGGCGGCCGTCCAGATACTCGGAGGCTCGATCCGTGAGATCGCGGCAAGTGAGTCCGCTGTGGATCCCTTGTGAAGGATGGTCTTTCATGAAGGGTACCCTCCGATTGTGGTGTCACTCCTGAGTCCCCCCATCACGAGGTTTCTTACAGTGCCTTCAGCCCGCCCTCCAGATAAGTCTCCACCGCCACTCTCACTCGCTCCCGCGCCCGGTGCAGCCGCACATAGAGGTTGGTTTCGGTGATCCTCAGCAATTCGCAGACTTCTTTCGCATCCACGCCTTCGACATCGCGAAGGAGCAAGACCTCTTTTAGGGTTGCAGGGAGCACCTCGATCGCCCGCTGCATCGCATTGACGGCTTGCTGGTTGGCGAGCAGCTTCTCCGGGGTCTGGTCGTCCCAGGGCTGCGGCGGGAAGGCCCAGTGACCAGCCCACTCGCCGCTCTGTTGGAAGCGGGAGGGATCGACCGCTTCCTCATGGTCATCATCGCACGACGCAAAAGCAGAGAAGGTCGTATGGCGTTTCTCGCGGACGCCGCGATCCTTGGCCTTGTGGATCAGTATTCCGCAGATCCAGGTGCGAAGCGACGACCGGCCTTCGAACTGATCCAGGCTGTTGATCACCGCCATCCAGGTGTCCTGCACGACTTCTTCCGCCACTTCCCGGTCGGCCACATAGCCCATGGCCATTCTGATGAGCGCGCCCTGGTGTTGGTTGACCAGTTCATCGAAAGCCCCCTCGTCACCGCGCTTGAGCCTCGCGAGGAGTGTGTCCGCGCTCTTCGTGAGACCTGACGACGTGGTAGTCTCTGACCACCGGCTGATCGATGGGCTGTGACCAATGGACTCGGTAGAGGTGGTGGCGGCTGCGTTCACGACCGGCCTCCAATCTGTAGCAGCTCCGTCACAAATCCGGGAGCGCTCATAAGGGTGACTTGCCTCCGGGGAAGGTTATTCAAGACCTCAACCCCCGTAGCATCGATGAAATCGACATGGGCGCAATCCAGATGCACGGTTTTCTCTTCTCGAAGGAGCGACCGACACTCGTCGTCGAGCAGGGCGGCCCATTGTGCGGTGATCTTGCCTTCCAACTTGAGGAGCACGTCGCTCCTGCTTTCTTGAATCTTCGTAATCTTGAGCATCATCTCTTCCTCTCCTTTGAGTTCGTCTGTTGATCGGGTTTACAGCAACAGTGGTGCCAGGCTCATGGTGAAGTGGACGAGCGATCATAAGTGCGTGATGTGAAACAGCGAGTCTCGCTGTTTTCAACAGGAAGAAGCGGAGGACAGCGGAGATCAATTCCTGACAGAGTGGGAGTGTCCCAATTAGTTGGGAACGTTCGATGGGAAAAGAGCTACTGGTGTATGGCTGATCGCATGGAGACAGAAAAGGAAGAGGGAATGTGTGATGCGAGCGCGCCGTGCGTGTTACGTTTCACGTTTCACGCGTGTGATGTCGAGCTTCTTCATACGGGCTTCGAGGGTTGTGGGATTGAGACCGAGAATCTTGGCCGCGCCCTTCTCGCCGCTCACGCGCCAGTTGGTTTGCTCGAGCACATCGACAATATGCTGCCGTTCGATTTCTTCCAGGGTCAGCGTCTTCGCCGCCGCGGCTTTGCCATGTGGGGGCGAGAGCCATTCGATCGGTTCCAACTCCGATCCTTCGCTCAAGATCATCGCACGCTCGATGACATGCTCCAGTTCACGAATGTTCCCCGGCCATTGGTAGCGCTGGAGCGCCGACATCATCCGCTCCGGAATCCGATCGATCGTCTTGCCGAAGTTCACCGCAAACTTGCGCACGAAATAGTGTACCAGCAGGGGGATGTCGCCCTCGCGCTCGCGCAACGGGGGCAGATGAATTGGAAACACATTGAGGCGGTAATACAGATCGGGCCGATAGTGGCCCGTCTTCGAGAGCTGTTCGAGGTCCCGGTTTGTCGCGGCGACTACCCGTACGTTGACCTTGAAGGTCTGCGTCCCGCCCACCCGCTCGAATTCGCCTTCTTGAAGTACGCGCAACAGCTTCGATTGCAGATCCAGCGGCAGTTCTCCGATCTCGTCGAGGAAGATGGTTCCCTTGTCGGCCAGTTCGAAGCGGCCCATCTTTTTGGTCAGCGCCCCAGTAAAGGCGCCCTTCTCATGACCGAACAGCTCACTTTCGATCAAACCGGCTGGAATGGCCGCACAATTGACCTTCACAAGTGGCTTGGTCTTGCGTGGGCTCAAGTTGTGGACCGCTCGCGCGATCAGTTCCTTCCCGGTGCCGGTTTCACCTGTGATCAGCACGGTCGAATCGGTCGGCGCAACCCGTTCCACGTTCTTGAGGACCTTTTTCAGCGAGGTCGAGCCACCGATCAATTCTTCAAAGTTATGCGTCCCTTTGATTTCCTCCTGGAGATAGACGTTTTGCGCTTCCAGGCGGGCCTTCTCCTGCTCCATCAGCACCTGCTCGGTAATGTCCAGGAACATCGTGCGCGTATAGGTGCCGCTAGGGTCAGGCCGCGACCACCACCTGATCCAGAGCGGCTTGCCGTTGTCCCTCCGGCGCAGTTCGAGCACGACGCCGGTGGTATCGATGCCCTTGCCGATGGAGTCGAACGCCTCCTTCAAACGCCGTTGTGCGTCGGGCGTATCGGGAACGAAATCTCTGCCGTAGAGGCCCTCAACCTGATCTGCCGTGATGCCCAGAGACTTCATGGCCGTGCGGTTGACGCGGAGCAACTTGGAATCGAGTCCCTCGTGCACGTACGCGATCGGGGCTTCGTCGAACAAATCACGCAGTCGCTCCTCGTTTTCCTTGAGCTGCACGTCCATGCGATCCCGCTCCATCTCCGCGCCCGCCCGAACCCCGAAGATCTTGAACACGGAGAGCACGCGAGGATCGTCGTGCATCGGCTTGGTATCCATCACAGCAAGGTGGCCCATTACCGTGCCGGATCGGTCCGAGACGGGAATCGCCAAATAGCTCTCGACTCCCAGCTTGGCCAGATCCTCCGCATGCTCCGGGAATAAGTCTTGTACCTTCTCCGGGAACAGGCACACTTCTCCGGCCAACACCCGTTCGCAGGGCGTATGGGGTAAATCGTATTCGAAGTTGTCGAGAAACCCGTCGCCCTTCCAAAAGGCCAGGGTCCGTACCCGGGCGCGGTTGCCTTCGACGAGCTTGGAGACAAAGGCATACTTGGCCTGCAGGGCTTCGGCCAGACTCTTTACCAGGGAATGGAAAAATTCCGTGCCGGTCGTCGCAGCCGTCCCCTCGTCGATCTTCCGCAGCGTCAGGTCGCTCTTGCGCATGGCGCGTTCGAAAATCAGCCGCTCGAATTCCGCGGCGGCCCTCGTCGCAAAGATCCCGAGAATCGACGTCGCGCGCAGGTGATCCGGCATCGGATTGGAGTCCATGATGGCCAGATGCCCCACGACCCTGTCAGAGGAATCCACAATCGGGACGCCGCAGTAGCTTTCGACGTCGATGTCCTGAATCAGTTGGACGTGGGGATACAAGGCACGGAGTTGGTCCGGGTGGTAGAGAAATTTGCGCGTGAGAACGGTCTCACAGGGGCCCCGCGCCGGCACGTCAAACTGCGGAAGCGGCCGGCCCTTGCCCCAGCCAGCCCGCGAGCGAAACGTGGTGCCGTCCTCGCTGACTTCGGACACATAGGCGTACTCCACGCCGAGCGTGGTCGCCAGTTGCTGCACGAGCAAGGAGAAAAACTGTTCACCGACTTGTGATTCGACCCCTTCGACGATTTCCTGAAGCACCATGCTGGTCTGGGCCAGATCGCGCGTACGGGCCGCGACCTGCTGTTCCAACTGCTCGTGGGATTGTCTGAGTGCCTGTTCCGCTTGCTTCAGTTCCGTAATATCGCGAGAGACCAGCAGCAGCTTCTCAGGCTGACCGTCCTTGTCGAGAATGGCTGTGATGGAGACGTCCCACCACTTGGGGGTATTCGTCTGCGTCGTCGGGAGGTAGCCGGTAAATCGTCCCACCTGGCCCTGGCGCGCCTGTTCGATCGCAGCCCTCGCGTGCTCCCGATCCTGCCCGTCCCAGAACTCGACCCAGGGCGAACCGACCAGTGGACCGAAGTCGAAGATTTTCAGCGCCGCCATCCCATGGGCATTCATGGAAAGGAGATGCCCCTTGAGATCGAGCACTATGATGCAATCGTAGCTGCTTTCGATGAGACGAGCGGCGAACTCCTCGCTGCGCCTGAGGGCTTCTTCGAGATGGGGAGAGGACATCAGCATCACCCTGTGACCAGGCTGGATAGAAAGGCGGAATAGCGGTCAAGTCTAGCACCGGGGAAGAAAAAGCCGTAACTAAGGGGCAAACAGGAACAACCTGCGACTACAGAAACGTACTGAAATGCAGCGACTTTAACGTATTTTTCTGGGATTCTGGTGATTTTCTGAGTGGCCGGCCCTTGGTCCTGTGAGGAGGAGCACAATGCAGGCCTGCTCTACTCTTGTACGATCAGAAGCTGCTTCAGCGTCTCGGCTCGTGCATGCCACCGCTCCGGTTAACCCTCCACTCAGATAAGCAAACGTTTCAAGCCGCTTCCTTCGAAAGGCAACAAGGCCAATTCGACGCTCTTCGCGAGCGGTTTAAACAGTTCTGCCGTCTCGCGGGAGATCCGCTGTTTTGAGAACAGGATGACCGTGAAGAGCTCTGTCGATGGAAGCACTCCGCCGAACCCCAGGACCGATTCAATCCCGAAGGGAATGACGAATTCATCTTGGGCAGGCAGAAATGGGCTACCCTTCGCCTCTGCCACATGAAAGACATTGAGTATGTGGTTGGCCTGATCGATCGGCCGGTCTGATTCGGGTTGTCTCCTTGATGTAAAATCCACGCCAAGCTGTTGCAACAATTGCGACACCATGGGGAACTGGGAGACCACCTGTTTGTCGGCCAATGGAATCGATCGGTAGCGCTTGGAACGGTTCCGCTCATTCCACTCAGGCCGCTCTCCAGCCGTCCCGAACAACGTCAGGCATTTCATGTCCAACGAGCCGGGCCCACAAGCCAAGGCTCGCCTGGCACAGTCCTGGGACTGCGGATCAAGAGCCCCATAGTCGCGAGTGAGAAAACAGCGGACCAGGGCACAATCCTGCCGACCAGTCTGATCATTCCCAAGCTGCAGATAGAGATACGAGGCGATCCGTTGGGCGACATCCTGCACAGACGAGGCCCCTGCTCCTAGTTTGCGGAGTTCCGAGGCGCATTCGGTCATGTCCGAGATCGAGAAGGACGCGAGGCTGTGCATCGTCGAGCCTCTCGGTAGATGAATGAAACGGGGGCTAGTCTAGTGAGCAGGTACGAAGCCTGTCAAGGCAGCGCTCTTTTCTGGTTGCTCCTCCTTTGCATCACGCCGACCGGCAGGTGAAAAGGTTTGTAGCCACACCTCTGCCAGTCGTTGCGTAGCTCCTGCATACGGGGTTCGGATGTGATGGCCGTATACATATACGCCCCGCTGGCTTTTGGCTCCGTCAGATCTCTGCCACGAGTGCCGTGCTGTAGTACAGATGTCCGGTTCCGATCATGATGACGTCATACTGGGAAGACAGAGCTGGTAGTCGAGCATGGATGCGGAGTCTTACAGCCTCGATGTGACTGTGGAGAGGTGCAGAGGATAGCCGATTCTGAGCGAGAGGAAAACGAGTGGAATTTAGATGAACGGGTCTTCCGTGAAAGGCGGCACGGTGGTACATTCATTCCACTGGCTCGAACAAGGAGGTCGTGATGCATGTGATGGGACGTATCGGATTCATGGGATTGGGAATCGCGTTGGTGGGCTGCCTCAGCGGAGCACCAGCCTTCGCAGGGGATAAACACGATCAACACATAGCGGACGGGTCGAAGATTATGATTACGTCTCCTAAGGACGGGGATAAGGTCGGCGACAGCTTTGAGCTGAAGTACAAATTGGTCAAGGCTTCTCAAGGTGGGCATGTCCATGTGTACGTGGACAATGAATATCAGAGAGGTTTTCACGGAACGCTGAAAGGCCTGAGCAAGGGAGAACACCGGATTACTATCAAAGCGGCTAACAAGGATCACGCAAGCGTCGCGGCCACCCATACCATTACCGTCGACGTGCAGTAGCCCTACAAGCTGTTATCTCTAAGGCGCACCGGGGCCTCTTGTGAAAGAGGCCCCGGTGCGCCAAGTTTCACATACTGTTTCCAAGCCTTCCAAACAGTGAGAGCGTAGCAAGATCGTCCTTCACTCTCGCCGAAGCCATCCAACCAGAAAAAAAGAATGGTAGGACACCTACGTTAGCCCTGCGCTCCCGGAGCGCGCGCCCTCAGATGTGATGATGAAGGGAACAGCTCTGTTCACGCTCAACGAGGGTGAAACCCACCCACGTTCATCCGCCTCCGGAAATCCATCCAAACAGATCGTTCGTAGGGTGTGTTAGGGTGTGATGGTCATTTAACTGTTTTACACAAGGAGGTCGTGATGCATGTGATGGGACGTATTGGATTCATAGGGTTAGGGATCGCGTTAGTCGGCTGTCTAGGCGGAGCACCAGTCTTCGCAGCGGATAAACCAGTAGAAGACGGGTCGAAGATTATGATCACGTCTCCTAAGGATAAGGACAAGGTCAGCGACAGCTTTGAGCTGAAGTATGAGTTGACCAAGGGCTCCCAGGCTGCTCATGCCCATGTGTTTGTGGACAATGAGTATCAGAAGGGGTTTCAAGGAGCGTTTAAGGGCCTGAGCAAGGGGACGCATCAGATCACCGTGACCGGTGCCACGAAGGACCACGCGCTCGTCGCCGCCAGCCAGACTATCACCGTCGAAGTGCAGTAATACTGCAAGCGGTCATCTTCAAGCCGCCAGGGTCTCTTGCAAAAGAGACCCTGGCGCGCCGGGTTTTACACACCGATTACAACTCTTCGCAAATAGGGGGAGGGAGTAGCCAGACCATCCTTCTTGCTCATCAAGGCCGCACAATCAGAAAGATGGGAAGGGATGGAGCCTGATGATCTTCTGTGCTCGCGCAACGCGCGGCCTCGGAAGGCCCTAGTTGGACGCGCGCAGTGGAAGATCAGTCAGGCCCCATCCCTAAGAGATAACGAGCGAGTTTGGAGGAATGGATACGATGGGTTTCAGTATTAGTTAAGTCAGGCTAATCCCGCAGCTCCTCGGTGAAACGTCGAAGCACGGCGAGGCGTCTCTGAATTTCGATTACCAGTCTTTCGTAGTCTTTTGGTAAAGCATATCCAATCGGAGGGGCTAGATCTGGAGCAACAAATCGTGCCTCGTAAGAAGAATCCAGATGTTCGAGTAAGAACTGTCGGGCACGATTGTACCAGTCATTTGCTTCCATCTCAGGAGGTGGCAATGGCGGTCCCTTGAATGTCTTTTTCAGCAATCCATCGCCCTCTTTGAGATATCGACCTAACTCTTCCCGAATAGCTCTGTTCCTGTATCTTTGGTCCAAACGATCTTGCAGATTGTGAGTTTGCTTCCTCAGTTCTCGGTTTTCCTCAAGAGGACTAAGCGGAGGCGGGTTCGGAAACGGCAGGTCTTTCAAGGCATTTCTTACGACGATATGCGAGAGATCAGTCGTACTGTTAGGCTTAACGGTATCTGAATGATCTGTCGGTAATGCTTCTGGGTCTTTCGAGCAAAGCAAAGTCGCGCTACTCCGATCAACGGGCAGAAATCCACCAGAAGTCTTCGTCTCGAACGCGCAACGAGAAACGATCTTTTCCGGGAGGCCTGAACTAAGCCAGTCGCTCTGTTGCGACTTGAGATAGGAGTTAACATCTATTGTGCGGAGATCATCAACTTGAGCACATGTTGAAACAAGGCTGGCTATATCTGCCTTGTTCGATCCCGCTGTTGGTGTAGCAAAGAACATTGCCAGAGGTATCTTGTTCGCTTCTTCTCTGTTTCTCAGTAGGAATTGCCGAACTACTAGACCTCCCATACTGTGAGCCATGAATACGACCTGTTCATGGCCAGCTAAAACATCGTCGTTCTTTAGATGCACGCGCATATTATTCGCAATATCGGTAATGGGAAGACAGTTTCCAAATAGGCGGGTTTCGTATTGATACACATAAATATCGAATTCTCGAAAGACAGGATCATCCCTCATCAGATCAGGCCAGTACGTACCGTTGGTGCTGGTCCAGCTGGACTTCCCATTTCCGGTAAGTCCATGAACGAGTACCAACACGCGATTTGTTCCGCTTTGTCGCTTTACGACATATCCTGGCAGCCGCGATTCATTGCTGACACGTTCGACAGATGTTCCGGACAGAGATGGGCGTGAGGGGCCAGCATTACAGGCTGAAAAGAGTGTCAATAGGGGGATGGCTAGATTGAGAAATAGAGTTATTCTGTTCATCGTGTGTAACTTATGGGAAACCGAGAGCATTCTACTTTGCAGAATGGGGGAAAAGGAACCACGACTAGATCTTGTTTCGCGGCGCGCGGCGGTTTCCCTTCCTCCTCATATCTGACATTTGATGTCTAGCGATTCGCAGTGACGGCGAGGCGGAACCCCAGCGCATGCAATAGCGCATCAAGACTCTTCAGCTCAGGGTTTCCACGCTCCGAGAGCATCTTATAGAGACTCTCGCGGTTGAGTTTGGCCTTACTAGCAAGTTGCGCGACGCCTCCTTGTGCTTCGGCCACGTTTCTCAACGCTACCAGGAACAATTCAGGATCATCTTCCTCCAGTGCCGCGTTGAGATACTCTTCTGCCTCGCTGGAATCGCGTAAGCTCTCGATCAGTTCCGTCTGATACGCTTTGTTCTTGCTCATCATCGCCTCCTGTACTCGTTCCAATAGTGCTTTGCTTGCTCAATATCGTTCGCCTGCGTGCTTTTATTTCCACCACAGAGCAACAACACGATCGTCGAACCGAGTTGACCGAAATAGACTCGGTAGCCTGGGCCGTAATCGATCCGAAGCTCTTGCACTCCATCGCCCACGCCGTGACAGTCTCCAAGATTGCCAAGACTGACTCGATCCAACCGGACTCGAATCTTTGCGCGAGCCTTGGTGTCACGCAGGGAAGCGAGCCATTCACTAAACGGCGTCCGGCCACCCTCTGTCACATAGATTTGGATATCTCTTGGCGTTGCATCCACAGGTTCAATAGTAGCCTATAAGCTACTACCTGACAAGGGAGTAGAATCCCGCCACCGTTCACGGCGCATGTTCGAATGATCACGCAGGGACCACTGATCGAGGTTTCCCGTGTAAGCATGTGCTGCTTCGATACAACAGCGAGAGGTTCATCTCGACAACCACACTCCATGTTATAGTGTCGATCATCAGTCCAGCGCTTATTCGGGGGTTGCGATGTTGATACGATTTTGTTTTCTTCTCCTGTGCTGTACCGCTCTGGCCGCGTGCAATCAAAGCAAGGACAGCACCGGCTCGGCCGTTAATTCGGCAGGAGATTGGGCGAAAGTCGGGGAAACGGATAGCTACGTGTACTATGCCGATCACGCCAGTATCCGAAAGGCGGACGAAACGGTCACAATGTCGGACTTATTCGACTACAAGACGGCCCAGGTTGATGGCGGGGGTCCTCCCGCTCTGTCGAAGAGAACCGAGCGGGAATATGACTGCCAGGGCCAGAAGAGCCAACCGCTCAAGTCGAGCTGGTTCTCCGGGCAGATGGGAGCCGGGTCCGTCGTGCGCTCCGCCGCTGGCACAACCCAATGGGCGGCGGCTCCCTCGGGAACAGCTACCGCGGGGCTGCTGAAGATTGCCTGTGGCAATCCCTAACAAAGGGGCAGGAAGTCTGTTCTGATTGCTCAGCATGAAAACCTGTCCAACACCCCTACTTCGCACCGGTCTTCTTCTTTTCGCCTAACCACCTTACCCCTCACATCCTTAGGGTACTGCACAAAATTGAAAACATAAATGGCACAGGGCGTACAGAGTTGTACGTATAAGTAGTGACCACAGAGCTAAGTCATTGAAAATACGACGTTGCCACTCTGGTTCGCAAATTGCTTTTCCCTCCCGTACGTTCGCTTACATAACAAGGGAGAAAATAATTATGTGTTGCCCGAAATGCAAAGGATTGATGATGTTGGAACGATTCTCGGATTTTTTCCTGGCCTTTTATGCCTGGAAATGCGTCAACTGCGGAGCGGTCATCGATCGGACGATTGCCAATAACCGGAGAAACAGCCTCGCCGCCAAAGCCATGAAAGAAGTCGAAGCGGCCACCGTGTAACCTACTGGCCAACAAACATCGGAGCTCCGGTATCGCCTATGTGTGGAGTTCGACAATAAGCGGACCGGAGTTCTTGAGTACGTTTCGGCAAGCACCTACCTGTAACGCACGCCCCCTAGCCGGCACTCCGCGACCAATCATCGGTTCTCGGGATCTTCTCCCTTCTACCCTGTACGATCTCGCAGCGATCCGAACAGGCTTCTACTATACAAGGCAACGGCCTGAGCGGCGCGCCATAGCCGAGCCGGAGAACACGCTCGTCTTACTACCTTCTCCTATGGGTGCCCGCTCACATTTGAGATAGCCCCGGTGCAGTATGCCTGGGTAAAACACGAGCCTCCAATCCCCGCCGCGCAGCTCCCAATTTTGTACGTCTCATCACATGGTGTCTCGATCGGCTCCGGTTGTATGGTAGGGCATCGATGCTGCCGATGAAATGACGCTACGGCAGCAAAGAGCACACCCAGGGAGCTCTTGCCGGCTTAGACCTTCCCACGCTCAAAAGGAGGAGAACAGCATGAAGGACGAAGACAGACATTCGGAGCGGCTCGTCTCTCGCCGCGACGTTATGGCATATCTGGGGGCCACAGGCGCGCTCTGGTTGACGGGTGGCAGTCTACTACCTGAATGGGCTATTGCAGACACACTTGGATCCTCATGTGTAGTCCGACCGGAGCAAACCGAGGGTCCGTATTTCGTCGACGAGCGTTTGCATCGCTCCGACATCCGCTCGGACCCAACAGATACCCAACTGCGACCTGGCACACCACTGACGCTAAGGCTGCTGGTCTCGCGCCTCGACGCCGGGAACTGTCAGCCCCTGCCGGGTGCTCAGGTGGACATCTGGCATTGCGACGCGCTGGGTCTCTATTCGGACGTACAAGATCCTGGATTCGACACGGTCGGCAAGAAATTTTTACGTGGCTATCAGGTGACCGACGCGCGCGGTGAGGTTCGATTTGTCACGGTGTACCCTGGCTGGTATTCAGGCCGGACGGTGCATATTCATTTCAAGATTCGCACCGCGCCTGTCGCCAAGCGGAGCTTCGAGTTTACCTCGCAATTGTACTTCGACGATGGGCTGACGGATCGGGTTCATGCCGCTCCCCCGTATGCCGTAAAAGGGCTGCGCACCACGCGAAATCAGCACGATTGGATCTTCCGACGTGGCGGGGAGCGACTCGTGCTGGATACGACAACAACGGCTGACGGCTATGCTGCAACATTTCCGATCAGCCTGCAGTTTCGCTAAAGAGCCACCTGAGCACTTTTCAAGCCATCATCTGGGGACGTGGTGTGTGCGTATCCAACACGTCATGGATGGCCTCAGGACAATCTGCATGAGCGGTCCTAGCATGCCACGTCAATACACAAACACATCCGCTCATGGCCCACCGCCGGTGCGCTTGGATTGTCCTGCGGTTTTTCTTGTAACCGACACATAAGCACGTATACTCCAACACAAGATACGATCCCAGTCCCGAATAGAGGCGCGCAGCAGCATGGCCAAAATCGACGAACTTTTTCGAATGATGTCGGAACGCGGCGCGTCCGACTTGCACTTGATTTCCGGGCAGCCACCTGCCCTGCGGGTCGACGGCGAGTTGGAGCGGATTACCGGACAGGCTGTTCTCACCCAGGACACCCTCCAACCATTGTTGCACGAAATCTTGCCGGGATCGAAGATGGACCAGTTTGAGTCAACAGGCGACGTAGACTTTGGCTATGAAATTCCAGGGCTCGCCAGATTTCGTTGCAACCTCTTCAATCACAAATACGGCATCGGGGCGGTGTTCAGGAAGATCCCCAGCACGGTTCTGACGGCTGAGGATCTCGGGCTCCCTCCGATCCTGACACGAGCGGCCATGTTGAAAAAGGGATTAGTTCTGGTCACGGGCCCGACCGGCAGCGGTAAGTCGACGACCTTGGCTGCGATGGTCGACTATGCCAACAAAAATCGAAAGGATCACATTCTGACGGTTGAAGATCCGATCGAGTTCGTGCACCAAAGTCAGGGATGCATCGTGAACCATCGAGAGGTGGGGCTGCATACAATGACGTTCGCGTCCGCGTTGCGCGGGGCGTTGCGGGAAGATCCTGACATTATCCTTGTCGGAGAAATGCGGGACCTCGAAACCATTTCTCTGGCGGTCGAAGCTGCGGCCACAGGGCACTTAGTCTTCGGAACGCTGCACACCGAGAATGCGGCCAAGACGGTCGATCGGATCGTGGAAGTCTTCCCCCATGGAGAACAACCGCAAATCCGGAACACGCTGTCGACGGCACTGAGAGTCGTGGTCGCACAGAATCTGTTTAAGCGGATCGACAAGAAAGGCCGCTGTGCGGCGCTGGAAATTTTAGTCTGTACGCCCGCCGTCGGGAATCTCATTCGCGATGCCAAGACGGTCCAAATTGCGTCGGTCATGCAGACGGGAAAAGCCTCCGGAATGCAGACCTTAGACGACGCCATTCAGGAGCTTCTGACGAAGAAGTGGATCTCGCCCGAGGAAGCCTACGAGAAATCTATCGATAAGAATCGGTTCGCCAAGCTGCTCAAGACACCTCCTGACGCACTCCAGTGAAGTTCTCTCCGCAGCAGCCGACTCCACCGAAGTCGCCACTTGGCTACGAAGACCGGAAGCTGCGGGGTATCTTACGAAATTCTCCGAAGCCACGCCCCTCCTTCAGCAAGTCTACGGATAGGTATTCGGCGGAGGAGAATACTCGGCCGACTCATATCATATGAACCGAGCGGCCATTCGCCCGTGGCGAGGAAGGTTTCTGCCCAGCGCGCATTGACTATTGGCGCTGGAGTAAAGGATTCGAGTGTCTCACCCCCTATTGTGTTGGTTGAACGGAGCAAAACATGGCGTACGGTCCGCAATTGGTCTCGATACCGCGCGCAGGCTTCACAAATTCAATAATGGAATTGAAAAGTGAGTCTCGTCGACCAGGGCAGTGGTCGATCCATGGCTCGCGACGCGAAGTGAGTGACGTCTCTGCAAGATGGCGTGATGCGAGATGGACAGGCGGTGATCCTAGGCGTTCAATCGGTCGGTTCTTACCGCTCCCGTCAAGAGGACAACAAGAGTTACGCGCAGACTGTTTCCCTCACCGCAAACCCCTGACTTCCAACCGCTGAGTCGCTTGAGAGGCCGCTTCCTTACATGGCCTACCACCACTCGTTTTGCTGATGCTTTTTATGCATGGGCTCGGATTCCGAGATCTTCTACTAAGACCCGCAGGGGTTCCGCCACTGACCAGGCTTGCGCGTAGCAACCGCGCGCATGATGAGGTGCTTCGGCGTCGAATATCTCTGAAACTTGTCCGCAGCACGCTTCGTTCACATGCGCGCTAATCCCGTCCAGAAACGAGCGCGCCTGCTTCAGCGTGGAGGGATTCTTTCCATGAACTTTGATCCAGGCTGTGACAAACGAACCCAATAAGAAGGGCCAAACCGTACCCTGGTGATAGGCGCCGTCGCGTTGCAGCACATCGCCTTCATACCTCGGGCGATAGCGGCTGTCGGTGGGCGACAGCGTGCGAAGCCCCACCGGAGTCAGGAGTTGCGCCTCGACGAGGTGAAGAATCTGCTGCGCGCGATCGCGCGGGACCAGTTCGTCCACCAACGAGATGGCATAGAGTTGATTAGGACGGAGGGACGCATCGTCGCCCTGCGGACCGTCGATGACATCGTAGAGGTAGCCACCTTGGTCATACCAGAAACGCTTGCGAAATGAGACGATCGCGTTGCGGCGGTCATCCTGGCACCGATCGGCATAGTCCGCCTCGCCAAATCTGCGCGCGAACGTTTCGCCGACTTCCAGCGCTCGAATCCAGAGCGCTTGGATCTCCACCGGTTTTCCGTGGCGCGGCGTGACGACCCAATCTCCGATCTTCGCGTCCATCCAAGTCAATTGTGCGCCGGGCATTCCTCCCGCAATCAGACCATCTTCGTCCATCTTGATCCCATACCTAGTACCCCGACGATAACCGTCAAGAATCTGCTTCACCGCAGGCCATGCCGTCTCTCGCACACGGACCTCATCTCGGGACGCCGTGAGGTAACGATCGATCGCATGGATAAACCAGAGCGACGCGTCGATCGTGTTGTATTCTAGCTGCTCGCCTGCATCAGGGAAACGATTTGGCACCATGCCTTCGGACACATGCGCAGCGAAGGAGGCAATGACTTGCCATGCTACGTCCAATCGACCGGTCACCAGACAGAGACCGGGCAACGAGATGAAGGTGTCACGCCCCCAATCAGTAAACCAGGGATACCCGGCAATCACCGTGTGTCCCGCCCCTCGCTCGGAGAGGTACATATCCGCGGCGCACCAGAGTTCGCCGGCTAAAGAATCATCAGCTGGGGCGGCTTGTCTAAGAATGTCTCGGCGAGATTTCTCGTGCTTCGCAAGGGGCACGACGTCGAGCTGGTCGATGGTCTCGCTGGTGAGGGCTAAGGTCCTGGTGGATCCTGACTCAAGCTCGAATGTGAACTCTCCGGGCGACCACCAATCTTCTTCGGCATCAAGCCCACGTTGCTGTTCAACTGGAAATTGTATATGCCGATACCACGTCGGTTCATGGCGATACGCTCCGGAGTGGAAGGCCCGCACTGGAGGCAGATCGGCATACCCGTGCCACATAACCATTCCACTCCCGACATGCGCCTCCATCGAGAGATGTCCATTCTCGTGATGTGTCGCATGATAGTCACGCCCGGTCAGCTTCGGTCGCACACGCAGCGCAGCCTTCGTTGGCTTCTTACCAACCACCCTCCATCGCACTATCACCATATCGCGGCCGTGAATCGACAGGATCTCCCGCTGAATCGTCATTCCATTGCAGTCGAAGGTCCAGGTCGGCCAGGGGTCTGACGAAAACTCGATACAGTGCTCATACCCGGTCGGATGGACGGCACCCGGATACACATTCGTTGAAAGTGGAATCGCCTGGCCGTCGATGTCGAGCCATTCTTCAAGGTGATTTACGAGAACAAACCGTTCACTCGGTGGCTTGCGGGCCGTCAGCAAGAGCGCATGATACCGACGGGTATTGGCGCCCGCGATTGTACCGGAAGCGAACCCTCCTCTCCCGTTCGTCTCAAGCCATTCGAGACTCAAGGCTCGATCGAAGTTCCGACAGTCTTCGGCACCAATCTTCATTGTTACTCACTCTCTCAAGCGGTGCGGATTGGGCGGTCTTTCACTGCGCGCGTCCAACGAGGGCCTTCCGACTCCCCCACCTACATTAGGGGAGTGGCCAAGGCTGGCCTTTACTGCGCGCATCGAACGAGCACAGCTTCACCGTGCGCGTTCTGCGAGCAAGAAGGGTACCTGGCCACTCCCCTTCATCCTTCTCAGGCCGCGCGTTGCGCGAGCAAGAAGACTTGCCCAATCTGTGCCGCCCTACTCCCCTGACTGCTGAATCAACTTCGCCACCAGTCCCGTCCAACCTGTTTGATGACTCGCACCGATGCCGGCTCCGTTATCTCCATGGAAGTATTCATAGAACAAAATGTTGTTGCGCCAATGCGGATCGTCCTGCACTCGACTCTCCCCTCCAAACACCGGACGTTTCCCCTCAGCATTCTGGAGAAAGATGTGCGTCAAACGGCGTGAGATCTCGGCCGCCACTTGCCAGAGCGTGGCTTGACGGCCTGATCCTGTTGGACACTCCACCTTATATTGGTCACCGAGATAGTAGTGAAACTTTTGCAACGACTCGATCAGGAGATAGTTGACCGGAAACCAGATCGGTCCGCGCCAATTCGAATTGCCTCCAAATAAACCGGTGCCGGATTCAGCCGGTTCGTAGTCCACGCGATGTTCATGGCCCATGACGGAGACGATATAGGGATGATCTTTGTGATAACGCGAGAGTGCGCGAATGCCGTAGGGAGACAGGAATTCCTCTTCATCCAGCAAGTACCCCAACACAGACTTCAACCGATCGCGGCTCACGAGCGAGAGAAATCGCCTTACGCCACCGTCGTATGATTGCGTTTCCAGATGCTGCGCAAAGTCCGGTCGGTTTTCGATGAACCACTGCATGCGGTGCTTGAACCTCGGCAGACTGTCCACGAGTTCGGAATCGAGCGTCTCGACCGCGAACAGAGGAATCAGGCCGACCATCGAACGGACCTTCATATGTGTCGTTTCTCCGTTAGGCAGGTGCAGCACGTCATAGAAGAAACCGTCCTTACGATCCCACAACTCGATCTTCTCGCCGCCGATGTTGTTCATGGCGCGACAAATGTAGACGAAATGTTCGAAGAATTTGCTGGCCACGTCTTCGTAGGCCCGATTGTCTCTGGCGAGCTCCAGCGCAATCGTCAGCATGTTGAGGCAGTACATGCCCATCCAACTGGTGGCATCCGATTGTTCAATGTGGCCGCCGGTCGGCAACGGCGCACTCCGGTCGAACACCCCGATGTTGTCGAGGCCGAGAAATCCCCCCTGGAAGATGTTCTTTCCATCGGCGTCTTTACGATTCACCCACCAGGTAAAGTTCAACAGCAACTTGTGAAAGACGCGCTCTAAGAACCGTCGATCGCCGACACCTTTGCGTTTCTTATCAATCTTATAAATACGCCAGGCGGCCCAGGCATGGACCGGCGGATTCACATCGCCGAACGCCCATTCGTAGGCCGGAATCTGTCCGTTGGGATGCATGTACCATTCACGCAGCATCAAGACGAGTTGCTCCTTGGCAAACGTCGGATCGACGAGCGCGAGCGGGATGCAGTGAAACGCGAGATCCCACGCCGCATACCAGGGATACTCCCATTTGTCCGGCATCGAAATGACGTCGGCATTATAGAGATGCGCCCAGTCCGAGTTGCGGCCGTGAAGGCGTTCACGAGGCGGTTCAGGCATACCCGGGTCGCCTTTGAGCCACCGATTGACATCGTAGTGATAAAACTGTTTGCTCCAGAGCATTCCCGCAAAGGCTTGCCGCTGCACACAGCGCGCATCTTCGGACAGATGGCTCGGCGCAAGACTATCGTAGAACTCGTTCGCTTCCTTGAGGCGTGTCGTAAAGACCGTGTCGAAGTCCTGATTGGCGAAACCCAGGCTCTGTGAATCGTTGGTAAATCTCAGTTTGATCGTCTTCGTCTCTCCTGGTGCGAGCGTCAGCACATACTCGGCTGCGGCCTTTGTCCCTACATGATCCGGGTTCACCGCGTCCTTCTCGCCCTGCACCACATAATCGTGAAAGCTGTCCTTCACGTACCGGGCGCCTTCTTGGTCGCCATAGAGGCGGCGGCTATTGGTTTCATTCTCTGTGAAAAGCAAAGTGGGTTCGCCCTCGCAAAGCAGCCGGCGAAGACCGTAGTAATCGTGCTGGGTCTCGATGACGCCCATCTGGCTCGTCGACTCGCCTTGCCTGAGACGGGGGCGGCGGATGTCCGACCCCCAGGACCATGTGTTGCGATACCAGATCGTCGGAAGCAGCGTGAGTTCGGCTTCTTCAGGACCACGATTCACGACCTGGATACGGATGCACAGATCTTCCGGCGTGGCCTTGGCATACTCCACAAAGACGTCGAAGTAGCGATTCTCGTCGAACACACCGCTGTCGAGTAATTCAAACTCAGGATCCTGACGCCCTCGACGGCGATTCTCCTCAATCAGCTGGGCATAGGGAAACGCCGCTTGTGGGTACTTATAGAGGTACTTCATATAGGAATGCGTCGGCGTCGAATCGAGATAGAAGTAGCATTCCTTGACGTCCTCGCCATGATTACCCTCGTTGCCCGTCAGGCCGAAGATCCGTTCTTTTAAAATCTGGTCGCGTCCGTTCCATAAGGCAACGGCGAAGCAGATCAATTGATGGCGATCGCAGATGCCAGCGAGTCCGTCTTCGTTCCAGCGATAGGCGCGGGATCTGGCATGGTCATGGGGAAACGCTTCCCAGGCTGTCCCGTGAGGGCTATAGTCCTCGCGCACAGTTCCCCAAGCCCGTTCACTGAGATAGGGTCCCCAACGTTTCCAATGGTGCTGACGCAGCGCGTCCTCTTCAAGGCGCTGCTGTTCTGCCAGGATCGGTGGGTGAGAAACGGGGGCGGTCTGACGAGAAGAGGCCATACGACTCCTTCGGTAGAAACATGGCACAACGAGAGTCGTCCTGCCACGAAAAGTCTTACAGCAGGCTAGTCCTGGGCCCCGGATGTAGTCAAGCAAAGGCGATAAACCAATGCAATGGGCTGCCCGTTCTCACCCCATACGACGTTGAAGGTTGGTGACCCGGTCTCGATTGTGCCCAGGAGCGTGCCGTCTGAAGCAATCCCGCTCAGCCCACCTGCCAAAGATATTGCCCTACCGATAGGCCTGAAACCTATCCGATCCGAAGAACGGATCTTTGCGCCAGCAGGTGTCGTCGAAAAATACACGACCATTTGTCAGCCTGCCATCAGGCTTTGCGTTCAGCTGTCTGCTGTCGGAGTGCACGCGCGCTCCGGATGCCGCCACGATGGGCTTCGAGAACGATGCCTCGCCCAACAGCACTTCAGCACATGCACACCAAATCTGCCTTTGGCCACATCGTTGATGTAGGCCGGCAAGGCGATCATCCGATTCTGTATGTCGCCCTTGATCGCCAAGCGATTCAGCAGAGAGGTCTTGCCGTTCGTGTCCACCGCCTGCCAATGCGGCAGCGGCGTTTACGGAACCTTTCACCCACAGTCTTTATGAACGCTGCTGCTCCATTTGCAAATTCTCCGTTGCAACGACCGTCATGTATACGTTGGCTCACAATAGACGATGGTGTTGAGGATCAGTGCGGCAGGACACGATTGGGATGAAACGCGGCGACAGCAGGAACAGAATCTTGAAGACCTACCAGCCCCTCTCTAGCTTGATCGACGTAGTAAGGCCCATTCGCGCTTTGAATATCGTTCGAGTACACGCTGATGCAGCACCCGAGCTTCAGTCATACGCTCAGCCTCGGCCATCACCCCGGCAGCCCTGAGGGTGCAGGCGGCTCCAAGAGCTTGAGGATCGACCGATGTACGTAGCGGTTGGTTCGCCACATGGTCTCCCCATGCCTTCATTCAGGGCGGAGGTTCAGCTCCCTCAGACACGACGCGCTCGAACTGTTCGATGATCAAAAACAACTCCGTGGGATCGGTGGCAGCGAGACAATGTTGATAGCTTTCCCATAATGGCATGATAGGTGTCGGAGGCTCTGCTGTTGTTCGCTCCAAGAGCGATACACCATGGCAACCACTTAAGAGGATGATGAGCAGGCAGACGATCCAACGCATGGATGTCTGTCTGAGAAATGTGGACGTTCTTACAGCGCTTGGTGAGAAAAGAAAATGGAGGAGGGCTATTGAAAACTGGTGGGCCGGTTGAGACTTGAACCCAGAGCCCTCATGTTGGTAACCAGTGGATCACGAAGGATACCCCGGAGAAACCGGCGGAGCGGAGCCCCAATGGGCTCCGCTAGCCGCCAGATTTCGTTTGGGGCAACGACTCTGAGAGCCTACTTGGCACCCTCGATCAGCTTGCCGTCCAGCATCAGGGATTGGCCTTCCTGCAGCTGTATCGCTTTCCCGTCCTTCATGACCATCTTGCCGTTCATCATGATCTTCGTACCATTGGACATGGTCGTCTCGCGATCCATTCGGCCAATATCCTTCCCATCCTGCAATCTCACCATCTTACCATCCTTCATCATGACGCCATCCTTCTCGACGGCCATCGCGGGTGAGGCAAGGAACGACAGGGATAAGCAGAGCCCAACGACTGCGAGTGTGACGATTCTATACTTCTTCATGGCGATCCACCCCTCCAATGATTAATGAATAATGTGAATGAACTGTCCCTGACAACATGGAACCTGAAACCTAGACCCGTAAGGAGGGCCGCGCCCGGCTTGGGCCGACGTGAAGCCAAGCTCGTCGCCCAATGGCCACCGTTTAAAATAATCGAAGTTGTGCCATATTCTATGTGACTGTTTATGTGAATAATTATGCGGTTGGTCAGATGACGTGGCAGACGAGGCTGGCTGCTCTAACAGCGAGCATGGCTTCACTGACAGCATTCGACAAACAGGGCTGCGCCTCACCAATAACCGCCCGCCTTATCCGCAACGGGCAAGCTTATCGCGCGATGCGCGTGAAGTTTCCGGCGCGTGTCTTAAACCGTCCCGATCCGACTACAGTAGGAAATCACAATTGGAATACTTGTTTGATAGGCACCTGCCGTCATCAGGTACGTCCACCCTGGGTGAGGATGCCGATCAATTTACAACAGCCCATATCTTCAACTGTAGCGGCGCAATCTCATGCTGAGCCATGCAGCACAGCGACGATGCTTTTAGAGGATCGCATTATTGTCTAGCGCCTTGAAGGCTGTCAAGTCCACAGGCGAAAATGTTATACTGACACTCAACCAAATTAAGCCACGGAGTAGAAATCATGTTTGTGCAGCATATGGCCAAGACCGAGATGACCCATTTTTGGCAGTTTATGTTTGATTACTGCAATGAAGATTATAGCTGCGTGCTCGGATGGGGCATGGGAGGAGTCATTGCATTCCTGGCGTTAGTGATGGGGGTGGGGACTCTGATCACGCGCGCCAACAAAAGGAGAGGATAGAAGAAGCCTTACCCTGTTTACCAATGGGATAGCCACGATTGGTGGACGGGAGTCTGTGCAAGCTGACCAGCATCTTCCCGTGAAACAGTCCCCTACTTGCCTAGAGACCACCACGAACACGAAGTATTCTCACAAGAGCCAGCCGACAACTTACCAGCAAGCTACCGAATGGTTGCCCGCTTGATTTTCTAGAAACCAAGAGATCAGACGCCAAATCCCTACCATCATCGTCAAGCAGTCTGGAACGGTGATCGACCAGCCCTAACTGAACGATATGGTGAGCCGGCCGGGGCTCGAACCCGGGACCCTCGCCTTAAAAGGGCGATGCTCTACCAACTGAGCTACCGGCTCACCGAGCAAAGAGCGCGGATTGTACCACTGACGCTTGGCCCATGCCTAGCCCGCATTATTCATGACACTTCTGCTGCAAACGTGAATGCGCGGCTACGACGGACACTCTCGCCATTCAGTCCTTCAACATGCTGCGCGAGTATGCCTCAAGGCGTCATCGCTCCGAGTACCCGTCTCATGCGCGTCTGCACGCTTTACGACGAACCCTCATAAAGAATGCGGGCTGGCCCGTCGTCGTCGATCTCAACATCCGTGCCCTCCCTCGACAGACTCGGGAGGCCCGGAGCCTGTCGAAGGGCGTCTTTCATCGAGCGTTATCCGTTTTATGGTTCGGCCGCTGTCCCTTTCACGAACGGCGGGAACGGGTCTTGAGCGGGTTGCGAAGAATAATGGTTTCACTGCGCTTCGAGCCGGTTGAGATCATATCGATAGGACACTCGGAAATCTCTTCAAGATACTGGAGGTAGCGCTTGGCTTCCGCGGGAAGCTGTTTATAGGTGGTGGCACCCGTGGTAGATCCAGTCCAACCTTTGAACGTCTTGTACACCGGCTTACAGTCGGTCAACGTCTGGAGATCGGCCGGCATGTCCCGATAGAGCGTCCCCTCATACCGATAACCGGTACAAACTTTGAGTTCCTTGCAACCGTCGAGTACATCCAGTTTCGTCACGGCCAGCGATGTGAGTCCGTTTACTTTGGTGGCGTAACGCACGAGAACGCCGTCGAACCAGCCGCAGCGGCGGGCACGCCCCGTCGTCGATCCGAACTCTTTTCCTCGTGACTGGAGACCTCCCCCTACCGCATCGGTCAATTCCGTGGGGAAGGGCCCACTGCCGACTCGGGTAGTGTACGCTTTGGCGACACCGAGCACCGCGTCGATCTTTGTCGGTCCCACACCCGTTCCCGTTGAGGCGCCGCCGGCCGTGGAGCTGGAAGAAGTAACATAGGGATAGGTACCGAAGTCCACATCCAAATGTGTCCCCTGTGCCCCTTCAAATAGCACGGTTTTTCGACTCTCGATTATCTTATTCACCAGCATAACGGTATCGACGATATGGCTCTTCAGGCGGTCGGCATAACCCATATATTGCCGAAATACCTTTTCAACCTCGAACCGTTCCAGCTTATACAGTTGTTCGAGAAACCAATTGATCTCGACGACGTTCTCTTCGAGTTTGGTTCGAAACGCCTTCGGGTTCAGCAGATCCCCCATTCGGATGCCAACCCGCGACATCTTATCGGCATAGGACGGGCCAATCCCTCGCCCCGTCGTGCCGATCCGGCGAGAGCCTTTCGACTGTTCAGCGGCTTTGTCGATGGCCTTATGATACGGCAGGATGAGATGGGCACGCTGACTCACAACAAAATTCTTCCCGATCTTGACCCCTTGAGTTTGGAGATGGTCCAGCTCCTCGATCAACGAGGCTGGATCTACGACGACCCCGTTCCCGATCACACAGAGCGTCCCTCGGTAGAGGATGCCTGAGGGAATGAGGTGAAACACGAAGGTACCCCGTTCATTGATCACGGTGTGCCCCGCGTTGGACCCTCCCTGGTAGCGAACCACCGCATCGACGTCGCGGGCCAAGATATCCACGATCTTGCCCTTGCCTTCATCGCCCCACTGCGCCCCGATCACCACGAGATTTCCCATCGCCTGCCTTGCTCCCAAAAAAAAGAGCCCTGGCTGGACCGAGAGCCAGAGCCGAAGCGCCATGGTAGGAGCGCCTCTATAGTTTGTCAAGAACCGTGACGGTCAAATCGTTCTTCGGTCTTCTCTCTTCCTTTTCTCATCTTTAATCGCAAGCCACAGCCATAAGCCCCAATCGTGACGGTCACTGGCTCCTGGAGCCTTTATCGGATCAGCTATACTTAGCGAGTGAGGGTCGTACTGACAGAGAGGAGACATCCAATGCGAACATACGCCGCGTTCGTGATACTGCTCGCACTCGTTGTCCAGTGGGGATGCTCCCGCACCATCCTTGTACCGGTACCGCCGCGCATGGATCTGAAAAGCTACGGGACGCTCGGAATCATCGAGTTTGCCTCCAATTCTGACCCAGCCATCATCAACTATGCGACACAGCAGTTCCAGGAACATGTCCAGGGAGCCTATCCGGGAACGCCAATTCTCGAATTGGGAAACCGCGAAGCGGTGCTGGCGGCAGTCGGCGCCACCCAGTTCGACGCGGATGCGATCGCGAAAATCGGCAAGAAGTACGGCGTGACGGCGGTCTTCCTCGGGGACATCGTCTATTCCGAGCCGAAGACCGACATCAGGGTCACTGATATCAACAAGCTCGAGGGCGGGGTTCGCACCGAAGTCAGAGGCGACATGTCTACCAAACTGATGGAAACCCAA
>Ga0163144_10004927_pt1 | contig 29880 bp, 28 predicted proteins | sample OliLak19BULKMAT1_FD_123175 | JGI IMG/M metagenome (GOLD analysis project Ga0163144, IMG submission 123175) | Freshwater microbial mat bacterial communities from Lake Vanda, McMurdo Dry Valleys, Antarctica - Oligotrophic Lake LV.19.BULKMAT1 | ecosystem: Environmental > Aquatic > Freshwater >...
ACGATTTAGTGTGAAATACTGTGTAAGTTATGTGTAAGTCAATTTCACTTGGCGGTCAATCAAAATGTGCTTGTTTCAGTGGCGTTTAACGCATGTGCGTGTGGTCGTTTACTGGATTTAGGTGAGGGTGCGGGCTGGCACAGCGCCTTTCTAATCCTGATGCTGACTGCATGCCCGTTATGGCAGATAGTATCCTACCGTCGCATTCTGCTGAATCTGGCCAGCGCGGCTATTCTGGTGCAGGCATTGCTGCACTGGCTTTACCCTTTAAGCGAAGAATATCGCTATATCCCCGGCAGCTGGACGCCGGGTACCTATCCGTCCTATATCGCCTTTATGGTCGGGTATGTGTGGCTGGCATGGGCCGTACAGGGCGCATTGCATACCCCGCGTGGCCGGTCGGTACTGGCATTATGTGCATTACTGGCGTTATATGCGTCGCGCAATGCGTCGGGCATGACATTGCTGGGTAGCGCTGCGGTGCTGAGCGTGCTGGTGTTGGCCCTGATGCGGTTCCGGCCTGTGCAGCGAATGCTCACTCCGACTCCTGCCCTGCGCGGTGCGGTGGTATTATTATGCCTGCTGCCACTTGGGTGGTATGGTTTCAGCGCCTATTTTACCACCCTGCATTCTTATACGGATAATATAGGTCCTCTTGCCATGTTGTCGGACAAAGACGGAAGCCTTGGTTCGCGCATTGTGCTGAACCAGATCGGCATGTCGGCGATGCATCACGAACCTGCGCGCTGGCTCATCGGCAATGGCTGGGGCGGTTTCACCGATGATGTCTTTAAATACGTACTGGTTGACGATATTCATGTGTTTGAAGCCGGTGAGCGCGCCCCCAATAACCTGATGGTCGACAGTCATACCTTCCACAGCCACAGCCAGCCCCTGGAGGCCCTGCTGGCGCTGGGGCTGCCGGGCATGGCGCTGTGGTTCGCTTTGCCTATGTTGCTGCTATGGAGCCTGCCCACGGGGCTGTTCTGGTACTGTGCGCCGATGCTGCTGGGGCTGACCGTGCTGCCTTTCCTGTGGTTCGAGTTGGCCCAGTGCGTTCCCTACCGGGCGCTGGGATTCGCTGCCTTATATATAGCCTGTGCGCAGCATTTCCAGACGCAGCCCAGCCCGCATGCCCGGCGCTATCTGGCTGGGTTGCTATGCGGCATGCTTGCCATGGGTTGGAGCGCGTGGGAACAGAAACAGGCCATCGCCTATGGTATGGAACTTCGCGAGGCGGCACATGCTCTGCCGGTGGAAGATTTTGACAGCGAATGGATCGCCAGCGATTTGCGCCGGGGGGGCGACCGCCTGCGCAGCTCCATGACCTTCCACGCCAAATGGCTAACCCTTAAAAGCGGCATTGACGGATTGGATGATAATGATCGCGGCTGGTATACCCAGTTCATGCAGGTGGCGCAGGAGGCGGCGACTTCTCCCGGAACCACCGCCCGTGTCGCCCTGCTCGACACATGGATGAAATACAACCTACTGGCCAGCTACGATGATCCGGTCTTTGCGGAAACCCGGCTGGAGGTGATTTCCTCGCTGGCCGACAGTGTGATGAATCTGGCGCGCATCGCCCCGTTGCGCGATGATCTGGCCTCGGCCTTCCTGCTGAACCTGCCGGCCATTACCGAGGGTGATGAACAGCGCCAATTGACTATTCTGAACCAGTTTCTGGCTATTGCTCCTGACCATCGCGGGGCGTTGTGGGTGCTGGGTGGGCTGCTCAGCAAGATGCCCGAGCGTGAAGCGGAAGGAAAAGCCCTGCGCAAAAAAGCGGCGGCGCTTGGCGTGGAGCGGGTATACCCGGTCACGTATGATGAGCTTGCCGATTATAAATAACCTTGCGGAATCCCATCCATATCCGCTATGCAGAATGCATTACCAACCGGAGGAACCCTTATGGTCGAAGCGGCACGCGTTATGAACACTAAACTCGAAATTACCGGCAAACTCAAAAAAGAATATGAAGCGATACTGACACCGGACGTCCTCGTGTTCGTATCCGAACTGGCGGAGCGCTTTACCGCCCGCCGCGATGCGCTGTTGCTTAAGCGCGTCGAGCGCCAGAAGCGTATTGATGCCGGTGAATTGCCCGATTTCCTGCCGCACACCAAACAAATCCGCGAATCCGACTGGAAAGTGGCTCCGATTCCGAAAGCATTGCAGGAACGCCGCGTGGAAATCACCGGCCCGGTAGAACGCAAGATGATCATTAATGCACTGAATTGCGGCGCTAAAGTATTCATGGCCGATTTTGAAGACTCGCTGGCCCCGACCTGGGAATCGGTGATGGATGGTCAGGTGAATTTACGCGATTATGCCGACGGTACCATCAGCTATACCAGTCCCGAGGGCAAATCCTATAAGCTCAACGATACCATCGCTACTCTCATCGTGCGCCCGCGTGGCTGGCATCTGGATGAAAAGCACGTTCTTCTCAATGGCCGCGCCATTCCCGGCGCGCTGCTCGATTTTGGTGTTTATTTCTATCTGAATGCCAAGAAGCTGCTGGCGCGCGGCACCGGCCCGTTCTTCTACCTGCCTAAACTGGAAAGCCATGAAGAAGCGCAACTCTGGGCCGATATTTTTGCACTTGCCGAAAGCACGCTGGGTTTAAGCAAAGGCACCATCAAGGCCACCGTCCTGATTGAAACCATTGTCGCTGCGTTTGAAATGGAAGAAATCCTCTACAGCTTACGCGATTATTGCGTCGGCCTTAATTGCGGCCGCTGGGATTATATTTTCAGCTTCATCAAGAAATTCAGCAAGCGCAAGGATTTCGTGCTGCCGGATCGCGCGCAGGTGACCATGACCACGCATTTCCTGCGTTCCTATTCGCTGCTCCTGATCAAGACCTGCCATAAGCGCGGTGCATTTGCCATGGGCGGCATGTCGGCCTATATCCCGGTCAAGAACGACGAGGCGGCCAATACCAAGGCATTTGCCATGGTGCGCGCCGACAAGGAACGCGAAGCCGGTGACGGGCATGACGGCACATGGGTGGCGCATCCGGGTCTGGTGCCGGTGGCGATGGAAGTGTTCGACCGCCTGATGCCTAACAAAAATCAGCTCGACAAGCCGTTGGGCGATGCATCTTTTACTGCTGCCGATATCCTCGCCATTCCGCCGGGAACAATCACCGAGGGGGGCTTACGTAACAATATCAGCGTGTCGGTGCAGTATCTGGCCAACTGGCTGAACGGCAATGGCTGCGTGCCCATCTTCAATCTGATGGAAGATGCTGCAACGGCGGAGATCGCCCGTTCGCAGATATGGCAATGGTTGCGCCACGATGCGTCTTTAGAGGATGGTCGCAAGGTGACGGCTCCGCTGTATAAGGCGTTGCTGGCGGAGGAACTGAAAAAGATTCACGACCAGTCCGGCAATACGCTTCCTTATGACCGCGCGGCGGATTTATTGACGCAACTGGTGACGGCAACGGAATTTACCGAATTCCTGACCTTGCCCGGCTACGCTTTAATCGGCTGAGCGTTTTTCATTTAGTCCTACACGTCGTTATCCTTCGGACTCGGCGTGCTCACGTACTTTGTGTACGCTCCGCGCGCCTCCCCTTGGCTGCCTAGTGTAGAACTAAAGCAAAAACGCTCAGTTACTTATCCGTCTGAGGCCGAACAGGGCGAGCAGGGCGGTCAATATGGCAATGAGATTGCGCCAACCTGCGTAGGGCACGCCTTCATACCAGATATGCAGCGTGTGGTTCCCGGCATCGCGGATGAAAATATTCATCCGCCCCTGCTTGTCGATGCAATAAATATAGGGGTGATTCGATACGCGGGGGCAGTACTGGACCGGCATATCATTCACGGTGACATTCCAGCCGGGGAAGTAAAACTGGTTGAAGATGATTTTGGTAGCGCCGCCGCTGACCAGATCCAGCCGGACATCTGTTCCGGTCTGGCCTTTCATGCCGGTAATATATCCTGAGGAGCCATCAACCATAGCGATAGGTGTTCCGTGGCGTGCGCGCGGTATAAGCGCTGCCGTGCGGGCATGCTTGGGTCTGAATTCGCGCGTATTGGTCATGTCTTCAAATTCCCACGGGCGGCTGTGGTAATAGCTGCTATAGTTCATGAAACCGCGCAGCTTGTAATGATCGCTGCCGGCGAGCAACAGGAGTCCTATCGCTATCATCCCGGCCTTCTGTATGGTCGGCCATGGCCACCGCAACTCGGCATATCCCAGAAAGAAAGCGATGCCAATCAGTTGGAAACTGGCCAGTACCGGAATGACGCGCTGGGGATCCTGCAGGTAGCGCAGGAGGGTAAAATAATCCCTGACCGCAAGCGAGGCGGGCAGCATGTAAAAAATACACAAAGCCGAACCGATCGTCACCGCGATGATCAGCCGCGAGTGTCGTCCGTAATAGAATCCTGCTGCGGCCAGCACAGGCAATATCAGCCCGACGCGGTCGGAGGCGAATGAGAATAGTTCGGCAAAGCGCATGGACTGAATGCTGAATACATACAGGCTGGTGCCGTAATCAATATGCTGACTTAAGCTGAGCGAAGGGAACCAGTAAGGTGACGATAAAGCCATCGCCAGTAATGCTGACAATGCGGCTATGGCGATGGTTTTTCCGGGGCGGCGATTATCCAGCGCGCAGCCCAGCACACATAAAATTAGTGCGACGGCCAGCCAGACGGTCACAATCGCATGGGCATAGACGACGCAGGCCAGCATTACGCCCAGCCATACTGCGCTGCGCAGACAGTGCCGATCATGCTTAATGTGATCGGACAGCATCATCAAATGATATAATACCCACGGGCAGAGCAGCAGTCCTAGCAGTTCGGCAAAATCACCGGTGTCATACAGCAGGTGCCCGATTTCAGGAGTAAGGTAAAAAGCGATGACGGCCAGCATGGCGCTTCCCGAGCTACAGAAGCACCGTGCCAGGCGATACGCGCCGATACCGCCTCCTACCATCATCAGTAGGAGGGTAAGTTTGATGGTAAACAGGCTCAGGCCGAACATAAAGCTAACAGGCAGGGCCAAAAACCAGAATCCCGGCGGATAGAATACAAAGGTGGGGTACCCGTACCCGCCCATCAGGCCGGGCAGCCAGCGCGGATACCAGTATCCGGCGAGGAATTGTTCGCGAAACAGCACCAGCAGATAGGGATAACGATAGGACTGGCTGGAATTATACCAGCTCGGTAAGGTCAGGATGGGTAACAATATTATGAAAGAGCAGAGCAGGCAGAGTGGAAGTGCTTCACGCCCCGGTACAGCGAGGACTCGGTGAAGAATCCCGGCTGCCCGTGCGCGGATAACATTACCCCCCGAAACGATAGCTTACCATCCGCTGAAGATGGCGCTGACGGGAATGGAATAGATCAGCAATATGCTTTCCTCGCCGGGATTGCGATCATAGATGCTGGCGTTGGATAAATGATTGAGAGCGACACCGAGCTGATGCTGGTTCGGGAACTGGTAAGCGATTTCGATCCCAGAGCGGAATTCGAGGGTACCGCCCAGATCCTTGCCATCACCTTCATGAAAGGCACCGACCGCAAAGTTGGGGATGATATAGAGTTGGTTCGGTAATATGGCGACATCCCAGTTGAGACCGACATAACCATACGCTGCACTTTCAGAGGTTCCAAACGCGCCAATCACCGGGCGGATGCCGTATTTCCATTCGTTGAAGCGGTATTCGCCGCCAAACTGCACATCCTGCTCCCCGGAGCGCAGCGCATTGAATGCGCCGACATTGAGGCTAAGATAATCGGTGGCCTGCGCCGGTGCGGAAAGCGATAGGGTGAGCAGGGCGGCCAGAGCAGCGTGTTTGATATATGACATACGGTAGTGTCCTTTCATCTTTAGTTTCTTATACCTGACTCACCAGAGCAGGTAAATACGAATCGTCGCCAGTCAATAGTATCTGGCGTAAAAATTCCATACCAGATATTGCGAAGATGACATTAATTTTTAGTTAAAGGAAAGCAGAGTTTCTGCGCTTTTCCACCAAAAATCTGCACATAAAAAAAGGGCCCCGCGAGGGGCCCCTTTCCTTTTACCGTAATCTTGCAATTACTGCTTTACGTTGAGTTCGATTTCAACGCGACGATCAGCAGCGAGGCAAGCGATGAGTTCTTTACGTTCCATCTTGTCATCGCAATGCGTGACGGAGTTGGACTCGCCCAGACCTTCTACGCGAACGTTGCGGGTCTTCAGGCCTTTGGTAGACAGATAAGACTTAACGGTCTGTGCGCGCTTGGTGGAGAGGCGCTTGTTGTAGCTCGACTTGCCGATCATGTCAGCATAACCAACGATATCAACGCTGGACACTTCCTTGGATTCAACAATGATTTTGCTCACTTCGGTCAGCTTCGCTTTTTCTTTAGCGTTCAGCGTCGACTTGTTGAAGTCGAAATAAACGGTACGCTGTTCTTTGCTCAGGCGTGAGCTGATGCCCCTGCCCTTGCCAACGCAATCATTCTTCTTGCTTTCCCATTGGGTCTCTACGCAGTTGCCATTGGTGCTGAGGACTACGTTGCCGCGGGCGTCGTGAACGACGTCATGGTAGCTGGCACCGGCTGCGAAAGAAGCGGCCGGAACGAGCATCACGCCAACAGCAGCCAGCAGCGAGGCTTTTTTAATATTGATCATGAGCAGTATCCTTTTTCTTAGTTAAAATTTGGTGGCTTAGGTATAACAAGCTGATTTCGGAAAATAATTCAAAACTCCTCCAAACGCAACGCCTATTTGTTTGTGCCGCGCACTGTAGGAGTTTATGGATATGGTATTAAAAATCAATTAATTATACCCATTGGCCGGGTCAGGATTTATCGGTCTGGTGCATTAATTTGCGCAAGTGATGCCAGATTGCCACAGATGGTTGTTTGCAAAGCGGTTTTCCCCCGCGGGCATTAGGATGCGGCGGCCTCGGCTTTCTGGCGGTTTTGCAGGTAAAGCGCGTGGAAATCGATGGGATCAAGCATCAGCGGCGGGAAGCCCCCGTCGCGGCTGACATCGGCAATAACACGCCGTGCAAAGGGAAACAGTACGAACGGGCAGTCCACCAGTATGACCGGTTCCACATGCTCAGGCGGGATGTTGGCGATCTGGAAGATACCCGCATAAGCGAGATCGACCAGAAACATGGTATTGCCGTCGGCGATGGCGCGGGCAGCGATATGCAGCGTCATTTCATAGACATTTTCCTGCATTTTTTGCGCTTTAAGGTCGACATTGACGTCAATGGAAGGACGCAGATTGGTGGCCATCAGGCTCTGCGGTGCGTGCGGATTCTCAAACGAGAGGTCTTTGATATACTGCCCTTTGACAACGAAGCTCTGGGACTGGGTAGGGGTTTGCTGGGTGCCGCTGCTCATTATTTATGTTCCTTCACGATAAAATTTTATTTATGTTGTTGGAATGACGATATCGAACCAATATACACAGAAAATCAATATGGCAAAAAGAAACAGCATGCCCATGCGATTATTTGGTATTTAGTCCACTCACAGTAAGGTTATTATGTCTGAAGGTATTCCCTACGCCGATATAGTTATTCTGGCCCTCGTTGCGGGCTTCATCCTGCTGCGCCTGCGCAGCGTGCTGGGCACCAAGATAGGCAACGATAATCCCAGCTATTTCAACCGTCCAGTTGCACAGGACAAGCAGGAGCCTATCGTCCAGCTCGATGAAAAATCGCTCAAGCCCAAGCGCGAGGAGCCGGATAATTATCTGGCCAAGCTCGATAACGTGCCGCTGGTGGATGCGATCCATACCATCAAGGTGAAAGACCCGCAATTTACCGCCACACGTTTCCTGGAGGGGGCCAAAGGCGCATTTGAAATGGTGTTTGACGCCTTTGCCAAAGGAGACAAGCAGACCCTGAAAATGTTGCTTTCAGATACTATTTTCCAGGAATTCGGCAAGGAAATCGCCGAGCGCGAAGGGCACGACGAGAAGACGGAAACGACGCTGGTATCAGTAGAGGCCAAAGACATTACCCATGCCGAACTGGTGAGCAACATGGCTCATATTACCGTATTGTTCCTGAGTGAGCAGGTGACGGTGGTGCGAAACGCGGAAGGCGCCATCATCGAGGGCGACCCGTCCGAAATCAATCACGTGGAAGACCGCTGGGTATTCGAACGCGATGTCGCCTCCAAGAATCCCAACTGGAAGATTATAGAGACCTGATGCGGGGATGGCGCAAATATATAGCGCTGCCGCTGCTGTTGTGGTGCAGCGCCTGCGCCTATTTTAAACCCGCCGACCATTTCGGTTCCCGCCCGCTATCCTATGAGCAGCTCTCCGGCTGGACGGCAGACAGCCACTCCTACGCATTGCAAACCTTCCTGACCAGTTGCCCCATGCTGATGAAGAAGGCACGCGGAACATCAAGCGGCAGCAATATTGCGGTGCCGCAGGACGTATGGCAATCGCTCTGTATGGACGCTAGTCGTGTGCCGCCGGGCAACAATGAACGGGCCCGGATGTTCTTCGAGGAGCGTTTTGTTCCCTACCGTGTCACCAATAACGGCAAGGAAAGAGGGTTGTTCACCGGCTATTACGTACCAACCCTATACGGGGCGTTTCGCAAGAAAGGCGATTACGCCTACCCATTATATATAGCGCCGCCGGAACTGGCGAGGCAAAGGCCCTACCACAGCCATGCCGAGATTAATAACGGCATACTGAATAAGCGCGGGCTGGAGCTGGTATGGATTGACGATCCGGTGATGCGCTTTTTCCTGCAGATTCAGGGCAGCGGACGCGTACGCCTGAGTGACGGGCGGGAAATGCTGGTCGGCTATGCCGGTCAGAACGGCCATAAATACGAGTCGCTGGGCAAGATCATGGGCGATGAAAACCTGATTCCCAAAGATCAGATCAATTTCTACACCATCCGGCAATGGCTCTATGATAATCCCCAAAAGGCCTTTGCCATGATGGAGCGCAACCCTTCCTATGTATTCTTCAGGCGCCTTGACGTTCCCGGCGTGGTGGGGGCGGTGGGCGCAGTGCTGACCAAGCAGCGTTCCATGGCGGTGGACAGTAATTATATACCGTACGGCTTGCCGTTGTTTCTCGAGACTGATTTGCCTCCTATTCAATGTTGTGAGCCGCAGCCCTTTCATCGGTTGATGATTGCGCAGGATACGGGCGGTGCTATCCGTGGGCCGATTCGGGGTGACATCTTTTTCGGCGAGGGCAGCGAGGCAGAGTTTCTGGCTGGCAATATGAAGGGCCGTGGCCAGTATAGCTTGCTGGTGCCCAGAGAAATTACCCATCAGCTACAGTGAGGCATCTATGAAAACCATTGGCCTGATCGGTGGGATGAGCTGGGAATCGACTTCGCTGTATTACCGCATCATAAACACCGAAATTAAAAAAGCACTGGGCGGCCTGCATTCGGCGCGGCTATTGGTTTATAGTTTTGACTTTGACGATATCGTGACCCTGCAGAAGGCAGGCGCGTGGGATCAGGCGACGCAGAAGCTGGTGGAAGCCGGTAATGCACTCAAAGCCGCCGGTGCCGAGGCGCTCGTCATCTGCACCAACACCATGCATATTACGGCAGCGGCGGTAGAGGCCGGTACGGGGCTTCCACTTATCCATATCGCCGACTGTACTGCTCTGGAAATCAGGGAGCACGGGCTGGACAGCATCGGGCTGATCGGCACGCAGTTCACCATGGAGCAGCCTTTTTACCGCCAGCGGCTTGAAGATAAGTTCGGCATACGTGTTATCGTGCCGGAGGCGGAAGACCGCGCGCTGGTGCATAAGGTGATTTTTGAGGAGCTGTGCAAAGGCGTAATTAATCCCGTATCGCGCAAGGCGTATGAAACCATTATCCGCACGCTGAAAGACCAGGGCGCGCAGGGCATTATTCTCGGTTGTACGGAAATCTGCATGCTGATTGACGATCACGAGCATGACGGCCTCGCCTTGTTCGATACGACATTGATTCATGCCCGGTATGCTGCGAAATATGCGCTGCAATCGGTTGATCTCTCTGTGCATGCTATCGAAGCGGTATGAAGCGGCGTACGCTGACACCTGATGAAATCCGCATGTGGCAGCACATCACCCGGCAGGATGCGCCTTTACCCGAATCCACCCGCTATATTACGGCGGTTCCGCCGAAGATGTTTGCGCCTGCCGTCCCGCAGGATCGGCGCTATGAGCAGTATTTTTCCATGCCGATGTCGATGCAGGATACAACACCGCTGGCCATCGGCGCCTATGCCGGGATAGACCGCAACACCGCCAACCGTTTCCGCAAGGGCGAATACCCGATTGACGCCACGCTCGACCTGCACGGCATGACGCGGGAAAAAGCGCACCGGGCCTTATGCCAGTTTATGAAAAGCCACCATGACCGTGAAAGCCGCTGCCTGCTGGTCATTACCGGCAAGGGCCATAAATCCTCGGAAAATGAGAGGGCATCCGGGGTGTTGCGCGATGCGCTGCCACAATGGTTGATGGAACCGGGGTTGAAAGCTATGGTGCTGGCATTCGATGTCGCCAAACCCAAACATGGTGGGAATGGTGCTTATTATATTCTTTTACGGCGCAGGCGCGGATGATGGAACCCAAAGCCCATATTCTGGTGGTGGACGATGATGATCGCCTGCGCGCGCTGCTGAAAAAATTTCTGCACGATCAGGGATTCATGGTCACGGTTGCCGCCGAAGCTGGAGAGGCGCGGCGCAAACTGGCGTGGTTCGCGTTTGATGTCATCATACTTGATGTCATGATGCCGGGTGAAACCGGATTCGACCTGCTGGCCTCACTGCAGGAGGAACAGAAGCGTTCCGTGCTCATGCTCTCGGCCATGGGCGAAGCCGAAGACCGCATCAAGGGATTAGAGACCGGCGCTGAGGATTACCTCGTCAAACCGTTTGAACCGAAAGAACTGGTGCTGCGCGTGAAAACCATCCTGCGGCGCAACGCCATACAGAAGGACAAATCGCATGTCATGATGTTCGGCGATTACCGTTTCGATCTTTCTGCGTCGCAACTGCGTCGCGGTGCTGACACTATTTACCTGACCACCAACGAAGTATCAATGCTGAAATTGCTGGCCGAAAATGCGGGCAGGCCCGTATCGCGCGAAGCGCTATCGAGATTGATGCCCGGCGTCGGCAACGAGCGCACGGTAGACGTGCAGATTACGCGCCTGCGCAAGAAAATTGAAGACAGTGAAGGCAAGCCCATGTACCTGCAGACCGTGCGCGGCTCCGGCTATGTGCTCTATGCCGATAAGAGTCCGTCATGATCGGCAAGAACCTGCTCCCGCAAAGCCTGTTTGGTCGCGCGCTGTTGATTTTAGTGCTGCCGACGGTGCTGATTCAATTGGTCATGGCCTATGTGTTTTTCGACCGGCACTGGGATAACGTCACGCGTCATATGTCCAATACGCTGGCGGGCGAAATGGCGTTTTTTATCCGTGAGCTAAAAAACCATACCCACGAAAAAAGGGAGCAATTGGCGGAGGATTTTCAGGTTACGACCGGTATCATTGTCGAATTCGATGCTAAAGGCCCGTTCCATCCCGAATACGGCACGGACGAGTTTCCTGAATTCCAGCAACTGCTGCATGCCAAGATCGATGAGCCGTTCGTGGTGCGTAAAAACCGCAGCGGCGGCACGATTGAAATTACCATCAATCTGGGCAATGAGCTGCTGAAGCTGGAAACCACGGTCAAGCGGCTGGAGAGCCGCACCACTGTGATATTCGTGGCGTGGATGCTTGGCGCGTCGGCATTATTTTTGCTGATTGCGGTTATCTTTCTGCGCAACCAGCTACGTCCCATTCGCAAGCTGGCCGAAGCTGCGGATAATTTTGGCCGCGGCGTCGAGACGCCCAATTTCCGGCCTTCCGGCGCCAGCGAGGCGCGCCGTGCCGCCCGCGCATTCATCGTGATGCAGGAACGTATCAAACGCCAGATGCGCACGCGCACGGAGATGCTTGCCGGTATTTCGCACGATCTGCGCACGCCGCTGACGCGCATGAAGCTGGAGCTGGCGATGCTGCCTGCCAGCGAGGCGATCAGGGAGCTCGGCGATGATGTGCAGCAGATGGAACACATGATTCAGGAATATCTCGATTTCGCCCGCGGCGAAGGACGCGAAGAAGCTATCCGCGTATCGCTCAGCGAGTTGATTGAAGACGTGGTCAATGATTATCAGCGGTTGAATGCGGACGTTCATTTTACGACGGCAGACGATGTCATGGTCGATATCCGGGTCAGCGGGTTCCGGCGCATGCTGCATAACGTCATTGATAACGCCCTGCGCTATGGCAAGCGCTGCGATGTGTCCCTGCGTGTCGCCACTAACTACTGTGAAGTGGTGGTGGATGATGAAGGGCCCGGCATTCCGGCCGAGAAACGTGAAGAAGTATTCAAGCCGTTCAATCGCCTTGACCCGTCGCGCAACGTCAAAACTGGCGGCGTTGGGCTTGGCCTGACCATTGCCCGCGACATCGCGATGGCGCATGGTGGCGGCATTTCACTTGAAAACTCGCCTAAAGGTGGATTACGCGTTATAATCCGTCTGCCACTATAAAGGTACATCATGGGACTCTTCTTATTTCGCTTCTGGCCGGTACTGGTTCCGCTGCTAATATACTGGCTCTGGCATCTCAGCGTTGCGCGCCGTGCGGTGAAAGCTGGCCTGCCCGCGCCTCATTTCCGTGAGGGGCCGTGGTACTGGGCGGTGCTTGCCAGCCTGCTAACCGGCATTGTCTGTTTCCTGCTGCTGGGTGCGTCGAGCGAGGGGATGACCGGCGAATACGTACCGCCGCATATGGAAAATGGCACATTGGTGCCGGGTCATGAAAGGAAAGCTCCTTGACGACCACTCCCTTTATACCACCATGGCTCGACTGGCCGCAGACCAAAAAACTGGTGCGGGTATTTTCGGTCAAACCCGGCTCTCTCCGTTTTGTCGGCGGCGCGGTGCGCGACGGGCTGCTTGGAAAACCCGTGCAGGATGTGGATGTGGCGACAACGCTGCTGCCTGATGAGGTGATGGCACTGCTTGAAAAGGAAGGCATCCGCGTCATGCCTACCGGCATTACGCACGGCACGGTGACGGCGGTGGTGGACAAGAAGCATTTTGAAATCACCACTCTGCGCAAGGATACGGCCTGCGATGGCAGGCATGCCGAGGTGGAGTTCACGACCGACTGGAAGGAAGACGCTTCGCGGCGCGATTTCACAATCAATACCATTTACCTGTCTCCGGAAGGGGAGTTGTTTGATTATTTCGAAGGTCAGGACGATATTAAGAGCGGCAATGTGCGTTTTATTGGCGATGCCAACCAGCGTATCAGTGAAGATTATCTGCGTATCCTGCGCTTCTTCCGTTTCTATGCCTATTACGGGCAGATAAACGGCAAATGGAGCGAGGTGGACTCGGTGGCGGTGGAAGCCTGTGCCGCATTGGCGTCGCATATGTCGGCCCTGTCGGGGGAACGTATCCAGCATGAATTATTCCGATTGCTGTCTGCCCCTTCGGCATCGGAAACGCTGCGCATCATGCATGACCATAAAATACTGCCGCACGTTCTGGGATTCGGCGTATCCGACTGCACCATGTTCGTGCGTTTTGAAACGATAGGCCGGGTGGTAGGAATTGCGGTAACGCCGTCGATCAAGCTGGCCGCCTTTGTGCTGAAGACGGACATCAACGAAGAGAACGCCTTTACCAAATTCGCACGCCGCCTGCGCCTTTCCAACAATGCGGAAAAGACATTGCAGATTGTGCTGCAGCATTGCCGTGAAATCCATCCCGGCCTTGCCGATCTTCAGCAGAAGCGCCTTATCCGTAAGCTCGGGGCGGAGAATTTCCGCTGGTGCGTGGTGGTGGGCTGGGCTCTGGGTAAGGAGCCGATTGCCTCAGACCATGTCTATAGCAACATGCTGCAGATGGGGATGACGTGGAGGGTGCCGGTATTTCCACTGGGCGGTGAAGATCTGATTGCACGCGGCATCAAGCCGGGCAAGGCACTGGGCGAGACGCTGAAGCGTCTGGAGGATGCATGGGAAGCCAGCGATTACACAATGGACCGCGACGGGCTTATTTCGCTACTTCTTCGGTGAAGGTTTCGCCGGAGGGATTTTCTTCCAGCGCGTAACCGGCAGAGCGTACGGTGCGGATCAGGTCGAGTTGCTTGCCATCATAATCGAGGCCTTTGCGAAGACGGCGGACATGCACGTCGACAGTGCGCAGTTCCACATAGATATCATGTCCCCACACCGCATCGAGTAACTGCTCACGGGAAAATACGCGGCCGGGATGTTCGAGCAGGTAGCGCAATAGACTGAATTCGGTCGGGCTTAAATGGATTTCCGCATTGTCGCGGGTGACCTTATGCGCCGATACGTCCATCTTGATGCCGGCGAAAGAAAGTACTTTCTCCGACAGGGCCGGGCGGAAGCGACGGAATACGGCGCGGATGCGCGCCACCAGTTCGGCCGGTGAAAAGGGTTTAACGATATAGTCGTCGGCGCCAGCGTCCAGCCCGCGAATACGGTCGCCTTCTTCGCCACGCGCAGACAGCATGATGATGGGGATGGCTTTGGTTTCAGGATTCCAGCGCAGCTGTTTGCAGATTTCGACGCCGGACATGCTTGGCAGCATCCAGTCGAGCACGATGATGTCGGGTTTGTAATCCTTTACCATGCCGACAGCTTCTTCGCCATCACCGGTGGAATAGACACGAAAACCTTCGCGTTCCAAGTTGTAGCGCAATAAAGTGACAATCGCCGCTTCGTCCTCAACAATAAGAACAGATGTCTCCAATGGGTATATTCCTTATTTTCTTTTCAAGAAGAAGTTCACACTCTAGCATAACCACCGTCAGTGGCAACTATGCAATCGTGTTTTCTGAAAGCATTATATTGTTTATAAAGCACAATTCTTATTTGTTAGTTAATAAAACGTGTGAAAAGGCTTAAAAATGGCAGGGCAGACAATGGATAGCAGGCTGCGTTTCTTCCTTGATTTCAGCCCATTGCTTGGTTTTTTCCTGGCCTATCGCTTTTCCGGCTTGCTGGCGGCCACTGCCGTGCTGATCGTATGCACCTTGATTTCGCTCGGAGTGACGTATGTGCAGGAGAAGCGCGTAGCGATGATGCCGTTGATCTCGGGTGTTTCGGTGACGCTGCTGGGCGGGCTCACCCTGTTTCTGCAGGATGAGTATTTCATCAAGATCAAACCGACGCTGGTAAATCTGGTATTCGCCTCCATTCTTCTTGGCGGGCTGTATTTCCGCAAATCCCTGTTCAAATATGTGCTGGGCCATGCCTTCCAGCTTACCGATGAAGGCTGGCGTCAATTGTCCTTCCGCTGGGGAGTGTTCTTTGTATTTCTGGCCGGGTTGAATGAATGCATATGGCGCAATTTTCCCACGGATTTCTGGGTCAACTTTAAAGTCTTCGGCATGCTTACCCTGACGCTTGCATTTACATTTGCGCAGCTTCCGCTCATCAAGCGCTGCTGGGTGGAAGAGAAGAAGACGCCATGAGCTCTGTTACGTACCGGCGCGACGGACTGGTCGGGCAGGTGCCGCTTCTGCACCCGCTGGTGCTGGCCAGCATGGTATTGCTGCTGGTGGTGATTGCCTATGCGTCGGTGATGGAAGATGGCTATATCACCTTCCGCGTGGTCGATAATTTTCTCAACGGCGATGGTTTCCGCTGGAACCTGCATGAACGCGTGCAGGTCTATACCAACCCGCTATGGATGATAGTCCATATTCCGCTCTATGCGCTGCATGGGAATATTTTTTTCGATACGCTGATTATCGCGCTGGTATGCACGGAGATCGCATTATTTCTGGCATTATCCACATTCCATAAAAACAACCTCGCCACCATATGCCTGTTCCTGCTGCCGCTGACGCTGTCGCGCACTTTTGCCGTCTATTCCACCTCCGGCTTTGAGAATGTGCTGGGGCATGCGCTGTTTGCATGGTTCGGTTGGGCGCTGATAAAACAACCTAGACGCTACTGGCTGTATTTGAGCCTTGCCACGTCGCTCAGCATGGTCAACCGGCTCGATACCGTGGTGTTTTATGTGCCGGTCTGGGGCTATCTTATCTGGTCGCGCTATGCGCAGGTGCCGTGGAAGCAATTATTCCTGGGCGCGGCGCCGATTGTCGGCTGGGAATTGTTCAGCCTGTTTTATTACGGGTTCCTGTTTCCCAACACCAAATATGCCAAGCTGAACACCGGTGTCGACAGCGCCCACTATCTGAGCATGGGTATCAGCTATCTGCTGAACCTGGTAGCGGTGGATTTTGTGTCGGCGCTGTTGCTGCTATCGGTGTTTGTATCGATTCCCGTGCTCCTGATGCGCTACTGCAAAGACCGTGATGATCGCACCGGGATTTTTCTGTCCATTGCAGCGGGTGCTTTCCTGTACACGTTTTATGTCTATCTTATCGGCGGCACGTATTTAAGTGGCCGCTTGCTATCTCTGCAGATATTTGCATCGGCCTGGCTGCTGCTGGGGCTGCTCAGCAACAGCCTGCGTCCGCGCAACCTCTATGTGCTTGCCGTCGCGCTGTGCATGATCAAACTGTTTTATCCGCCGCTGGAAACCCTGCAAAAAGCCTGCCCGACCTGTTTCAGGGGCGTGGACTCCATCAACGCTGAAGTAAAAGACGGATTGCTGGATTATCTGTCCGGCAAAACCACGGTGCCCGAGCCCGGTTCGGTGACGGTGCCCGATGATGTGCATCTCGAATGGTCGATGGGTAAATGGGGCTGGTCGGTGGACCGCAAGGTGAAGGTGGTGGACGGGTTTGCCATCGTCGATCCCTTACTGGCGCGCCTGCCGATGGCGACGTCGAATATCACCACGATGGGCATCACCACGCGTGAAATTCCCATGGGCTATATCCACTTTCTGAAAACGGGCGATTTCTCTCAGATGGATCCGTTACTGGCGCAGTATTATAAAAAGCTGCACCTGATCATTGCCGGGGATTTGCTGAGCTTCGAGCGTATCGTGGAAATCATCAAGTTCAATTTAGGGGCGTATGATTACCTGCGCGATCAGTATGTGCAGAAGATGCGCCGGAATAAGGCGCTCTCCAGAACCGCTCAGTAAGTGGCAACGGCGACAACGCGCTTGATGGCGCGCCAGGCAATGTCGCGACGGCAGAAGCCGCCCGTCCAGTCAATCTGGTCGACCGTTTCATAGGCGCGCGCCTGCGCGTCGGCAATGGTGGTGCCGATGGCGGTTACGCCCAGCACACGTCCGCCGGTGGCGATGATATCTTGTCCGCGTTTTTCCGTTCCGGCATGGAATACTTTAGCGCCCCTGATCAGGCTTGCCTTGTCGAGGCCGCGGATGACGGACCCTTTTTCATAAGTGCCGGGATAGCCGTTGGCGGCCATGACGATGCATACGGCAGGGTTATTGCTGAATACGATTTTTACCTTGTCCAGCCCGCCTTTGCTGCAGGCCAGAAGCGCCTGATAGAGATCGGCGTCGAAGCGCGCCATCAGCGCCTGTGTTTCCGGATCGCCGAAGCGTACGTTATATTCGAGCAGCACCGGGCCGTCTTCAGTCATCATCAAACCAGCAAACAATACGCCTTTGAAAGGGCAGCCCTCTTTTTTCATCGCCGCCACGGTGGGCATGATGATGGTCTGCATCACGGTTTCGCGTATCGGTGCGGTCATGATAGGAGCAGGTGAATAGGCGCCCATGCCGCCGGTATTGGGGCCTTCGTCGCCGTCAAAAGCGCGTTTATGGTCCTGCGCGTAGCCGAATTCGATGGCAGTATTGCCGTCGGAGAGCGCAAAATAACTCACTTCCTCACCGCGCAGGAATTCTTCGATGATGACGGATTTGCCGCTATCGCCAAAACGTCCGCCGAACATATCGCTTAAGGCTTCATCGGCTTCCTGCTGCGTCTGGGCGATAATCACGCCCTTACCGGCGGCAAGCCCATCGGCCTTGATGACGATGGGATATTTTTTGTCGCGCAGGAACGCCCTGGCTTCGGGCAGGTGGTTGAAATAGCCATACGCCGCCGTGGGAATGCCGTATTTCTTGCAGATGGCTTTCATGAAGCCCTTGGAGCCTTCGAGCTGTGCTGCTTCCTTGCTCGGGCCGAATACAGGGATGCCTGCAGCGCTCAGGCGGTCGCTTAAGCCGTCCACCAGCGGCTGTTCCGGGCCAATGACCACGAGTCCGATAGCTTCTTCCTTGCAGAACCGGATGATGTCCTGCGCCGTTTTCAGGGTAATGCAGGTGGCGTCCTCGCTGATGCCGCCGTTACCCGGCGCGCAGAACACGCCGTTAACGGAAGGAGATTGCTTAAGCCGCCAGCACAGGGCATGTTCCCTACCGCCGGAGCCTATTACCAGAACTTTTGCCATTTGGTATTATTTCCTCTATTTTATCCGGGCAATTATTAACAAGACTATTGTCTATGCCAGAAGCCGCATTAAATTTCAATCATAACCAGCCGGTCTATTCGGTCAGCGAAGTGTCCTTCTCGCTCAAGCGGGTGGTCGAGGAACGCTTCGGCGTGGTGCGCATCCGCGGCGAGATTTCCGGCTGGAAAATAGCGTCTTCCGGACATGTCTATTTCCGGCTTAAGGATGACAACGCCGTGATTGATGCCGTGTGCTGGCGCGGTACGGCGGGAAAGCTGTCATTTAAGCCCGAAGACGGGCTTGAAGTGGTGTGCAGCGGGAAGGTGACGACCTATCCGGGCAAATCCTCTTACCAGATCGTGGTGGACCAGATGGAACCGGCCGGTGCCGGGGCGCTGATGGCATTGCTGGAAAAGCGGCGCAAGATGCTGGAAGAAGAGGGGTTGTTTGACCCGAAGCGCAAGAAACCGTTGCCGTTCCTGCCGCAGGTGGTGGGGGTGGTGACATCGCCTACAGGGGCGGTGATCCGGGATATTCTGCACCGCATAAGCGACCGTTTTCCGGTGCATGTCATTGTCTGGCCGGTGCCGGTGCAGGGCGAGGGGGCTGCCGAACAGGTAGCAGCGGCCATTGCCGGGTTCAACGCCATGGGCAAAGGCAGGCCTGATGTGCTGATTGTCGCGCGCGGCGGTGGGTCGATTGAGGATTTATGGGCGTTCAATGAAGAGGTGGTGGTGCGCGCGGTGGCGGCCTCGGCGATTCCGCTGGTATCGGCGGTGGGACATGAAACCGATACCACTCTCATTGACTATGTATCCGATATGCGCGCGCCTACGCCTACGGCGGCGGCGGAAATGGTGGTGCCGGTGCGTGAGGAATTATGGCTGGGCTGCAAGCAGCTCGATACGCGCCTGAGTATGGCCATGTCGCGCCTGCTTGCGCAGCGCCAGGAACAGCTCGAAGGATTGTCGCGCGGATTGCCCAAGCCAATGCAGCTATTGCAAACAGCAGCGCAAAGGCTGGATGACTGGAGTGAACGCCTGCTTTCGGCCTTGCCGGCAAGCCTTGCCCGCAAGGAGCAACAACTGGCGTTGCTGGTGGCGGGACTGCGGCCGCAGGCCGTGCTGTCCGATCTGAAAAAGGCGGGCGACCGGCTGGAGGAATTCCAGTCGCGTATGCAAAGCGCATTCAAACGCGCTATGGATACGAAGGATGAACGCCTGCGCGCATTGGCAGCGCTGCTGGAGAGCGTCAATTACCAGCGCGTGCTGGAGCGCGGTTTTGCCATGGTCAAGGATGCCAAAGGGGCACTGGTGACCAGTGTTTCACAGGCCAAAAGCGCCGAAAAACTGGTGCTGACCTTCAAAGACGGTAGCCTGAATGTGCAAAAAAGCGATAATTAATCTATAAATCAATATATTAAAAAACAACACCGCGCCGTTGCCGGATTGGTAACCTCATAAATTATTAATACGAATTTATTAATATAGAAGGATATCCATTTAGGGCAAACTCTCGCTATGGCGAATTACGAACCACCTCAAGATCAGTCCGATGCCGGCAAACCCATCACTATTATCGAGGTAGGCAATCAGGTGCTGGCGCCGCTGATGGCAGGATTGATGTTCAGTTGGAACAGTAACCCAATGGGCAAAGCGTTTGCGGATAATCTGCCTAAAATCAAGGTGCCTATGGGTACCGATATGAGGCATACGGCCTCTTTTACTGCTCCGGAGCTACGCCGTAACCCTGATGCGGACGATGAGTGGGACGACGGTATGGAGAGTCATCCGTTTGAAATATCCCCCTATACAAAAGCTCTGGCACTGCTGCACGACCAGCTGTTGGAAGTAGGATTGCATACCGGCGACCTGATCAATCACCACGCGCTTCCCAACGGGATAGGTCAGGATTTCATCAAGCATGTTCAGGCCGACCTGAATAAAACACAGGAGGTGCTATCGTCTGAAAAAATGCCATTCGTTTCGCTGGTGATACCGACGGATGATGGAAAGAATATAGTCAAAGTAAATGTGCCCAATGTCCCGATTGGCAAACAACAGAAATCCTTAGCGCAGGTGATGATGGTACTGGGCTATGCGGCAGAGACGGTCAAAGGTCGTAGCGGGAATTTACGGGAACTCATGCTTGAGACGACCGGCGGATTTGTTGAAACGCTGCCGCCGATACAGATGGCGGTCTATCGGCATTTAAGCCAGGAGTTGACCAAACAGGGGTATGATGGTGACCAACTTCTGCAGGGTGCGGGCTGTGATCTCAACCGTGACGAAGTGCGCAAGGCATTTGATATGCTCCTGCCTTATGCCGAGATTTATGAACTTGGTTGCCAGCTTAAGGGTGATGATCGTCCTGACGGTGTACAGAAAGCATTCCGCAAGATGCGCCAGTATTGCAGTGCTTCTTCCGCCGCACCGCGTTGCCGAGACGGCTATGAATGTGCAATCCTGCTTGAAGGCATGCTTGATTATGCAATACGGCATGCGGGGGAACACGAGCAAAGCAAACTGACCAAACTCAAGGAAGAGTTTACTGCCAAAGCAGGTGTAGAGCTGCGCATTGGCGTCAGGATACCGAAACAGGGCATGGGCCATTATCTGCCGCCGACACCAACGGTGAGTGAAGTGATTGCGTGGCCTCAGTCACAGAAAATCATTGCGGCTTTCGGTGAATGCTATGCCAATGATCTGGTAATGGAGCGTGAGCAGGGTAGTCTGACCGATAAGGCATGGCGTGTCCGCGTTCGTTCCGAACTGCCGGTACCGGGCGGCCCGCTTAAACCTTAAGTATTGGGCCAGCGCTTATGTACCCAGAACCATTGCTCGGGATTTTCTCTTACCCATGATTCCACCAGCGCGTTGATCTGCGTCATGATGGTCAGCACGTCTTTTTCCGTATCGCCGCTTTTCTCGTATTGCAGGGCGGGGAAAACCGTGGCCTCGAAATGGCAGCCTTTGGTGCGGATGACGCGGGTGGGGATGATCGGCATATCGTAGCGCAGCGCCAGTTCGGCGATGGCCGGTGCGGTCATGGCCGGGCGGCCGAAAAACGGCACGGCAATGCCGTCATTCATTTTCTGGTCGATCAGCATGGCCAGCGTCTGGCCATCTTTAATGGCGCGCAGCATTTTGACCACGCCGCTCGGGCCTTTGGGGAACATGCCGTTCGATTTGCTGGCGCGCAGGTCACAGACGATCTTGTCTACATACGGATTATTAGCCTGACGGTAAATCAGCGTAACCGGGATATGATGAGCGTGCGCGATGGGATAGTTCAGCTCCCAGTTTCCGATATGCCCGGAAAAAAACAGCATCGGTTTTCCTGCGGCGGGAATGTTCTCAACGCCGTTGATATGTACGCGGCTGAATAGTTCCTTGTCCGGCAGATGCGGCAACTCGGCAGCAACACGGCCGAGATTGTCCCAGATGGCGTTCAGAAGGATGCGCTTCTCTTTCCAGCCCATGTCGGGATAGACCATCGACAGGTTGTTTTTGGCAATCCGGTGCGCGCGCAGGAAAGGGCCGATACTGCGCGCCATAAAGCCGCCGACAAAGGACGCGGTATCCAGCGGCAGCGCGCGAAATGCGGTGAACAGCAGGTCTACGGCGATGGCCTCGATGCGGTGCTTAAGGCGTTTCATCGGGTTTCAGGATATAATCAATGAGAATGTCGAGCATGGCGGGGCTTTCAAATTCCACCGTCATATCCAGCACGGCGATGCAATCTCTCAGTTCTGCCGGTAATCGCACGGCGTCTTTAGCGGTGGTGATCAGCATGGCGTCGGCGATATAGGCTTTGAACAGCAGCTTCTGGATATCCATTTTGCTGTACTGGTAATGATCGCCAAAGGCTGCTTTTTCCACTATCTGCGCGCCGGTGGAAATCACCGAGTCAAAAAATTTATCCGGATAGGCGATGCCGCAGAACGGGATAACTTTTTTGCCTTTCAGCGAATCGGCGAATTGCGGTTCGCTGCGCGCATACAATACCGGGCGATCGGCAGGAAGGGGCGGCACGCGCGTGGAACGGTTGAGCACGACGATGGCATGGGCGCGCCTGAATCCATTTTCAGGCTGTTCGCGCAAGGGCCCGGCAGGTATCATCAGCCCGTTGCCGAAGACGCGCTGCCCGTCAATGACCAGCAGCGAGAGGCTTTTGACAATGGACGGATTCTGGAAACCGTCATCCATGACAATTATTTTCGCGCCTTTGGTGATGGCGTAACGCGCGCCGCTGACACGATCTTTGGCGATAACTGTCGGCAGCACTTCGGCCAGCAATAACGGTTCATCACCGACATCGCGCGCTTTATGTTTCTTGGGATTGACCAGCAGCGGGCCGTCCTGTTTACCGCCATAGCCGCGGCTTAAGTAAAAGGCACCGACATTGCGTTCCTTCAGTTTTTTGCCGATATGCAGCGCGATCGGCGTTTTTCCGGCGCCGCCTGCGGTGAGATTGCCGATACAGACGATAGGAATGGGGAAAGCGGTAGGCTTGATCTGCGCGCGCTTAAGTGTGCCGACAATGTCATATAATATTGAGAACGGTGCCAGCATGGTGGAAATGGCATTACGTGATTCCCAGAAAGAAGGCGTTTTCATGCGCTCTCCCTCTGTGCTTGTGCTGCCTTGGGATCGAAGACGGGGCCAAGAATGTCCAGCAGGCGGTCGGCGGTTCCGCCTTTGCCTTCCATCCATTTCTTTACCGCGGATTGCAACTGGTTGCGTGCCGCTATGTTATTGAACAGGCCGTCGAGCTGTGCGGCAAGATTATCGGCGCTTTCGATGCGCAGGCATCCGCCGGTCTTTTCCATCTCTTTATAGATTTCTGCGAAATTATGCGTATGCGGGCCGGTGAGGATAGCGCAGGACAGGCGCGCCGGTTCCAGCGGATTTTGTCCGCCATGTTTAGCCAGCGACCCGCCCATGAATACGATTTCGCACAACCGGTAGAACAGGCCAAGTTCTCCGAGCGTGTCGGCGATATAGAGTTGCGTGGTGGCGGTAATGGCTTCTTTGCGCGAACGCAGACTTACGCGAAATTTCTTCTGCAGTTCACTTGCAATATCGGCGCCGCGTTCGGGATGACGCGGCACAATTACCGTCAGCAGATTAGGGCGCATGGCGCAGAGCAAGGCATGTACGTCAGCGATTTGCGTTTCCTCACCGGGATGCGTGCTGGCCGCGACCCAGAGCGGGCGCGAACCTATGGCCTGCGTGAGCGCAGTCAGTTCTCCTTCATCACAGGGCAGGAGGGAAGCATCATATTTGAGATTGCCCACGCACATCACATCGCGTGCGCCGAGCGTTTGCAGCCGTTTGCCATCATCTTCCGATTGCGCGAAAAAAATATCGAAACAGCGGAGCATGGATTTAATCATGGCAGCTTTTTTCTGCCAGCCGTGGAAAGAACGTTCCGACATGCGCCCGTTGATAACGCCCATGAAGCACTGGCTGTCATCCGCAGCCATCACCAGATTCGGCCAGAATTCCGATTCCACCCATAAGGCGATATCGGGCCGCCAGTGCCAGATGAAACGATCCACCGCTTTCGGCGTGTCGATAGGCACATACTGGTGAATCACCTCGCGGGGCAGGCGCGTCTGCATTAATCGGGCGGAGGTGACCGTACCGGTGGTGAGCAGCAGTTTGAGGGCCGGAAATTGCTCCCGGATTTTCTGTATCAGTATCAGCACGGAATTGGCTTCGCCGACACTGGCGGCGTGCAGCCAGACCAGCGTGCCCGCCGGACGCGGCAGGGACGCAAAGCCGAAGCGTTCACGGATACGTGTACGATCTTCCTTGCCGTTCAGTTTGCGCCAGTAAAGCCAGAGGGGAAGGAGAGGAGCGATGACACTGGTGACCATCCGGTAATTACGCATGGGTCATGACATCCGCAGCATCGACGAGTCCATTCATGGCCTGCTCAATCATTAGCCTTGCCTGCTCCTCGGCGGGTTTATCCGTTTCTTTTGATACCAGAATCGGCGCTCCGACGCAAAATACAATTCGGCTGAACGGTAATGCCACCATGAAGCGGTCCCAGCTCTTAAGGCGTTTGTGCCGGGTGGATGAGAAGGTCACCGGAACGATGGGCTTGCCTGCTAACTTAGCGATGGTTACGACGCCCATCTCCGCTATTTGCAGTGGTCCGCGCGGGCCGTCCGGCGTGATGCTGATATTGTCGCCTGCCTTCAGCGCACGCAGAATTTCCTTGACGGCGCCTGCACCTCCCTTACTGGAAGAACCGCTGATGGTCGCTTCGCCGAAATGGCTGATCACGCGTGAAATCAGCAGCCCATCGCGGTGTGTGGAAATCAGCACGCGCATTTTTCGGCCCGGCAGGTCGAATGCGGGCAGGAGCATCATGCGCCCATGCCAGAAGGCAAACAGCGCATTATCCTTGCCCTGCATGTAGGGTTGCGCGGCGTCATCAATGACGTAGGTTTTGCGGCTGGTGACAAAAACGAGGCGGATAAACATCGCCAGCAGCCAGCTTAAGGCCTTTTGTGTGCCGGGGGCTTTAAGCAGGCGCTTCTTGAACGACATTTAAATCGCACTCTCCATGTCAAAATTCTGGGAGTAGAGCTGGTAATATTTACCTTGCTTGCCGATCAGGCTCTGATGCGTGCCGCTTTCGATGATGCGGCCATTATCGACGACATAGATAATATCGGCGCCGACAATGGTGCTTAAGCGATGCGCGATCACCAGTGTCGTACGCCCCTGCATCAGTTTCTTCAGCGCCTGCTGAACGCTGCGTTCCGATTCATTGTCGAGCGATGACGTGGCTTCATCGAGGAGCAGGATGGGGGCGTTTTTAAGCATGGCGCGCGCAATGGCGAGGCGCTGGCGCTGGCCGCCGGAAAGGCGTACGCCGTGCGCGCCGATGATCGTATCGTAGCCTTGCGGCAACTGGCGGATGAACTCATCGGCAGCGGCGCCTTCGGCTGCTTCGACGATTTCGCCGTCGGTGGCGTTCTCGCGGCCATAGGCGATATTGGCGCGCACCGTGTCGTCAAACAGCATGGATTCCTGCGGCACAAACGCCATGACGTTGCGTAAAGAGTGCAGCGTTACGTCGCGTATGTCCTGACCGTCCACACGGATGCTGCCGCCATTGACGTCGTAGAAACGCAGCAGCAGGTTCATCAATGTCGATTTCCCGCCGCCGGAAAGCCCGACCAGCGCCGCTGTTTTGCCGGCAGGTACATCGAAGCTCACTTCACGCAGGCCGGCGCCGTCATCCCCGTAACGGAAAGTGACATGGTCATATTCGATCATGCCTTTGGTGATGCGCAGCGGCGTGGCGTCCGGTTTGTCGATAATGGTCGGTTCAGCGTCGAGTACATTGAAGAGGCGGCTGGCGGCGGCGAGGCCTTCCTGCAATGTAGTGTTAAGCCCGGTCATGGCGCGAACGGGTTTATAGGCCATGAGGAATGCGGCGATGAAAGAGAAGAATTCCCCCGGTGTCGTCTGCCCGTCGAGTACCTGAAAACCTCCATACCAGATGACACCGGCAATCGAGAAACCGCTGAGTGTTTCCATCATGGGCGCGGACGCTGCCTGCACGCGGGATGCGCGGAAATACAGTGTGAACAGGGATTCAATAATGTTCCGTGCGCGCGCCGATTCGAAGGCTTCGCGATTATAGGATTTCACTGTGCGCACGCCCTGGAAAATTTCATCCAGCGCGGCCGTGAATTCACCGAGTTGCGTTTGCGTGCTATCGGAAATCTTGCGCATGTTCTTGCCTAGCCGGATCAGCGGGTAGATGGCGATGACGAAGACGGGCAGGGTGATCAGCGCCATGGTGGAATTCTGATAGACCATGACGAAAAGCAGGAATACCAGTGACAGCGATTCCTTGGCAAGTGCGGTCAGCACGCTGGAAAACGCATTGCGCATCATAGCGATGTCGTTGGTGAAGCGCGAGATGAGGCGTCCCGATGATTGTTTGTGGAACATGCCGATATCGCTTTTTATCAGATGATCGAACAGCAATATCTGCATATTGGCGACGACGCGCTGGCCGACATAGCGCATCGACAGTGTGTTGCCGTAATTGGCCGCTGCGCCGATGACGCCGATAATAAATACCGCAAACGGAATGATCATCAGCATGTCGCGGTTTTTCTCGATAAAGATTTTATCGAGCGCGGGCTGCATCATCCACGCATTGGTGGCGGTGGTGGTGGCGCTGACTATCATGCAGAATATAGCGATGCCGAGCTGCTTGCGGTGCGGGCTGATATGATCGCGCAGCAGGCGCTTGAGCAGTACGGAGCCTTTATGCGATTTCTCCACGCTACACTCCTGCGATGGTCATGGTTTCCACCCGCACGGTCGGCGCATTGGTCGGGTAGCGGAAGATCAGATCATTGGCGGGCGTCAGGGTGCGGAACATATCGCGCAGTTGTCCGGCAATGGTGATTTCCGATACGGGATAGGCAAGTTCACCGTTTTCAATCCAGAATCCGGCAGCGCCCTGGCTGTAATCGCCGGTCACGGTGTTGATACCCATGCCGAATGTTTCCGTGACGTAGAGTCCGCTTTTAATATCCTTCATCAGCGCGGCGGGTGTGAGAGTGCCCTTATCCATATAGAGATTGGTGCATGAAGGGGATGGCGGCGCGCCGATGCCGCGCGTGGCATGGCCGGTGGTAGTCATTTTCAGTTTGTTGGCGGTGCGCATGTCGAGCAGCCATGTGGTCAGTACGCCGCGGTCAATGAGCGCGCGCTTGCTGTTTTTTACACCTTCGCCGTCGAAAGGTTTGGAGCCCAGTGCGCGCAGCATGTGCGGGTCGTCGAAGATCATGACGCCGTCGGCGAAAATCGGCTGGTGCAGGTTGTCCTTGAGGAAGCTGGAACCGCGGGCGATGCTGCCTCCGGAAATGGCGCCGGCCAGCACATTCACCAGGCTGCGGCTGACGCGCGGGTCGAACACGACCGGCACCTGGCAGGTATTGACCTTGCGCGGGTTTAAGCGTTTCAGCGTGCGCCGCGAGGCTTCAAGCCCGATATCGCGGGCGGAGCTGAGGTCGGTGCGGTGGCGGGCGCTCGAGAATTCGTAGTCGCGCTCCATGCCGGTGCCCTCACCGGCCAGTACCGAGACGGAGACGGAAAAATGACTGCTCTTATAGCTCTGGGCGAACCCCACCCCTTTGCCGTTGCTGATGGCAAGGCAGGTGCGGCTTTTGCTGAAATGGGCGTCGGCGCCTTCCGAATTGGTGATGCCCTTGACGGAGAGGGCCGCATCTTCCGCTTCCTTGCACTGGTCGGAGAGCCACGCCGCATCCGGTTCATTGTTATCGCAGAGCTGAAGGTCGCCCACTTCCCTGCATAGTAAATGCTCCGGCGCCAACGTGCTGTCCGGATCGGCCGGCGTGGCCCTTGCCATGGCGACGGCACGTTCGGCCAGCTCGGTTAATGCGTCCTTGTGGGTATCGGTGCCTGACACAATGGCCTGTTGGCTCCCGACAAATGTGCGAAGCCCCAGGGCTTTGCTCTCGGCACGCTCGAGGCCTTCGGGGTTGCGCATGCGCCTTGATGTGCTGGCGTCGACGGTCTCGAACATGACGGCATCGGCGGCATCGGCGCCAAAATTGCGGGCTTTGTCGAGTAACCATGAGAGAGTATCGAGGGGATCGGACATGATTTTCAGGTTCAATTCTGTAGTTACAGGGCAGGTTCTTAGAGTATTATCCGCATTTATACAACGCATCAGCAAAAAAGGGTGTGGAAATTATTGTAAATTTACATTAGATTGTGTATGAACTGTTAACCAACTACAATCTATAGCGTATGACCGGCACAATTACAGCATCTTCACCACTCTCGAAGCCCAAAGTCCACAGGCTGCCTGCATCCGTGCTGGCAAAGCCGCCCCAGAAGCGCGAATTTCCTAAGCGTGCGCTGTTCTGGGCGGGAGCATTTCTTACGGCGGCTGCGCTGTCGTTATCCATGCCTTCACAGCCGGTAGTGACTGCCGCTACCATGCTGCCCGCGGTTGCTGTCGTGTCCAACCGGATTCAGGGTAGCCATGCATTGATTAATGAAGGAACATCCATGCTGCCTGCGGCTATCAGTGACGCACAGGCTGCCCCCGCACTCCCCTTGAATGACAAGGGTTCCACCATTATGCTGAGGGATCACTCCAGCTCCATCATCGGCCAGATGGCAAAGATTCCGCTCGAAAATGAGCATATAACGGAAATTAAGGCTATTAACGATATTGACAACGGTGCTGGCCGCGAACTACTTTCCATCATCAGTAAATATTAACCGTTGTAAATTTTTAGCATAGTTAGGAGGACGTATGTCCTGCAAATCGCTCGGCGCGGTTGCGGCGTTGGTTTTATTTTCCCTTGCGGGCTCTGTGCCTGCATCTGCCAACGATACGATTGGTATCGTGACCGGCCCCAAGACCGGCACGTACTTTGCTTTTGGTAAAGATATTGCGCAGACCGCCGGTAAGGATAGCATCGAAGTGGATGTAAAATCCTCGGAAGGCTCTATCGATAATATTAAGCGTATTAACAGTTCGGAAAATGCCGCGCTCGGCATTGTGCAGTCGGACGTGCTCGGCTTTTTAAGCCGCTCCAAGAGCCCGGAATCCATTCGCATGGCCAGCAATCTGCGTATGATCTTCCCGTTCTATGATGAAGAAGTCCATGTGCTGGCGCGCAAGGACATCAAAACCTTTGCCGATCTTCAGGGCAAGAAAGTAGCCATCGGGGAAGAGGGCAGCGGCAATATGCTGACATCCATTAACCTCTTCTCTATGATGAATATTAATCCCGCCGAAACCAAGAAAATGCCGCCGGCGCAAGGTGTGGTGGCCGTACTCAAGGGCGAACTGGATGCGGCTATCTTTGTAGGCGGCAAGCCGGTGCGGCTGTTTAAGAATCTTGAAGACCTCACCCTGCCGGAAAACCAGAAATATTCCACCATGCTCGATCAGGTGCATTTCCTCGCGCTCGATAACGCCAAAATGCTGGAAGAATATAAACCGGCGCTTATTACCAAGGCCGATTATAATTTTGTCCGCGACAATGTTCCGACCGTAGCGGTGCAGGCGGTGATGGTGAGCTATGATTTCTCGCAGGGCAATAAAAAACGCTGTGAAAAACTCTCAAGCCTTGCCAAGCTGCTACGGCGCGAATTGCCGACGCTACAGCAAAAGGGCCATCCGAAATGGAAAGAAGTCAATCTCGATGCCGATACCGGCGTGTGGAAGAAAGACACCTGCGCATGGCCGGAAAGCGTCAAAGCCGAAATCGATAAAACCGGCCTGATGAAAATCATCGATAAGACTAAGCAGTAATTATTCTATATTGCTGCCGGTTAGATAGTGTAGTCACGAGATATTCGCCCAGAGAACGAGGCATCGAATTTGGACGGCGGCGAGGAATGATGCAGTATTTTTGGCATAGCGTGTGGCAATGCCCCGCCAGCGCTTGAGATGC